>JAABUK010003896.1_pt1 | contig 24797 bp, 33 predicted proteins | sample 5559141 | NCBI WGS metagenome assembly JAABUK01 (sample SAMN10711869, study PRJNA513367) | rock metagenome | isolation source: Antarctica rocks | place: Antarctica: Victoria Land, Pudding Butte nord | collected 2016-01-03 | reverse complement strand
CTCTGCCATGCTTCATGGTCTCCCTGAGCTTACTGACGGCAAGTTTGTCGCCCAACACAAGAGATTCACTCGTCTGGAGGAGCAGCAGGACGACAGCTTGTTCTCAAGCTCCTGAGCTCATCGATGGCAACTTTGTCGTCCAGCACAAGAGATTCACTCATCTCATGGAGGAGCAGCAGGACGAGCTCATTGCTGAGCTCTCCAGCTTTTTTGAAAAAAACCCGTTCACAGCAAACATGCCCCCGCACCAGCACCAGCTGCAGCTGCAACAGTCTCTCCATTCCTTCCCATCCCATCAATTCCGTCTGTGTTTGCCAGGTCCTTTGTAACGTCTGCAAGAACGCCTGCGATTCGCATGCGCAGCCCAATCAGCAGGACTCCCATGGTCCCAAACAGTGTCATCAGTGATGACTCATCACCAGGGAGGGCAACAGAAAGCACGCTACCTTTGCACTGCAAAACAGCGAGGGTGCACTGCATGTGCTACAGAGCGTTGGAGTGGAAGCTCCCCTTGCCAATCCCTTACTGAGGATTCATTTCATTTCATTTTATAAGTTACAGTCTGGGGTGTAAAGCCAGTTGTGACTCATCAGACATCCTGGAGGAAGAGATGAGTCCACTGATCTCATGCAGGAGGCATTTGCATCAGGTGACAAACCCCTTCAGTCTTTGCCTGCTGGTCCCTTCAGCCTTTGCCTTCAAACCCTTGCCATCTGCCATCTACTTTCTGATGGAGGAAGCTGTCTGTGATGAGCTTAGCACCCGCATCCAGGAGAAATCTGCATCAGGTGACAAACCCCTCCAGTCTTTGCCTGCTACATCTCTGCAATGTAGAAATGCATTATTACTGTCCCCAAGCGTGTCTGGGTTTAGACTTGCAGTGTAGGGATGACGTTTCTCATCCAAAATAGACATTTTGGGATTGAACAGAGCTGCTAATCCTCTACTCACTCTGGGCCCTGTTGGTCGCTCACCCAGATTTGGATCACAGCCTCTATCTGAACTTAACCCCTCAGATTTTGCCTCACCTGTTGATTGACTCATTGACTCAATGAGATTTGGATCACAGCATCTGTCTGAACTAATCTCCTCAGATGTTGCCTGACCTGTTGTTCGTCACCCTGCTGCTGATGCCCCTTCCTCATCTGGATGCCCAAACTTCAGTAAATTTCATTTCAATTTCAGTAAATCTGCCTCAGCCTCCTAGATGTGGCACCATCAGTACTGACCCTGATGTTAGCTCAACATAGGCAAGTTTTGCTGCTTGTCTGGCTGTGCCAAATCTGACTGGTCAACCATTGCTAGCACATTGCTAGAAAACAAACCTCAAACACTGTTTGATACTGCTGAAACTGAAGCCCGCAAAACCAGTCCACAGGCCTTAGAAAATTCCCTTGACTGGGACAACTTTACGAAATGGTGTGAACTGAATCTGAATCTTGCTGACCATTTTTCTCAGGCCAAAATTGTAATATCTAACCTGAAGCAAGTCAGCACAGTCTCTGTGTATAGAGCTGCTTCTGATTCATTTGCTGCTCGCGCAGGCAATGCAGGCATGCACATCTTTCTCTGGTGGTACCAGGGTCTCAAGCCTGTCATTGCCACTGCCATTGTACTTGACCCTCGTAGTAATGCTGAATACACTGACCTGGCTGACGCTCAAAATGCTGCTGCTGCAGTTGAACATATTTCCATGCCAGGACCAGCCAGTATAGATGGCAACCGCACATTCCAACAGCACAACAAAGGCAAATTTGTCCATCAAGCTCAGCCAGCAGACCATGTCAGGCCGCAGGGCGGGTGCCCACAAGTGGACCAACCCAGCTGTTAAACAGCCTTCAAGGAAGAACATTGCAAAGCATGAGAGAGGAACAATTCCAACCACAGGAGGACCAAGAGCACTGCCCCCCCCCCCCTCCGCCCAGGACCCAACCAGACCTGGGTACACGGCATCGCCCTTCAGGCCCTCTACATTGGCCCACCAGACCCCAGCACTGCTGGCATATATGACTTCCCATGGGAAGTCACCTGCCCCAATCCCCCCTGCACTGGCCAAGCACCCCAAATCCAGGCGCCCAGGCACCTGCTGGGTCAAGGGCTGCATGTGTGAGCTGGCCATACAGAGTGGCAGGACTGCCCCCAAACAGCAGCTTTCCTCATTGACAACAATGGGCCTGGACCTGGACCGACGGACACTCCCGTGAGCAAGCATTCTTCTTCTTCTGCTCCTGCATCACATAAGCGGTCTGCCTCTGTTGCACCTCCTCCTCCTCCTCCTCCTCCTCCTCCTCCTCTTCTTCTTCTTCTTTTTTCTTCCACCTGCCCAACGCCGAGAGCAATTACAGATGCCTAGTTTAGCTGCAAGTTTATACCACTGCTGAAGTGCTTAGAAAGCCTCATCCTGTTTTGCACTCCTAAACTAGCGTCCTGCAGATCCTGCACAATGTGCATCTGACTTGCTTCATTTGCAAGATTGACGCTTGTTGCAGCCTTTGTTTTCAGAGTTGCAATCCCTGTCTGGCAGATCATTCACTTCGGATGCTGCTGCAAAATGATTGTGGTGACAATGCACATTGCTCTTTGATTTGCAGTCCTTCTATATCATTCCTGATTGAACTGCAATGAGGTCACGTGTAAGTCAACGCCTCATTCACATTGCTTCCTGAGTGTGTGCACCATTACTTGCACTGCAAGCAAGTAGCACCAAGCACCACTGCACGCATTGTTTCTTGCCGCCTATCTTGTGCCTGCAGCATTGCTTCTTGCTGCCTATCACAAGTCCTTTCCTGAATGGCATGCATGTATTGAAAACGTACCGTACAGGATCTTTGCTATTTGATGCACCTACTGCATTTGGCAAGTGTCATGCAATGGCTGGGACTCGTGGGCCTGTACACGTGTTCACTAATGCTGTGTTACCTACTCACATACCATCTGCTGCTGGTCAACAGTGCCACCCTTTGCACAAGGCAACTGTGCATCAGCGTTCAGCTGTGCTTTCTGTTCCTGTCTCTAAACAGCCTATAAACATGCTGTTTGAAGGTCACTTGGAGCAGCAGGATGCCCTTATGCATTTGGACTTTGGGGCATCTGCCAACTTTACTTTGAACAAAGGCACTGGACATTGGCAAGCTGACACTTAAGCCTTCTGAGGCCACTCTTGAACTAGCTGATGGCAATTCAAGCCCTCTTCTTGGTATTGCCGAAGTCACTCTGCACATCAGTGCCTTTCGCTCGCGCGTCTCTTGCTTTGTCACTGAGCTGTCTATAGACTTTGACATTGTTCTCGGGGACACCTTTTTGAGTGAGGGGCTGCCCAGAGGACCTGGTGTGTGATGCTTCTGGGTTTGGTCTTGGTGCTGTGCTCATCCAACAAGGTAGGCCTATTGAGTTCTGGTCCAGGAAAACGGTGCCTGCTGAGCAATATTATCACATGACTGAGCAAGAGCTACTTGCTGTCATTGAAGCACTGAAAGCCTTCCGGTGCTATGTTGATGGCATACCCTTTAACCTGGTCACTAATCGTAAACCTGACACATTCCTTGACACTCAACCCACATTGTCAAGGCGACAGACTCGCTGAAGCGAATACCTACAAGGCTTCAACTTCACCTGCGAATACAGACCAGGCAGGACCAATGTAGCCAACCTCTTTGAGTTGTAACACTCCATACCGCCCTGCTACTTCACTTGTTGCTCAAGCATTGCATGCTCAACTGTGTGTAACAACACGGTCAAAGACCACATCTACACTTGCTGCTACACCTGCCTGACCTCTGCCACACTTGGTGCAGGGTGTTTCTTGGCTATTGCAGTATTGAGCTTGGTTGCACACAACCTTTATTTGGGTGTGCTGATCTTTCAACACCTGACAGCACATTTAAAAAAGCTTTTGCTCTCTGGGCAAATGTGTTTGCAACCACTACAACAATCTGCTTGGAATATCATGATCATTTGAAAAGATGTAGACGTGCAATTTTATGCGCGGAAGCGTGGTTGCAAAGATAGAACTGGAGGTTTTTAAGCTCTGTAGCCATTTGTATGTCTATGTCCGTGATTGGGAGCACTGAGATAGCGCTCTATTGCAACAACTATGCTCAGCGAGCACGTCGCTGCACACCTTGCCAAGCTTGATTGCATGTCAGGTCAGGCATATCTGTTGCAAGCTAAGCTCAGTCAAGCTTTGCTCCTGCAGCAAGGTGTTGCCAACCGTGAAGACATAGTCATACACTAGAGACGACAGCCAGGAAAGAAGCACAATCTAGGCTGAAGCTGTTGAGCAATAGAACCGAAGGTGTCCCCTTCTTGGACTGTGTAACGGCCTCCTGCAGGAACACATGCTGCGAGCGTGGCCTACCCCTATCACGGCGCCCAAACTCGTACCTATACTTATGACGGTGCCGCAAGACAAGTTTTGTAGAGCTGGTTCAGGATTGCACGCTTCAAGCAGGTCGTATGGCACACCAACTGCACGAGGAATCTCGAGGCGCTTGTAGTCCTTGCGCAGCTCGAAAAGTTTGTCTGTGCGCAGACAAGAAGTCAGTTGCCAGTCAACCATGACAAAAGTGCATTCGCTAGGCGCACACGATACTCAAACCTGTCAGAACCTTGCCCATAAAGGCTGTGCTTTCGTTATGGTTGGTTTCGGCCTGGTCTGAATGCACTGTGCGCAAGGCGGGGTGCCAGACGTCTGTAACACAGCAAGTACTATTGCTGCTAGCTATGTATTCATCGAACTGACCTTCAGGGAAGGGAGGTCCAGTCTGGAGCCTCCATAATGTGCTGCTGAGTCAGCAGTGTCCTGACACCTGACATGTTGCATGCACTGAGTCCGCAGCCTTGAAACGTACTGTAGTTGTGATGGGTGTTGCAGACGCATTCCCGCACTTTGCAAGACGAGGGCGTGTACACGGACTTTAACGCTACGATCTTGATCTTCCCTGAGGTGCATCACGTCAAACAACTGTCTGTCAGCTAGGCGTGTCACTTGCTCAATCATCACCTGGGTTCTCTGTAGGTATCCCAAGCGATGGAAGGCTTCACTTTGGGTGGGCCTACTCTCGCAACATGCTCTGCTGTCTTCGCGCCCATGTGCTGATCTGGCTGTTGCCGTGACTGGTGCAGCAAACCCTCTCCAGTGCCCACATATATGGAAGAAGAGTAGGTTAGCATAGAAGTTTCTGGCTTTCATGCTTATCATGAATGCCATGTGCGACGCGTTGTGCTGACCTTACTCTTGGTGACAGTGCAAAGCAGCCATTTAGACTGCAAGAAGACAGGTGGCAGACATGACAGATGCTCAAGTTCACGAATGCACCGAGAGTGATCCCTGAGCAGTATGGGGCTCTCGAGCTGCCAAGCGCAGAGCAGTAGAAGCTCATCAGACACCCCATGTAGTTTCAAGCACCGTTGAGCATCTTGTTGTGCTGCAGTATCTGAATGCACTACAGCATGAGGTATGCGTGAGCTCTGACATGTCTGCCTGTCATATATCACCATGCCAGAATCTCATCATGCTATGTCCACCACTGTTGGCCTCTTGTGGTGTGAGATGTGCCATGCGTTCATTTCAGGCTGCATACATAACAAACATGCAATTGCCTCCCACCGCTGAATGAATGTGACTGAAAGCAAAATGCTGACAGCATGCACAACTGGCTGCACCAGCAATGCAAGACAAGGAGTGACTTTTGCAAAACCCCCGTCTTGCTGATGTTGTTGCATCTGAAAACGCTTTGCTCAGAATTTGCAAAGGTTTGCACTGAGTATGATGCGCCATGCGTACTTTGTGCACCTTATCTTTTGTGGTCTCTCTCCATGCGTTATGATGCAGCTTCTCCTCGTGATGCAGGAGCAAGGCAGACAAGCAAGGATGAAGAATGTGCTAGGCATTAATTGTTCCCTAAAACAATCAAAGTCTATGGACAGCTCAGGGACAAACTCTATCACCTTGGTTCTTGCACACTTGTGTAACATGACAAAGCTTACACTTTGCGTCCTCTGTCCAGCGCAGCAGATTTTGACTCACCACACTGCAGCCACACTCTCAGGTTCCCTGTAGCACCTGTTGCAGCTTCTGCTAGGCTCCCACATCTTGAGAAGCTATTGCTTAATGCTTCACAGTTCAAGCGTGCTGTACCCCCAGGTTGTGTTTGTTGTAAGTTTTATCGTTATGGTCAAGTTGAACCCTTCAGTGTTTCCTCACACTGATGTTTCCAGTGGGTCTGCCAGTGTCACATCTGACAGCACATCTCCTGCTTCTGCTGCTGCACTTGACACTGCTTTCTCACTAACTCAGCAGCTTGATGGCATCAAGTCACTGTTTGCTGATGTGTTTGCTGAATCATGTGAGCTGCCTCCTGATAGGGGTGTTGAGCATGTCATTTCTTTGGAACCTGATGCAAAGCCTCCTTTCAAGCACATGTACCGCCTGTCACCTTCTGAGCACCGCCTGTCACCTTCCGAGCTTGTCAAGTGACAGAGCTGCAGGAATAGAGGAATACGAACCGACGAGGTCCCTGAGCTGTGCATGCAATGGTTCTCATTGAACCGTTGCACTAAAAGCCACACAGGCGATCGCTCGTGCCTGATTTACGCCCCTGTCAGAAGTTTTTCAGATCACAAAAATGAGTTGCTTGTCCAACAATGCGTGCAAGTCTGCATGTAGTTTTCGTTGTGCAGTTCGTCGGCATGCAACGCTTGCACTAACATCTCGCAGACAGCCTGCTCGAAACGTGCTGCGCACGCGGCCCATGGCGTTTACTATTACGCTGGACACTCCAGACGGCGAGAAGAAGATAGAGTGTGACGAGGACACCTATATTCTGGACGCTGCAGACGAAGCTGGCTTGGATCTGCCGTACTCCTGCCGGTCCGGGTCTTGCGGGAGCTGCGCAGCAAAGGTAGCAAGTGGTGACATCAGCCAAGTAGACCAGGTACCGATATGAAATTTAGACCGATCGGCAACATCACACCTGCGTACACAGCTTGCGAGTTTGATCAAGTGATCGGAGTGCAGGACTCCAACTCCTTCTTGGAAGACTTTATGACAGAGAAAGGCTTCCTGCTGACCTGCACAGCCTATCCTAAGGGAGATCTTACCCTCCAAACGAATCAGGAGGAAAATGTGTATGACTAGTTGATGCACAAATGGCACGAACATCACAGCAGCGGCACACATATCACATCAGGGCAGGATCCTTGCAGTAGGGAAGCTGCAAACTAGGTTGCCCGGAAGCAACAGAACACATTTTGATATTGATCTTGCAGTGATGCAACCTCAGGTGGAAAAAACCTTTCACCAAGCACAGTGTACTGATGCTGTCTAGACATCTGGAGATCTCCGACACATCATTTTGTACAATTTATGAAGGAAGCACTGGATTACTGTTGAGGCACAGCATTTTGTGCACTTGAAAGCACATGTTGGCTGTTGGACTGAACCACGCATGCTTTCACGAGCACACGTTCAACGGTCACATCTTTAGGTCTGGTGATCCACTCAAGGTCATCAAAAACATTGACATTTCATGGGTAACAAGCCCTTTAATTAAAGCGGACGAGATTTCTCCAGCATAAGTTATGTCAATCACAAGGGAAAGTTTTCAAGAGATGCTGAACATCAACTGCTGAGGTCCAAACTACACGTTTAGCGCTACACAATGACACTATCAGGACTGTGTAACACGTCCCTTCGTTTGTGTATTGGCTGGCTCATCATGACCCAATCATGGCACTGCTTACCGCTTGCCTCACCATCTTGTCATGCTGACTCTGGCAATCTCTATTGTACACGAACAGGACGCCTGCTGCTCCTGCTGACAGCATGTGCGTCATTGGAAAAGCAGTACATTGCAGACTTCTAACTTCTACCTTCTACCAAACTCTGCAGCAGGACCAGGCTTTTGCAAACAGAGCTGATGACCGCCTGCTGACTTGGACACTTACATTACAATGATCCCTGAGAAGATTTCCAGGGGAAAGAAAGCTGGCATGGCAAGCAGACGGCACAAGCATGCACATAAGGTTGACAGCAAGATGGACCATTTTTCACAAGTCAGAAGCATGAGTTTCCTGCTGCAACATTGGCACAAACACTTGCTGAGCAGTGACAGCAAACCAGGGTAACAACAGCAGCTTGCAGCATGTTGGTGGTAAACATGCCCAAAATGTCTCACCGTGGTGCTTGCGACATCAAACCCAGCATGCTGCCTGCAAGTGGACCTCTTTGTATGGACTGACCCCCTGCCTCTGGGGGGGAGGGGGGGGGCAGCTGCATGGGGTGGCCACCTGCCAGCAATGAGGCGCCAGTCCCAAGTTGCCTGTTGCCTCTTTTGGCTTCAGCAACCTGAGCAGCCTATACAGCAACCTACAGTGCTGGTGCAAAAGCTGCTCCATGCTTCTGAGCATCTGCAGAGTTTGGTCAAAGCTCTGTCTGATCATCTGCAGGATCTGGGACAGGTTGGGGCTGATCCCCAGGGCCTGGTCCCAGCGCTGGGGATGAGGAGTGCGGCTGTACAGCAGCTGCTTGGTGACCCAGAGCTGGCCCTGAAGGCACGTTGCACTCGGCGAGTCAGCAGATGACAATGCCATGACTCAGCAAATGACAATGCCAAGCAAAGCATGACAGGGCGCCCTGAGGTGACCCCTGGCAAGATGAGCAGTTGAATTCTGGCTGCCTGGCTTGTACCCTTACTGAGCTACACAACTGCAAATGGAGCTTCTGCACACAGCTCTGTGACAGACAAGCTTCAGATGACCCATCAAGCTTGCATTGAGTGACAGTGACAATTCTTCATGCTATCAATGCTGAGCATGCATCTTCAGCTGACCAGCCCTACTTGTGAAGTCAGGGCTGCCTGACACAGCCCTGACGGCAGGGCTTGGGGATCTGGCCCTGGTGCCAGGGCCGCTTGGAGCAGCCCCACCAAAGTTGGATGGGTGTGCCTTCAAGCCAGGGCTGTCGGGCACATGCCTGACAACAGGGCTGCTGGAGCCAGCCCTCAGGACAGCACTGCCAGCACCAGCCCTGATTGCAGGGCTGCCTGATCTTGCCCTCATGGCACTGGTCATTGATGGACCACTGAAAGGTGCTGGGACAGCAGCTGAAGAGGAGGCAAAATAAGCAGGCCAAGTTGTGCTTGTGTTGCTCTGCAAAGAAGCTTTCCCGGTTTGTTTGGTGCATTGGGAACAGATGCTATGTAAGCTTCGCGATGGACAATGGTTGACCATGAACATGAGCATGACCGTGGTTGCTTGCATGACTGGGTCTGTTTTCCTGTGCATGTCACCATGTCTGTGGAAATACAATGCAGCGTGAACGATACAAACATATCAGAGTCAGTATCAGACAAAGCCTCTTTCTGCATGAGCAAAGCAGCGCTGCTGAGCTGTGAATAACACTGCACAACAGGTCTCTTATGCAGCAACACCACTGAAGGTCAATTCAAATGCACAGTACCTGCTGAGCATGATCAGCGCCACTGATTGATGCAGACCCAGACATGTTATTGGCTACTGTCTGTGAGTGCGCAGTGCCCATTGCTGCTGGGGGTGCACCCATTGCTGGTGGGGGTGCACCCATGCTCCTGGCCAGTGCTTCCTTTGACAGATCTGGCAGCTGCCTTTCCAGCTGGCCATGCGAAGCCATGAAAGAAGGTAGCGATGTGAGAAGCCTGCTGCCTGCATGTTGCGTTGATGCGCCTGCAATGTTCAGCTCTGCCTGTAAAGGTGGGCCATGCTCAGGAGCTGGGGATGCCCTTTGCTGAGCTGCTGGGGATGCCCTGGGTTGTGCATATGCAGCAAGACTGGGTTGGGCTGCTTGGCTTGCAGTTGGATGGTCAGCTGGGGACTGGGTGCGATGAGCAGCTGGGGATGCCCTTGGCGAGCCTGCTGGGGATGCCCTACGCTGCTTGGTTGGCATTGCAGTCGCATCATTTGAGGATGTTGCGAGCTGAGATGCAGGAGATGCATTGCTCATGTGAGAGGGCACAAGCAGGCCAGAAGGAGGTGCTAGAGGCAACTTATGATGAGCAGCTGGGGATTGCCTATTCTGTGTACTCAGGAATGCATCATGGCCGACACTTGGAGACCTGTTCTGATGAGCTGGGGATGCCTTGGGCTGAGCGAAAGGCGAAGTTGCCTTGGCATCCAGATTCAGGCTTCTGCCCTCCATGCCAGGGCCTCTGCTCACAGCCCTGGGGCTTGGACTGGCACTCAGACTCGCACTCAGACTCGCACTCTGATTCGCACTCAGACTGAGTTCGCCGCTGACACTGGGACTGGCGGTGAGACTTCTGCTTCTCTGAGCAGCTGGGCTCTGAGACTGCCCCTGCCGCTGGGGCTTTGCCGCTCCTGCCCTGCCCTGGCGTGAGTGCATCTGCTGCAACTGCCTCTGCAACTCAGCGATGTCACCTGAGCCCTCAGGCCGAGGTTTGAGCTGCGATGCCAGGCCGCTTGTCACACTGTCCGCTGGTGTGGTAGACTCAGGGCCATGTGCATGGGCGCTGCCAGCTGGCACAGCTTCTGAGGCTCTGGGATCAGCTCCGGGATCAGCGGTGGCTGATGGGGATTGCCCAGGGGCAGGACTGACTTGTTTGTTGGGATCGTGAGAACTGATGAAATCATGATTTTGGGGGCTCAATTGAGTATTGAGCAAGGTCTCAGAGCTGCTCCGTTGATCAACAGCACTGACCTTTGGGCCAGGCTCACTCGCCCCCGGCCTGCAGATACAACCACATTCCGGTGTAACCTTGTTGCCCAATGGCACCATGAATTCCAAAACATAAATCTCAAAACATGAATTTCAAAACATACGATTGCTTGCACACATAACATTTGCACATATGCATGAAAGATGCATGGTATAGCACTGCCTCTGACCATAACGCACCACGACAATTCGGTGTTACGTGCATCATGAGACAATCACATTGTGGCTGTAGATTGTGTCATTCTGGCCATTGACCTCGCTCAAAACGCTACCAAGCTCCACACAGAAAGCCCAACAGCGGTTAATACTTGGCTTCTCATTAAATTGACGCCGAAAGGCGTAGTCTTTTCTTTTCTTTTTCTTTTCTTTTCTTTTCTTTTCTTTTCTTTTCTTTTCTTTTCTTTTCTTTTTCCCAACAGCGGTGGTGCATGATATCCAATTTGCACTGATGTCTATATTCTAACCCCTAAACCCTAAAATATGATCTTACCTGGAAAAGCCATCTCCATGGGTGGGATGTGCAGCCTGTACCCTTCCCAGGGCTGTGTCCAGCCCTAGGGTTTGCATCTGCCTGGGGACAGCAGCAAGGGGATGCATCTGAGCCCCAAGGGGCTGAGGCTGCCGTGGGGACGACGCTGGGGATGCTGACCGAGAATGCGCCACTTCCTGGGACTGTGACAACCTTGGGGAAGAATCTGACCCAGGAAACGAAAAAGCAGCATTGGGCGTCCCAAGAGACTGTGGCGGCCTAAAAGAAGAAGTCGCAGGCAGAAATGCTGGGTTGGGCCGACCCCAATCTGAGCCTTTGGGGTCCCTCGCAAGCGATGCAATCAGTTGGCGCTGCACATCCATGGTGTGCCGGTCCAGACCATGATTTGCACCCCCAGATAGACCACCAGGCTTGTTACTTGGCGTAACACCAGGCATACTGGCAGGTGGCACATCAGGTGATAAACCAAGTTGGCCACCAAATGTATCATCGGTGGCAGTGCCAGGCTTGTTACCCAGGTTACGACTGGTCGTACTGTCAGGAAACGCACCAGGTACAGTTCCAAGGTGCCCTACACTGTTGGGCAGTTGCATTGCTTGTATTTGATGCTGCCGAATGAGCATTTGCGCCCTTTGTAGGGATGTAAGCTGTGCCATTTGCTGTGGCATGCCTGTGTTCATGACAGCAATGTCACCTGACAAGCTGCTAGGTATGGAAGGTGAGTAACCCTGAGAAGCTGCGGTAGAAGCTGGTGGGTGCTGACTTGGTAGCTGCTGCTGCTGCTGCTTGTCTGCGAAAGCTTTCTTCTGCTCAGACATCTGACGCTCAGCGGCACGAAGGGCATTCAAACGTGCAACCTGTTGCCTGACAGCTTCAGGAAGCTGCCCTGACTGCCTCTGCCCTGACTGCAGCCGCCCTGGCCCTGCTGACTGTAGGCCTGAGCGCAGCTGCCCTGACCCATGTGACTGTAGCTCAGACTGCCCCAGCCCCAAAGACTGTTGACTTGATTGCCTTGACTGCATTTGCCCAGAGCCAGAAGACTGCAGGCTTGAGGACTCTGACAGCATCTGCTCTGACTGCTGCTGACCTGACAGCCTTGACCGCAACTGCCCTGACTGCAACTGCCCTGAAATCATCTGCTGTGACTGCTGCTGACCTGACAGCCTTGACTGCAACTGCCCTGACTGCAACTGCCCTGACAGCCTTGACTGCAACTGCCCTGACTGCAACTGCCCTGACCCAGCTGACTGCAGACCTGACTGTCTCCACGAAAGCTGCGCACCTGGAGACGACCCTGCCAGCTCCCACCCTGACCCCACTGACGCACCTTGGGGCTTCACCTGGGTGCCCTGCTGCCCTGCCGCCGCATCATCTTGAAATCGACCATCACTATGCCTTGCCGCCTGCTCTGTTGATGATCTCTGCCAAGCCGGATGCTGCTGTTGCTGTTGCTGCTGCTGCTGCTGCTGGGTCTGTAACCATGCTGGCAGGTGTTGTGCATGCCCAGGTGCTGCCTGGCTCATGGACATAGCGTCTGCTTTATCTGCAAGGTCTTGGCTTGAGGGAGATGCCGGCCTGCTGCCTGCCTGCTGCTGGTGCATCTGGCTCAGCAGGTCTTTGGCTCCTGCCCTGAGCCTGGATGCTGGAAGTGCTTCAGGCATTTGCCCCTTTGCCTGCACTCAGCAGCCAGTCTTACGGTGGTATGATGATGCACAATGGTGCAGTCAACAGCCAGTCTTACGATGGTACAATGATGCATCATGGTGCAGTCAGCAGCCAGTCTTACAATGGTATGATGATGCATAATGGTGCAGTCAGCAGCCAGTCTTACGATGGTATGATGATGCATGATGGTGCAAGCCTGAGGTTCTGCTGAGCTTTCTTATGGAATTGTAGACTGCCATTGGGCTGGTCAAATTGATGGCAGCTCCAAGTCAAAGTCAAGCACAGAAGTCTAGCAGTCCAATGACAGCACAGATTTCAAAACATTCAACGCACCAAGTCACATTGTGCGGCTGAGTGTCTGGACTATGACAGCCACACAGTCCTTGTTAACCCACATGTGACAGCAATGCACCCAAGCTGAATACACTGACGCCAACATTTCCGTTGCAGACATGCTGCAAACTTGTCGCAAGCAATGCTGTTTGGTGCTGGTAGTAATCGAGGTGCAGCAAAGACTTGGTTACAGCAATGGTTTGAGCACGTGCATACCTGTTTGTCTGCTTCAGTGCTCCTTGACCTTGACTTGGCAAGCAGCTGTTGCTGAATCGCATGCAGCTCAGATCGCACTGCGTCATCCTGCTGACCTGGCGGGTCATCTGACATGGATGCCAGCCTGGACAGATGACTCAGCTGTGGGGCCTGTTTGGCAGCAATGGGTTGCTGACTAGGCAGCCCCTCCTGAGATTGCTGGGGCTGGGGCTGTTGAGACTGGAAGTGCCCCTGCTGTGCTCCCTGAGATGACAGTGGCCGGCTCTGCTGATCTCTTGACTCATGCAGCTGGCTTTGTGAGGACTGGGGCTGTTGCATTTGGCCCTGCAGTCTATGCTGATGATGCGTCTGAAGCCGCTGAGACTGATACCCCTGCTCTGCGGATATTGGCTCAGGAGGCGTGCCAGCATCCAGTGACACCCGGCCAGCTGACTCATCCCTCTGCAGGCTGCGGCCAACTGACTCATCCCTCTGCAGGCTGCCACTGCGCTGCAGGGAGGGAGAGCGTGTGTGCGTGACAGCCCTGGGGCTCTCGGCGGAACTGCCCTTCCGCATGCCTGTCAACATCCCAGCTTGTGGCTTGGGCCCCTGCTCAGCTTTGCGCTGTTTAGCTTGAGCGTCTGGCACTGACTCCTGTTGAGATTCACCTGTTTGGGCTTGACACTGTGCCTGGGGCTCTACAGGATTGGCTGATACTTGCTGCAGCACATGGGCGAGAGACCGGGCTCCATCACTTTGCTGTGACAGGGCAAGCTGTTGGGCATGGGCCTGTCGCAGCATTTGCCTTTGCCAGGGAGGCATGCCTTCCTGAAGCAATGGGTTTGAGTTTGCATCAGGGTCTTGGGGCAGGGATGTTGGAGGCCAAAAGCCCTGCCCCTGCAGCTGCCCTTGACTCGGCTGCTGCTGTCGCTGCTGAGCACGAGGACCACCTGAATGCTCACGCTGCAGGTGTGTTGAAGCACCCTGCTGTAGGGCAGATTGTCTGGAATGGGCATGCTGCCCTTCAGTCTGACGAGGAAAGGCTCTGTGCTGCCCTTCAGCTGGAAGGGGAGAGGCCCTTTGCTGCCCATCAGCCTGACAGGAGGGTGTCTTCTTCTGCTGCCCTGCCGCCTGATCATTTGAGTGCTCAGCTGAGCTTGTGTGAGCTCCCAACTGATCTTCAGACTGGTCTTTGCTGGACTGCTCAAAGTCAGAATCCATGCTAGAACTATTCAAGTACTCCTGTGTGTCTATCGGCTGCTGCTTCACGTCATCAGAATCAGCTTGAGCGTGTGTCTGCTGATCATAGGATGCCGCGGTGATTTTTGTGGCTGTGCTCCTTGGTCTTTGGCCTTGCTCCTGGCGCTGTGGCTGCTGCTGCTGCTGCAGCTGCTGTTGATGCTGTTGCAGCAGCAGCTGCTGCGGGTGGTGTTGCAGAAGCTGCTGCTCATGCTGCTGATGCCAGGCCTCAACTATCATCCTGATGCTGTGAGGCTCCATGGGTTCAGCCTTAGACATGACGTATCTGAGTAACATCTCATCAGGGCGCTTGCCAGGCGCAATCTCGCTGATCATGCGAAGTGTCCGCTGGAGATTGTCTTTCTGGAGGTCAGTAATGCCCGGGCGCGGCTGCGCTTGCTGACCGGTGTGTGGCACCTGTCTCTCGAGTGGAGGGTTGCTTGGAGCCTACAACACAGAATGTTGTGTTACAGTCTGCCGATGGAAGTTTCCAACACTGTGATTGGCGTTTGGGCTCAGAGCCTCAACTGCAAAGAAGGGCCAGCACAAGGCTTTGGGATTCGTGGCTGGCAGCAAAGACAAGCCATCGTTACAGCAGAGGGAATGAGGCAAACAAGCAGTGAAGGGCAGTTGCCTTCATATGCATATTATGTTGCTTATTGTAGTCAGAATTGACATTCAGGCATCTGGCCTGTCCAGAACTTGCCTGAATCTGTGAGACAGACCCTGATAACGGCACAAGTCTGCTGGCTGATGCACTGTGATGCAGTGCTGCTGGCAGCTTTGAGTCACTTTCTGCTAGCCTTGTAGCAGCGTTGCTAAGAGTCTGCTGATGTCCAAGGTTAGCACTGCGGTTGGCTGCCAACATACTGGCAACATTAGGTGGCAGCTGTCTCTCTGCAGATGGCTTGTTCTTTTGCTTGATGGGCAGAAGGCCCATGTGACGCACAGTGCGCACAAAAGTCTTTGCTCGTTTTGCAGGTCCTGCAATTGCCTACAATGCACCAGATGCTGGATGGTGACCCTTGTTTCTTGGTAAAGCAAGAAAGCAAAAACATATGCCAATGTATGTTACAGGCGCTCTTGAGATATAACGTAAACCTACGTTTGGTGGATGAGCCAACGCTAATGATAGCATGTTATCTTTGACTTCCTGAGCAAGACTGAGCTCGACAGCGCTAGGATCCAGATTGGTGCGGCTTCGCTGTAGAGCTGCAGCATGAACATTAACATGGTTGGAACCTACTCGCTCAACAGAATGTGAGCTAAGAGCAACATGGTCAGCCTACAGCGAGGCCACGGGCGGGCCTACCGTGCAAAGCATGTATAACCTCAGCATTCCTGTCAAGGATGGCCTGTACAGCCATTTTTCGCTTGCGGTTTGGACCGTTATCACTTTCCATTCTTCACAGCAAGATGTCGCTATTTGTGTAAGCGCAGCATCGAAAGCGTGCCCACTACAACTAAACATCTGACATTGCACATCACAACTCTGTGTGCAGTCTGCGCACTCTACTAAGTCCACTTAATTGCGCGTGGTTGAGCTGCAGCTAAGCAGTGTTTTCTCAACCGAACCGGCCTCAATTTCCCAGAAGTGGGGAACAAGGTCCAACGATGTGATCGGAAAAACGACAGTGAATGTCTCTCCCACGTGATACATATTTGCACATATTTGCCTCTCTAGGTCCCAACATGTCAAAATATTGGCAAACTCAAATTTCAAGTAGTGCTGTTATCTACGCTTGCCGGCCATCTACGCAGACGCGGTAGATGCCCATGCGTATATGCGTATAATCAGGATCGATCATCAATTGGCAGTGCAATTAGACTAATTTAACTTCATCTAACATACTCTAACATACGGATATACAGGCGTATATACGCATCCAAAGCTGGACATTTGATGTAGATAACAGCACTACTCTCAAGCAGGATGAATGCAGACACAGTCTTGCAATGTCGGAGGAAATGTGAGGACATGGAAGCTTTACTTTTTGCAATTGCATTTCATTTCAAGCACAGTCAATCGGCATGACTGTGCCTAAAATGATGTGGAAACACAGCATGTGATGGTGCATTTCATATCCATTGTTAGCAGAACCCCACAACTTTTCCGCTAGCTTGTACACTGTCTCACGCCGTACACAGTAGTGATCCAATCACCGGCAGCAGATGCTTTTACTTGCATGATAACAGAAAATTTTAAGTATCTTCAAGAAATTGAATTGTCTGGTTGTCTCGGTCAACATGACGTTCTACGACGTTCAACGACGTTCAACGATCCATGGTGATACGTCACACTGGATTAATAGTATGGAAGTACGGGTAAAGGCCTGACCGTTCTTGACAGAGGCCACCTGTTGCTTGACGAATCGCGTCTCCTGTGTCTGCACCCCGTGCACGACCTTCACCACGACGTGATGGTGGGCTTGTAGTTGCGTGTGATTGACTGGCACCAATTGCCGTAGAGTCCTGCAGCTCTACGCATGCTCGGTGACGCTGCGTTTCGAACACTTTATCCACGTGCTTGGGCTAGCTTCAGCTGCTGAGCCAACAGTTAAGCAGGATAGATATCGATGCACCTGCTTTGGTGCTGCCATTTAAGCTGTGAACGTGCACAAGGCCACAGAAACTATCCCTACCTCGCAGCAGCAGGCAGACATGAGCAGTGATCCAAGCAATGTCGCGCGAGAAACGAGTTCGGACGAGAGCAGCGGCCCTAGAAGCGCACCGGTAGAAACAGATCACACCAGATGTGCACCCTACACTTGCTGCTGACCTGTCTGATCTCCGATCTAACAACGCTGGTTGTGCTATGCAGGTAGTGCAGGAGTTTGTTGGTTATACAACGAGCACATGGAGCTTCACAGCATACATATTGCTCACAGCCTTCTCAGGTGGCCTCATATGGATCTTTAGTTACTTCTACCCACAAGTGCTGACATGGCCAATGCACAAATGCCCGTTGGGTCAAGCACAGTATGTTCAGGCAAAGGTGACCATTTTTCAACCAAGTCAGGAGCAGTTGGATCTAAAAGCAAGTGCTGAGGGATAGCTGAAACACAGAAAGAGCTTTTGCTGAACTTTTTCTACATGTGCTGCAATGTATGCTGATGTGTTTGTCCTATAAGACGACTCGTGCTGTGTCTCTGCAAATACATATTTCAAAAATGACACTTTTGTGTGCAGCTAATCAATGGCCGCTGTGAGTTGGTTAAAGTGAAGGAGCACCATGAGCTTCAAACTCAAACATCAGAGGTGAGTCACTGCTTGGCAACTCAGATGTGATCTGAGAGCCACTGCACAAGTTTGCATTTGCATTTTTTTTGAGGTGGCAAATGCTGTTTTGTACTGCTTGCAACAATGCACTCTCTCAAGTACCACATCAGATCACGTGACAATTTTTGTGTGGGGCACATTGTTGCGCTGGTGGCAGCCAACACAAATAGCCTTACTGTACAGCCAAGGGGTAACCTGTAAATCCAGTTGCAACAAAATTCTGAGTAAGGCTTTTCAGCCATCCAGCGCAGTCAAGACAGCTGCATATAGAGCATGCATGACCCCTGACTGAGAACAATAGCCAGAGTGCATGTGCTGCTCTGGAGAGACAAGACTCGCCCTGCATGTACCTAGCTCATCATGCGTTATAAAGCGTAAATCTTAATACAGCACGTATATTAATATGTGCTGTGCAGACAGTCGACAGGCATGACGTTGGAGTGCGGCTTCAGCGTGTTCTCATGGTGCTGCTGGTGGTCTACGTCTATGATGCTTCTGCTGACAACTTTCAAGCATTGCCTGACATGCCACGTGATCTGCCTCTCCAAATTCATAATGCCAGACAGGCTCTTCAGCTCATTGACAAAGGTAACAGATGTGATGCAGCTCACAGTCCTGCTGCTGCTGCTGCTGCTGCTCATGATTGAGTGGTCATGCTGCCAGATGTTTTTTGTGAAGGGCTAGATTGCTGGATAGGACATGAGGTCATGTCTGACTTTGGCTTTAGCCGTATGGGTTGTGTTGCATCAGCAAGCCTGATGCAACCATTGCAAGCCAATGCTTTGTGCCATTCTTGCATGCTTCTGTGCAAGTGAAAGACCTCAGTAAGGGCATGCAGCACATGCGACGGCTGCTGTACCTTACACGGCCCACTAAGTGCATGTCAAACGCAATACGTGTGTATCGTACTATGCACAAGGCAGCACTTTATTCTCATACATGCCATTCAGGGGCTGATTGGAGCATATTCAACACTGCTGGCACATGGCCAAGAAGAGCAAGGGCATGCCTGTATGGCAGCAATGACATGGCTACAGGGCGGCCTAGTTTGATGTCAATGGCATGTGGCCTGCTCATGTACCCTGTGTATGTAGCTCAGGTACAGCAGCAGCTGCATATAGAGTCAAACGAAGCATATGTGCATCTAGTATTCAGGACTCAGTTCATCCATACACACATGTCCCCCCAGATATGGTGGTGGGTTTGTCAGAACACTTTTGTCAAGGTGCTCGTTGTTTTAATGACTGCTCAACTCCAAAAGCTTCTAGCTGCTTACCTGCCCTGTGTACCAAGCATGAACGCCTCCCTGCATATGTTGCAACCCTGATCAGCTCATGTCAAACATGCTACAAGAAAAATTGAAGATTCTCTTCTGCAACGTGTCACACAGCATCCACCGGACTTGAGCATGCTGTGTGATGCAGTACTTGGAGCTAGGGTTCACCTTCTATGAAAACTACATCCCATATGCTGCCATCCTGCTTTTCATCACTGTGGCCTCGGGGTTTTTCGCCACATTCAGGCTGCATGAGAAACAGATGATCCTGTACAACTCTGTGCGGCGACGCCAGGTGGTTCCCTTGGTCTTGTCTGGCTTTGTCAGGTACTGCCTCACACTTGTTTTTCTTCACCACATACTGTAGGTACATGAACCTGAGCTTGCATGTAGTCATGCACTTCAACACACTCATGAGTTTTGCATCTGGTCGCAATCGTGCATGCATGCACTGATGTATACGTTCAATCATGCATTGACGTATGTGTTCGATCAGTTATTATGCGTGGAAATTGTGTTTTTCCCAGGATCCAGTTCCTGAGTCACCATTGTGCCAGGCTCTGTCGTTTTTCTGTTTGCACATATCGCTTTCACAGCAGATTTTCATTTTGTTGCCTGGTGGCTCTGTGTCAGGGCCTTTACCCAGGGCCTGCTCCCTGTCACATGTGCACACAGCACTGGCTGTCACGTGGGAGACCAACTTACGTCACCCTGGGACTCTTCTTCATCAACGCCAGCAGGCATACTCTTTTCTTGTCTTTGGAGATTGTCTTGTCTTTGGGGATGCTAGCGTTGTCTGTTTGGTGCTCTTGCATCCTAAGAGCCTCTGAAGCCTTTGTGTGAAGTCAACAAGCCTAGCAGGACACTATTTAGCCCCAGTGGTTTGCCCCAGAGCTGGAACAATAGCAGCTGAAAGAGGCAATTTGCACCTCCAAAGCACCAAGGTTCTACAGCTTTGCAGCATCGATGGCTTTTTTGGCCAGGGTCAACAGAAGAATTGTAGTCTTTTATCAAACAGATGTGAATAATTCTACTTTTGTCAAAATAAATAACTTTGTTGGGCTTTGGGCCAAGGGCTATGGCAAGCATGACATGCCTGGCAGAGGCATCACTAACCATCAGCATTTTGCTGGTGTCGTCGAGTTGATCTCGTCAAGTTGATCTGCAGGCAGAAAATGCATTTTTACTATATTACAATGCATATAATATTTATTTAATGCATTGAGCATGTTATTGTTATTATTATTGTTACTATCATTGTTAGTGTTATTGTTATTGTTGTTGGCATTACTGTTATGGTTAGTTGGGGCTTGTCCAGTCTGTGCAATGTGGAGCCTGCATTGTAGCCCACCAGCATCAAACAAGCAGCCTGTACAGGTAAGGCTCAGATGAGCTGACGACCCTCGCATGCATGAACTTTGATGTCGTCCATTCCTTGGCAGACCGCTTCTGCAGGCCGACATCAAGCATGAGCTGCCTGGAAATCAGGAGCTGAGGCAGGTACTATAGACACAGTTCCTGTCTGCATAAGGTGTGTGTGCTTTGTGCACACCTCATGTCCCACCTCAGACGATTTGGTGATCCCTGCAAATTCCATGGGCAGCCAAAAGGTACATGTGTGGACAAACGACAGCTTCCACTTGGGCTCGGCTGCTCGCTTGATCCAACACTTGCCCTGGACGTATCTAGCTCGTCATGAGCTGGAAAACAGAATTGATAAATTGTTGTTTTGATTTTTTGTGGTCAGTGTTTATCACTATTACCTTATACACAGTACTACCACTGGTGCAGGGCTGTACAATCGCATCGGCTAGTGCCTGGGGATGTGGTGGTGGTGCTGCGTGGGAAGGCCACCTGCGACATGGTCCTCCTCAGAGGCAACTGCCTTGTGGAGGAGTCCATGCTCTCAGGGGAGGTGTGTGCCTGCATCTTGCTCTGCATGAAGTATGGGTTTAGGGTGTAGGAGTCAGGTTTCGCGATTAGGGTTCATGCTCTCAGGGGAGGTATGTGCTGTAACAGTGCAGGAAATTAGCCTCCTGACACGCTAGCACTGCGCCTTTCACCTCAGCTATGCTACATGTGCCTGCATCTTGCTCTGCATCAGATATGGGTGCAGGGTTTGAGGTTAGGGCTCATACTCCCAGGGGAATCGTGTGCCTGCATCTTGCTCTGCATAACATATGAAGTCAGAGTGTAGGGTTCAGGTCGGGGCTCATGCTCTTGGAGGGGGGGGGGGGGGGGCTGGTATCTTGCCTATAACCTCAAGACATCTAGGGCCATAGTCCAGTGCAGAATAAATGTCATGTGATTGTCATGTGATTGGGATGCACAGGTTCTTTGTGTGCATGGTGCTCTTGAGCATTTTGACATCTGTGCAGATGGTGACGAACCCTGTACACACACAAGGAACGACATCTGCTGGTAGATCCTGCCAATTTTGTACTCCATAGCTCATTTGTCTGTGAGTTTGAATGATGTCTGTGCCATGCGCTCCAGCTGAGAGCTTGTGATTGTGCTGAACACAAAAGTGGCCTTGAGAAGAGAATGATGCCTTGCAAAAGAGGAGACCTTCTGTCTCAGGAAAGGCATTGTCTGTCTCAGGAAAGGCATTGTCTGTCTCAGGAAAGGCATTGTCTGTCTCAGGAAGGCTGCTCATCGCTGTCCCTTGTCATCTGCCAGTAAAGTGCCTCACAATCCTAATATCAACCAGGGCACCTTCCACTTGTCCGTAGCATAGGCAAACGCCACACACTGCTTGCAGTCACACTCGTGACATACAGGCTAAGCTCAAATTTACGTTGTGAAAAACAATCAGCTTGTGGAAATTCAAAGTGACTTAGTACAACTTTGATGTGAGCGTTTGCTGGAGTTCTGCTGCAGGCTGCCCAGGTGCGCAAGTCTGGCTTTGTGCCAGAGGGCGGAGTGATGAAGACTAACGGCTACCACCCGGACACTCATCATACCTGTACAGTACATGCTGGTACCTTTGTTCAGCAGGTACAGAACAAGCCTCACACTTCCCTCAAACTCAGCTGTGTTAAGCTGCTCATCTTCTGGTCCCTGGCTGCTGCTTTTTGGTCAAACTAAGGCCCTGTTATGCAGCAAACAAGCCCTGTTGAGCAGTGCAATACACGCAGCCATGATCTGAGAACATGCACTAGCATGCACAACTGCCCACCTGACAAGTCTGCAAGCAGTCTTGTTGAGCCAGCTGCAGATGTGCTTTGCCTCAACTTTTGGGTTAGTCAGTATGATTGGCAGGTGTGGAATGAGAGCAATGCGGAGGACGAAGTTCTGGTGATGGTGGTCAGAACAGGGCTGTGCACAACAATGGGCAATATGTTGCGGCAGGTCACCAACCCTTTACACAACACACAGCTCTACAAGGATCCTTTCCTCAGGGTGAGCCAGCTGCTGTGACGCCAGAACCTCAGGACACTGTGACCTGGGATGGCCTTGCATCTTGACGCAACAGGATTGGCATTTGCAGTGTTGCTACACTAGTTGCACACATCTGCACTGCTGCCGTGGCTTTGCAGCTTTTGTTCATATCAGCTCACTGACGCATCTAGCCAACAAGGCAAGCAGGTAGTTGCCATGCCCCAGGCGTACTTCAGCAAAAACCGTTGTTGAACTTAACAAGCATGTTATGGTTGCAGAATGTGTTCGGTTGCTGTACCCTTGCGTCGTCGCTGCACACTGGCACCTTCGTGCTGTGCACCAGCCAGCTGCAACACAAAATGCACTACAACCCAACTGAACAATCAGCATGTCATGGTTGCAGCAACTGTTCAGCTTCTGTGCACATGCATTGTTTCTGCAGATCGGCACCTTCATGCTATGTATCAGACAGCTGCCATGCATAATGCACCACAACCCAACTGAACCCAACGAGCATATCATGATTGCAGGCTCTGTTCAGCTTCTGTGCACTTGCATTGTTGCTGTACATCGGCACCTTCATGCTATACATTCTGTAGCTGCCATGCACCACAGCCCAACTGAACCCTAACAAGCATGCTGTGTTTGCATCATGTTATTGCTTTCTGTGGACTTGCATTGTTGCTGCAGATCAGGATGTTCATGCTGCTGCTATGTGTAATGCATCAGAAACCAGATGAACCCAACAAGCATGTCGTGCCTGCAGGATTTACTCAGCTTCTGTGCCTTTGCACTGCTGCTGCACATTGACACCTTCATGCTGTACATCAGACAGCTGCCATGCATAGTGCACCACAATCCAACTAACCCCAACAAGCATATCATGACTGCTGTTCAGCTTCTGTGCATTCCCACTGCTGCTACACATGGGCATTTTTGTGCTGCTGTTATGCATTATACACCGCAACCCAAATGAACCCAACAAGCATGTGGTGCCTGCAGGATCTGTTCAGCTTCTGTGCCTTTGCACTGCTGCTACACATTGGCATCTTTGTGCTGTACATCACCAGGGCTCGCACATACTATCATGGCCCATCAGACGTGGTCAAGAGGGTTGCCAACATCTTCCTTGGGGCTTTTCCCACTGGACTGGCAACAGTTCTCATCTTCTCACTGGTAGTGATCCTCCCCATCAGTAACACACATACAGTTTGCTGGGTGCAAACAACCCCCACTGGACTGGCAACAGTTCTCATCTTCTCACTAGTAGTGCTCCTCCCCTCATCAACACACAATAGAAAAGAAAAGAAAAGAAAAGACTACGCCTTTTGGCGTCAGTTTAATGAGAAGCCAAGTATTTTACTGGGCTGCCCAGCATCAACACACATACATTTTGCTTGGTGCAAAAAACAATACGACCTCACTGCGAAACTGGAGCTGGTGTGCAGCCATCATTTGAAATTGTAGCTTGATACATGGGCAATTTTGGTACTGACATGCTGCTGCTGCTTGCGCTGTTTGCATGGCCAGAGCAACACAGTGCTGCACCTTTGGAGTATGCCAGCACCGTGACTGTACGCATTTAGCATCACACACTTTAAGCAAAGGAATCCTGTGAATAATAACAGCAGTAATGACACTATGAATGATTGCAAGATTGAAAGCAACAATCACAAGCACGATCAAGCCTTCAGTGCAAATGCAGATGCACCGTAACTGTTCATTGTTTGTCCAGAAGGGGCTGCTCATCTGCATCAAAAATGGGATCATGCAGTCAATTATGACAATGAAGTTGTGGATAATGTACCCTATGAAGCTTGGTAAAGCCAATGCTGATCACAACAAAAGTTTGCCGAAGAAAGAAGTTAAGTCAGAGACAGCAAGCAGAGTGTATACTAAGTTGTCACAGCTGGGCTCACAAGGTGAAGGGGGCATCCATAACAAGTTCAGATCATCAAATGATTATGTTACAGGCAGACAAACAGCTTTGGAGAGACAAGACTTGTCCCGCACATACCTAGCTCATCATGAGCTGGAAAGCATTATTATTGTTATTCTTTTTTTGTATTTTTAATGTTATTTCTATTAACATTTTTATTTATTATTATTATTATCATTATTGTTATTACGTCGCAGGGAACATGTGCGAGGAAGCTGGCCAGGCAGCACATCCATGTGCTGCAGGCTGAGAAGATCAAGACCATTGCTGATGTGTCGGTGGTGTGTTT
>JAABUK010003895.1_pt1 | contig 24803 bp, 24 predicted proteins | sample 5559141 | NCBI WGS metagenome assembly JAABUK01 (sample SAMN10711869, study PRJNA513367) | rock metagenome | isolation source: Antarctica rocks | place: Antarctica: Victoria Land, Pudding Butte nord | collected 2016-01-03 | reverse complement strand
TTGCGCTCCGGCCCGGTGCCGGGTTCGGCGCAGATGCGGGTGTCCCGCAGGTCGGCGACGTGGCGGGCCAGGTTGGCTTCCTGAACCATCAGCCGCGTCGTCTGGTAGAACACGGCGGGGCCGAGCAGCACCGCGCCGAACATTCCGTTGGCGTGGATCTCCGAGGCCGTGAGGAACGCCAGGTCGTCCGCACCGGATGCGAGACGGGCGAAGTCCTTGTCGGTGAGATAGCTGTGGAACTCGATCCGCGCGCCTGTGCCCAGCACCGCCACCGCGACCGCCCGGCACATGTCCACCTCCAGCCCCTGCCAGGTCTGGTCGGCGGCAGGGAAGGCCAGGCCCGGGCGGATCACCCCGCCGCAGCGCACGACGCCGTCCTGGCGCACGCGGTCAAGGGTTGCGGCCCCTGCAGGTGCTGCGGCGGCAAGGGCAACGCCGGCGGCGAGCGCTAGGGCACGGATCATGGTACGCCTTCATATATCCCAAACGCCGATACGGGGCGCCGCCATCGCGGGCAAATGACGGTATTGCGACACGTTGGTCAGCCGCCGTCGTCAGGCTCGTCCCAGCTCAAGACGGCAGCAGGTTTGCCGGGGCTGTTGGGGTCGAGCCGGACGATCACCGATAAGCGCGCGACCGTGCCGTCTGCGCCTTGCAGCCGAACCGCGACTGAGACCGTCGCAGGCCCGCCCTGCTGGACGCCGCCCGATGCCGTGGCAGCGACCCCGGCCAGCTCCAGGGCACGGCGGACCACGGGGTCGGCAGCGCCCGGATCCAGCACGCCGTCGGGATAGACCGACAGATGCGGCGCCAGGGCGGCATAAAGCGCAGGCGTCACCCCGAGCACGAGCCGCAGCTCCTCCAGATGGAGGAACGGCGACCCGGGCGGCCCGAAGGTCCGGCCCGCCTTGCGGTAAGCGGCCAGCACCGCCGGGTCGGGCCCGGAGGACCCGGCGCGGCCGCGCCATGCGACCACCGCCACGGCAACCGCGCTGGCCTCCGACGGGTCGCCCCCGACTGCGCGCACGAGCGCCGCCAAGGTTTCGGCAGGGGCCGTGTTGGGGTTCAGCTTGCCGTCCTCGCTGCGCACGGTCACGTCAGCCGTCGCGGACCCGACCGGCAGGCGCTGCATCACGCCGTCCGCCCGGCGGCGGCCTGTGACGAGGTCGTATAGCGTTTCATGCAGCGCCGCCTCGGCCCCCGCCCGCGCCGTGGCTGCGGAACGCAGCGCGATGCCAAGCCCCGCTTCCCGCCGGCCCGTGCCGGTGATCGCCGCCGACATCAATGCAAGCAGGGCAAGGGTCCACAACACGACCAGGAGCACGATGCCTCGGTCGCCGTTCCGGCCGGTCATGGCGCCGCCGTGGGCGCCGACTGGCGCGGCGCCTCCACGATGTCGGCCCAGTGCCGGGAATCGTCCGCCCTGAAAACGATGTGGACCCGGACCAGGTCCGGCAGGCGCGGCGCCGTCCAGGTGTTGCGCCATGCCGGCGGCGCCTGGCCAGCCTGGCCGAAATAGGCAAGCTCCAGGCGCGCGATGCCGCGCAGCACCTCGGTTTCGCTGGTGCGCACCGGGGCGAGCGGCGTCGCATGGGGCGCCGGCGCCCAAGTCAGCACCAGCCGGTCACCCTCCAGCGCCAGACGCATCGCCGCCTGCCGGATCCCGGGCACGGCCGCCGCCTCCGGCAGGGGGGCGGTGAACGACATGCTGGCCGGCCCGCCCAGCAGCGGCGGATGCGCCTCGTCGCCTGCGGGGTCCATGCGCGCGACGAGGCGGCGCAGGCCGCGGTCCACCGAGTCCAGGTCGCCACCAGCCGCCAGAAGGCGCGATTGTGCGTCCCAGGCGGCAATCCCGAACCGGAAACCCTGGACAAGGCCGGACAGGATCAGGCCGACCACGACCAGGCTGACGAGGGTTTCCAGCAGGGTGAACCCGGCGTTCCCCGGTGCCTTCATGGCGCAACCGGTTCTGTGGCGCGTCCGCTTCTCCGGGCCGTCCGGGTGTCGGCGTCTGGCGTGTTCACAACGTCCGCATAATCGCCTAAATGCATCCACGCCCGATCCCAGGCAGAAGGCACGATGCCGGCATGAGCAGCGACCCACCGATGCGGCTTCTTCCCCGGCACGCAAGCCGATGAGCTGGCGGCCCGCGCTGGTCCTCGGCGCCACGGCGCTCGTGCTGGCAGGCGTGCTGCGTTGGCAGGTGCAGGACGAGGTGGCGGCGGAAGCGCCCCCGGCACCCCAGGCCGAGTCGCATGCGGATGGCATCGCAGCCCCTGCGGTAGTGGACCGCCCGGGGCAGGTGGCCAAGGTCACCGGCCGTCCCCTGTTCGAGCCGGGCCGGCGCCCGTCCATGGACGCTCCGGCGGCGGTGCCTGCGCCGGTCGCGCATACCGTCCCACGGGTGACGGGGGTGCTCGTCAGCGCCACCGACCGCAGTGCGATTTTTGATTCGGCCGGTGCGGGCGCCGCCACCGTGGCGCGTGAAGGCGGCCGGGTCGGCGAATACACCGTGCAAAGGATCGCTGCGGGCCAGGTCACGCTGATGGGGCCTGACGGGCCGCTGATGCTCCGTCCGGTCTTCGACAAGAACCGTCCGCCGCCCCCAGCCCCGCCCCCCATGCCCGGCCTGCCTCTGCTGGCGCCGCCGCTGCCTGTCCAGCGTTAGGAGATACTGCAGTGATTCCGGTTCTTTGCTGATGCCAGTCCCCTATCTCGCGTGCATGGCGCTGGTCGCCTCGATCTACCACCTGCCGCCGCGGGTGCTGCCATCCATCCACACCATCGAGGGCGGCTGGCCCGGTGCGGTCATCCGCAACACCAATGGGTCGGAGGACCTGGGCGTGATGCAGGTCAACACGCTCTGGATCGGGCCGCTGGTGCGCTACACCGGCCTGCCGGCGCCGGTCGTGCGGCAGAAGCTGATCGCCATGCCATGCTTCAACATCGCCGCGGCCGGGGCGATCCTGCGCGACTACCTGAACGAGGCAAATGGCGACCTGATGCAGGCCATCGGCTATTACCATTCCCATCGGCCGGCGCTTGGGCTGCCCTACCAGGTCCGCGTGCGCAACGCGGCGGCAACGCTGTTCGCCCGTTCCGGCACGGCTGCGATCCCGCCCACCGCCAGGTAGCCGCAGCTCAGCGTTCCAGGCTCAGGCCGCGCCGCACCCTCGCGTTCGGGTCGGACGAGCCGGACGCCCGCAGGCCGGTCGCCAGGTCGGGCACGAGGGCGGCATTGGGAAGCTGCAGCCGCAGATCCTCGGTCAGCGCCCGCGCGTCACGCTGGTCGTGCAGCACGTGCGGGGTAATCAGCACCAGCAGCTCCGTGCGGACGCGCGTGTTGTTCTGTGTCCCGGCCAGCGCGCCGAGCAGCGGGATGTCCTTCAGCCAGGGGATGCCGGAGTTGCCCCTGCTGGTGCTGTCGCGGATCAGCCCGGCCAGCCCGATGGTCTGCCCGTCCTGCACCACCACGCGTGAGGTGACGCTGCGCTGCAGGAAGGTCGGCGAGTTGATCCCGCCAGCGCTGATGTTCGTGTCCACGTCGCTGACCTCCTGCGAGATGTCGAGCGTGACCAGGCCGCCGCTGTTGACCCGGGGCGTGACCTGCATGATGACCCCGGTCGGCTGGTAGCCGACCGAGTTCACCACCGGGGCGTTGGCGGCGATCGTGCTCGTGGCGCTTGCGGTCAGGAACGGCACCAGGTTGCCCACCTGCAGGCGCGCCGGCTGGTTGTCCAGCACCAGGAGCTGCGGCGAGGACAGGACGTTCACCTTGGTGACGTTCTGCAGCGCGGAGAGGGCGATGGGAGCGCCGCTGTTGCCGGTGCCGCCGATCACGAAGCCTGGGAACGACGTCCCCAGGGGCACCGCCGTCAGCCCGCCGAAGCTGCCGGCCGCCGCGCTGATGTTGTTCAACGCGCCGTTGATGCCGCCGGACTTGAAGTAGAACTGGGTGCCGTATTGGAGCTGGTCGTTCAGCGTGACCTCGGCGATGGTCGCGTCAATCCGCACCTGCAGCGGCAGGATGTCTATTTTGCGCAGCATCGCCTCGATCGTGCCCTGCTCGCGCCGGGTGCCGTAGATCAGCAGGGCGTTGTTCTGCGGGTTGGGGATGATGCGGAGGGTGTTCGTGCCGCCGCCGCCGCCGGACCCGCCGCCCGAACCGCCTCCGGGACCGCCGCCTCCCCCGCTGCTCGCCGGGTCCAGGCCGCCCAGCAAGGGGTTCGTCTGCCCACCCAGGGCGCTTTGCGACAGCCCGGCGTTCGAGCCGCTGCCGCCCTGGCCCTGCCCCCCGAGCCCAAGCGCAGCCCCAAGTCCGCCGCCGCCGCCGCCAAGCCCGCCACCGCCGCCAAGCCCGCCGCCGCCGCCGCCGCCGAAGCCGCCACCCCCAAGGCCGCCGGACTGGCCGAGGCCGCCGCCCAGGCCGCCGCCGCCGCCGCCGAGGCCGGAGCCGCCTCCCAAGCCGCCGCCCCGGCCGGAGCCGAACTGCAGCGGGCTGGATCCCGGGGCGGTTTGACCGAGGGCTGTGCTGCTCGGCTGCGCCGTTACCGCATTGGGGGTGAACGCCTGCTGCAGGACATAGGCAACGTCGTTCGCGCTGCCGTTCTGCAAGTAGAAGACGTTCCACGCCCGCACGGTTTCCAGCCGGGTACGGTCCACCAGCGAGAACACCCGCCGCGCCTCGTCAATGAGCTGCCGGGAGCTGGCGACCACCAGCACGGCGTTGACCCGGTCCATCGCCACCACCCGCACCCGCCCGGCCAGCGCGCCGCCGCTGCCGCCGCGCAGAGCCGTTTGCAGGGCCGTGGCGAAGTCCTTCGGGTCGCCGGATCCGACGGGCAGCAGGGCGTATGACTGTCCCGCCAGGATGTCCACGTCGAAGGCGCGTATCAGCGTCACCAGGCTCTCACGCACTGCCGGCTCGCCGCCGACGAGCAGGACGTTGCGGGTGGTGTCCGCCACGATCCGGCCGTTGTTGCCGGCATAGGGCTGCAGCACGCGAGCCAGATCCTCGGCCGAGGCGTAGCGCAGCGGGACGACGGCGTTGCCGCTCAGCCCCGCCCCGCTGGCAACGGCGGCGCTGGCCGCAGGGGATGCGATGGGCACGACCCGGTATAGCCCGTTTGCCACCAGGAGCGTCGCCCCGTTCTGCGCCAGCAGCGCCTCCAGCGCCGGCGTGACCTGGTCGCGCGTGAGCGGAGTCGCGGTGTGCAGGGTTGCGGTGCCGCGCACCGCGGGGTCTATCGAGTAGTTGACGTGCAGGATGTCGCCGAGGATGCGCGCCGTCACTTCCCGTATGTCGGTGTCGGCGAAGTCCAGCGAGATATCGCCCCCGCTGCCAGAGGCGCCGGCCGCAGACCTGATCCGCACCTCCGCCTCCCGGCCGTAGGACAGCCTGGCCGCGCGCTGCGTTTCCGTCGTGCCGACCGGGCCGTTCACCCGGGGAGCGGCGGTTGCCAGCGACGGTTCCGGGCCGCCCAGCGGGGTGAGCGCCACGGTGCCCTCCCTCGCACAGGAGGCGGCCAGCAGGCACACCATTCCTGCCGCGGCGGCTCGCGCCGGGCCTGGCGCTGATCCGGCGCCCCTCACGAGCGGCTGCCGGCGGCGCCGGCGCGGAAGGCTATGATCGTCAGGCTTGCCTCCATGCCCTCGCGGCTGCCGAGGGCGAGCGACCGCTGAAACCGCAGATCGTCCACCAGCATCGGCGGCGACGCATCGGCGACCCGGCGGAGGACCTCCATCAGCTTGGGATAGGTCGTCGAGAGCGACACGCGCAGGCTGATACGCTGGTAGGGGCCGGCTGCCTCGGCCGGAAGCGCCTCCGCGCTGGCGACTGTCGTCCCGGCCTGCTGTGCCAGCGTCTGCACGCGCTCCTGCAGTGCCGCCGCGGCCAGCGCGTCCGTGGCTTCGGGCAGCAACGCCGGGGCGGCGGCGCCGACGCCTTGCGCGGCCTCTGCCTGGCGCCGGTAGCCGGGCAGGGCTGCGGCAACCGCCTCCATGCGCCGGGCGAGGGTGCTGCGCTGGGCCAGCGTTTCCGCCCGGTCCTGGTATAGGCGGACCAAGGGATCCACCACGGCCGCCCAGATCGAGGCAAGCGCCACGACGGTCAGGGCCAGCGCAAGCGCCCGGCCGCGTGCGCCCTCCGGCAGGCCGGCGGCGCCGGTCATGGCGAGACCTCCGCCTGCAGCGCGAATTGATCGCGTCCGCCTTCCCCCCGGGTGACCGGCGCTGTGAAGGCAGGGCTGTGGATGGCCGGATCAGCCGCCAGGAGGGCGATCAGCCGCGGGGCCGACGCTGACTGGCCGCGCAGCGCGACCCTGCGCTGGTTCAGGGCGAACTCGGTAAGGAAGGTGTCGTCGGGCAGGATCTCGGTCAGGGAGGCGAGGGCGGCAAGCGCATCGCCGCTGCGGTTGCGCTGCCCGGCAATGGCGTCGCCGCTGGCCTGCACCTCGGCAATGCGCCGGCGCAGCGTGTCCGCCTGAGCGGTGAGCGGGCGCAGCGCCTCGATGCGGTCGTCCACCGCGGCGAGCGCCACCGATTGCCGGATCACAGGAACCGCGAGCGCCGCCAAGCCCAGCACGGCGCAGGCAGAGGCGGCGGCGATGGTCAAGCGCCGGTCCCATTGTTCGCGCACCGTCCGCCCCCGCTGCAGCCGGACCAGCCGCGGCGGCTCCCCGGCGCCGGCCTGCAGCGCCGATACGGGAAGCCCTGCCTGGTCCATCCAGGCCAGGATGGCGGCGACCGGCGCGCGGGGGATCAGCGACAGGCGCAGCATAACGCGGTTGCGCACCCGGTCCCGCGCCAGAAGTTCGTGGCTCCAGATCACGTCCTTTGCCTGGAACGGGGTCAGCCGGTCCATCTCGTAGCCGAGCACGCGGACCAAGTCCCGCTCGGCTGCCAGGGGCAGGCTGATTTCACGCTCAAGCAGCATTGCGGCGGGCACGCGCAGCACGGTTTCCGCGCCGGGCCGCTTCCTGGCCAGTGCGCGTAGGCGCTCCTTGGCATCTGGCAGTTCCGGGTTGAATTGGCCCAGCTCCGTTTCGCGCTGGCTGCGCCGGAGGGAGATGGTGAGCATGTCGCCGTTCGCTCCCTGTTGCCGGGCTATTGCGGCGACCAACGTCGCGCGCGTTTGCCCGTGCCGGCCCGGCCAGCCCGCCGACAGCAGCCCGGACATCTGCCGCATCCACCAGTTCAGAAATTCTACGAACATGGGACGGGATGAGACTGATTTCTTGCGCCGGGTCAAGCTTATACGGCTGGCACCACGACGATTCCAAACTGCTGCGCCTCATCGAAGACCATCAAGTCCGTTGCGCGCTAGAACTTAGCTGGAGCAGGAACAACCATACGATTGGGAGTACGGAAGCGTACTTGGTTGCCGGAGCCGGCGCATGCGGCGCAATGGCCTTGACCGGAAGCTGGGGATGCCGTCACGCCGTGGCACAGATAGAACTTTTCTGGCCGTCCGCACACCCTGATACCGGCTGCGCTGGGCGTTCCGCCGAAACGGTGTTCAACCATTCCGGGCTGGCCATACCAGGACCCACATCCCGTGAGGACGCGGTGCCGGCGAGCCGCTGCAATCCCGGCTGTTCCCATGTAGTGAGGGTCGCCGGCAAACCAGGTGCATTGGCTGCGCGCGGAGCAACTGCCGAGCTTCGGGTCGGCAACCCGATGGACGGCAACTTCAGCAGGCACGCAATTCCGGTCTGATAATTTGGTGGGGCATTACAGTTCCATCAACTTTGGCACTACATTGAAATGGTTGAGCAGCCGGCACCTTTCGAGGTCACGCGGATGTTACCATACTCCTCGATCTAAGTGCTTCGCCTGCTGCATCCAGTGTATGCTCCGGCCGGTAACCATGCACGGCAAAGGCGTGAAACCTCCGCAGCGACGCGGCTGGTTAGGCTTGCGTCGTTTATTGGGAGGGTTTGACGATGACTCTAGACATCAATGATGCCGATGCGGTCCAGAGCGCCGAGGGGATGAACCGGCGCTCGCTGGTAGGGCGGATCGGGGCGGGCGCAGCTGGGGCAGTGGCGCTCGGCGCGATGGCGACAGGGATGGCCGTCAGCACTTCTGTGCCCGCCCAGGCGCAGACCATCACCGATGCGGACATCCTGAATTTTGCATTGAACCTCGAATATCTTGAGGCGGAGTATTACATCCGCTCCTTCTTGGGTGTTGGTCTCGACGCTGCCGACCGTGACGGCGTGGGCGGATCAGGCTTCGTGCTGGGTGGCTCGAAGGTGCCGTTCAAGACTCCTGCCATCGCCGCTTACGCCCAGAAGATCACGATTGACGAGGTGAACCACGTCCGCTTCCTGCGTCGTGCGCTGGGCACTGCGGCGATTGGTGCTCCGAACATTGACCTGCTGAACAGCTTCAACGCGCTGGGTGTCGCGGCCGGGCTGATCCCGGCCGGCACGCAGTTCAATCCGTTCGAGAACGAGCAAAACTGGCTGCTCGGCGCCTTCATCTTCGAGGACGTTGGCGTGACCGCTTATGCCGGGGCCGCGCGGCTCCTGCAGAACAAGGACTTCCTCGACGCCGCGGCCAGCATCCTTGCCATCGAGGCTTACCATTCCGGCAGCGTCCGGACCACCATCGGCGCGCTGGGTCTGCAAATCCCGGCAAACGCCATCTCGTCGGTTCGGGCGAGGGCTGGCAATGGCAAGGATCAGGGGGTGTCCACGAGGAACCTGTCCATCAACATTTCGCCGTCCGACAGCGACTCGCTGGCGTATCGCCGCACGACGACCGAGGTGTTGAACATCGTTTACAACGGTGGGAAGGGCGGCGGCGGCTTCTTCCCGAACGGCGTGAACGGCGTCATCCGCTAAGCGGTCGGGCTGGCCCGGGTTACGGGCCGGCTTGGAAAGCAGCGCGCCTTCCCTGTCGCTGCGGCGACGGGGAAGGCGGCTGTTACAGACACGATTAAATCAGGCTGGCGCTACGCCAGCCGGTCCGGCATAAACCGGCAATCTGCTGCCTCTGTTCGGCTGAGTCCCGGAATTGCCCTTGCAAGCCGAACCGACAGGATTTCGAAAACTGCCGTTTATGGTGCGGCAGCGGGGATGCCGAGCAGGCGGGCTGTGCCGAGGGTCACGCGCCGCTCACCGCCATCCATGTTCCAAGCGATTGTCACGTCCAAGGCAAACAGCGCAGCCCAGGGCGCTGTCCGGGCGGCGTCCGGCGGCAGCCCGGCAAACGGCGCGCTCGCGGTTTGCCTGATTTGCACGCGCCAGGTGTAGCCGCCGCCATCGTCACCGGATGTCTCGCCCGGGATCAGCCGGGCCGCGCCGCCTGTGGCAGCCAGACGGGATTGGGCGCGGGCGAGCGCCGCCTCGTAGTGCGCTGCAACTCCAGCCGTCCGCACGCCGCCGGCGACGCCGCCATAGAATGCCCCGAGGGCCAGCGCCGCGATGGCGAACGCGATCATGACCTCAAGCAGCGTGAAGCCGGCATCAGCGCGCAACGGCCTCGCCCACGCTGACCCGGCCTGTTAGCCAGTCCACGCCGACCATTGCGCTCCGGCCGCCGGCGGTGAGGGTGATGCGGCCGCCGCTGGCGCTTCCGTCGGACGCGAAGCGGAAGGCGGCGATGCCAGCGGCTGGGCCTTGCATGGCTGTCGCCTCCAGCACGACGCCCTTCGGCAGGGTTTGGGCGGGACCGCTGCCGACGCGGAATGCGCTGGCCGCCGGGTCCAGCGCGACGACGACCTGCCGGTCGGTTGCGATGGCGCGCGCACGGGCGAGTCGCAGAGCCTGGGCGATCGTGCCAGTGGCAGCCCGCAGGTCCAGGGCGCTGCTGCGCAGTGGCCCGCGCGTGGTGAGCAGGGCAAGGCCAAGGCCGAGGATGACCAGGACGACGATGACCTCGATCAGGGTGAAGCCGGCGGTGCGGCCCCCGCTACTGTGCCTGTTATTGGGCCAGGTCATTCAGGCTCAGCATCGCCAGGAGCAGCGAGGACACGATGCCGGCGACGGCGGCGCCCATCACCACGGTGATTGCCGGCACCAGCAGCGCCACCATGCGCTGCGTTGCCTGCCGGGTGCGTTCCTCGTGGATCTCTGCGGCATGGATCGCCATGCGGCCGAGCTGGGCGGTTTCCTCGCCCAGGCGCAGCAGGTGCAGCATGCGCGCTGGGAAGATGCCGGACTCGGCCAGCGGCCGGGCCAGGCCGGCGCCGCTGCGGGCGCCGAGCGCCGCCTGCTCCACCGCCTGCGCCGCCGCCCGGTTGCCGACCGCGTCGGGGACGATGCCCAGCGCCGGCAGCAGCGCCACGCCGTTCAGCAGCAGCGTGCCGAGGGTGCGGCTGAACCGCGCGGCCAGTGCTTCCTGCGCCAGGCCGCCGAACACCGGTATACGCAGGGTCAGCCGGTCCACACGCAGCCGCACGGCGGGGCGGCGCAGCGCCTGCATTGCCAGCAGGCCGAGCACCCCCAGTCCGGCCAGCGCAAACAGCCCATACCGTCCGAGGACGTCACCGGCATCAATCAGGAACCGCGTCGAGGCTGGCAAGGAGGCGCCGCTTTGCTCGAACAGCGGGACGAACTGCGGCAGCACCGTGGTCAGCAGCAGGACGATGGCGCCGACCGCGGCGACCAGCAGCAGCGCGGGGTAAACGAGGGCGGTCTTGATCGTGGCCGCCAGCTTCCGCTCCCGCTCCAGCAGCCCTGCCAGGTGGTCCAGCGTCGCGGCCAGGGTGCCGCCGGCCTCCCCGGCGCGCACCAGGCCGACCAGCAGCGGCGGGAAGCTCCGCCCCTCATCCGCCATTGCCGCAGCCAGCGCGCCGCCGTCGCGCACTGCGTCCCGCAGGCGCCCGACCACGCCGCCGACGCGGGGGTTCGGCGCGGTCTCCGTCAGGAAGCGCAGCGCGCGGTCGAGGTCCTGGCCGGTGGAGAGCATGACGGACAATTCCCGGATGAACTCCGCCGTCTCACCTCGCCGCAGGCCACGCTGCGACACCGGCGCCATCAGCCCGGCAAACGCCGAGGCGCCCGCAGGCTCGGCGCGCAGCGGCAGCTTGCCCTCGCGTTGCAGGCGGCGGATGACCTCGGCCTCGTCCACGGCGTCCATCTCCCCGCGCGCGGTTTGCCCGGACGATTCGATGGCGGTGTAGCGGAAGCGGGCCATGGAGGCTCCTGCCTGCAAAGGGGCGGCGCTTTCATCCCGCATCCGGGACAAAGGTGCAAGCATCGTGACAAGGGCCTATGACGACCAGGTCGGGCGGGAGCGTCGTTGAGGGTGATGGCGGCATTGGTTTTGGTGCTGGTGGTGGCGCCGGTCATCGGCAGTTTCCTCGGCGTGCTGGTGCGCCGCTTGCCGGCCGGGAGAGATGTCGTCCACGGCCGCTCGGCCTGCGAAAGCTGTGGGCGTGCGCTTGCAGTCTGGGATCTGGTGCCGGTGGTCAGCTTCGCCGTCCTGCGCGGCGCCTGCCGGCAGTGCGGTGCGGCGATCCCTCCGATGCACCTTTGGATCGAGTTGGCGGCGATGGCCGTCGCCGGGTGGGCGGCGCTGTCGGCGGACGGGCCTGAGTTGTGGCTGGGCTGCATCCTGGGCTGGACGCTGCTGGCGTTGGCCTGGATAGACTGGCTGCATTTCCGCCTGCCGGACGTGCTGACGCTGCCGCTGCTGCTGGCCGGGCTGGCCGCAACGGCCTGGGAGGCGCCGGACCTGGCGGCCGGCCATGCCTTGGCTGCGGCGGCTGGATATGCCGGGTTCCGCGCGGTCGCCCTGGGGTATCGTGCCCTGCGCGGGTGGGATGGCCTGGGGGCTGGCGATGCAAAGCTGCTGGCGGCGGGTGGGGCTTGGCTGGGGCTGGACCTGCTGCCGACGGCGGTACTGCTGGCGGCGCTGCTGGGACTGGCGCTGGCGCTGGCACAGGCAGCACGGGCCGGGCGGCTGTCCGGCACCGCCGCCATCCCGTTTGGCCCGCCGCTTGCGCTGGCGATTTGGCTACTATGGCTATATGCACGAGATGCGTCGGCTGGTCCGATGCTGTAACGAGGTCGCCACGGTCATGAACCTGTTTCGCAACGTCAGGCGCGAATCACCCGCGCATCAGCTATTGGCGCCTGAGGCGGCTTCAGCAGCCGATCCGATGGATGGCTTGGCCCGCGTTCTGGTGGCGCGCGCCGCCTGCGACGCCCGCACGGTAGAGCGCGGGCGCCGGGTCGCCGAGGAAAGCGGCCAGCGCCTGGATGCCGTGCTGCTGCAGCTTGGCCTTATTACCGAGCGCGCCCTGGCCGAGGCGTATGCCGACCTGCTGGGCCTGCGGATCGCATCGCCAGAGCGCTATCCGGCGGCGCCGCTGCTTGCCGACGTGCTGACGGCGCGGTTCCTGCGCAGCGCACGGGCGGTGCCGGTCGCGGTCGAGGACGACGACATGGTGCTGGCCTGCGCCGACCCGCTGGACCGGTTTACCCCCGAAGCCGTGGCCGCTGCCTGCGGCCGCCAGGTGCGGACCGAGATCGCGATCCCCATCGAGTTGGAGGCGGCGCTGCAGCGCTTATACCCCGACATTCCGCCCGAGGGCGAGGCGGGCCGGGATGCCGAGGGCGGCGGCGCCGCGCAGGAGGAGGACGCGGAGCGGCTGAAGGACTTGGCCAGTGAGGCGCCGGTGATCCGCCTGGTCAACCAGATCATCTCCCGCGCGGTGGAGACGCAGGCGTCCGATGTCCATTTCGAGCCGTTCGAGGACCGGTTGCGCGTCCGTTACCGGTACGACGGGGTGCTGCACGAGGCCGAGGCGCCGCCGGCCCGGCTGACCGCTGCAGTGACGTCGCGGATCAAGATCATGGCCCGGCTGGACATCGCCGAGCGCCGACTGCCGCAGGATGGCCGCATGAAGATGGCGGTGCGCGGGACCGAGGTGGATTTCCGGGTGTCCACCGTGCCGGCCCTGCATGGCGAGACGGTGGTGGTGCGCGTGCTGGACCGCAGCGCGGTTGCATTCGACTATGACAAGCTCGGCCTGGCGCCGGCGGTGGTGGCGCGGCTCGGTACGGCGCTGGCACTGCCGAACGGGATCGTGCTGGTGACGGGTCCGACAGGCAGCGGCAAGACGACGACGCTCTATACCGGGCTGCTGGCGCTCAACTCGGTGTCGCGCAAGATCATCACCATCGAGGACCCGATCGAGTATCAGCTTTCGGGTATCAACCAGATCCAGGTCAAGGAGGCGATCGGGCTGAAGTTCGCTACCCTGCTGCGGTCCATCCTGCGGCAGGATCCGGACGTCATCATGGTGGGCGAGATACGCGACCTGGAAACCGCCAACATGGCGGTGCAGGCGGCGCTGACCGGGCATCTCGTGCTGTCCACCCTGCACACTAACTCCGCCGCGGCGACGGTGACGCGGCTGCGCGACATGGGGCTGGAGGACTACTTGATCACCGCCGTGCTGCGCGGGGTGCTGGCGCAGCGGCTGGTGCGGCGGCTGTGCATGGAGTGCCGCAGGGTTGGGCCAGCCCCGGCCGAGCTGGTCGGCCGCTTCCGCCTGGACCGGCGGGGGCCGGGGCCAGTGCAGTTGTGGCATCCCGTCGGCTGCCCGGCCTGCCGGGGCACCGGCTACCGCGGCCGGCTCGCCGTGGCCGAGTTCCTGCAGCCGGACGAAGAGGTCGAACGGCTGATCTTCGCCCGGGCCGACCAGGCTGCGGTGGAGCGCGCCGCGGTGGCGTCGGGGATGGTGACGATGTTCGAGACCGGGATCGAGGCTGCGCTGGACGGGATGACGACGATTGAGGAGGTGGTGCGCAGCCTCCGGGTGGACGCGTGACCCGGGACCTCATGGCCGTTCAGCCCTGGTAGGCCGCCACGAGCAGGGCAGTGCGCGTATTGCGGACCGTATATTGGAAGACGGCCGGCCGGACGATCGGGATCAGGCCGAAGCGGTTGGTGTCGTAGAACTGGTCCCGCAACCGCACGGCGCAGAGGATGGTGTCTGCTCGTGCGGTGGGAACCTGGCCGACGCTGCGGTCGTCAACCTGCGCGTTGCTGCCGGCCTTCGAAAGCAGGCCTGCGACGGCGTCCAGCACCGCTGCGCTGCCGCAGATCGGCCCATCACCGGCAAGGGCGGGCATGGGGATGATCAGACAGCCGAGGAGGAAAGCGAAGGTGATCCGGCGCATCGTGGGCACTCCCGAGATAACTGGGCTGGCCACGCTGGGCATACCCGATGTTGGAACGCTGGATGCCGGCAACCGTTCATATTTATGCTGCCTCGTCGCCACTGGCCCGCGATGCTTTCTGGCGGGGGCCGATGTGGTCGTGTCATGGCCAATGCCGATGGGGCGGCACAGGCAGTAGGTGCCGTGGGTGTGGGTTGTGACCAGCCCGCCCGACGACCCAGTGATGCGATTGAGGCGGTGATGTCCCGGCAGCGATGCGATGGAGCGGACGGGCATGCCGCAAACTGGGTTCCCGTACGCAAGCGGAGGTTGTTCGAGCCGTGACCGGGGCCGCACCCGCAGAAGCCGGATGCGGGTGCGGTATCCGATTGACTGCGGCGGCATCCAAGGCGCACCTTCATATGGTTAAGCCGAGATGCTTGGGGCCACCAGTGCCAAGCCCTGCCTTATTGCAGTTCCGTTCTTGGCCAGCCAGTCCAGATCGGTCGTTCTTCAAGTTATGTGCCACCTGGAGTGCGAGGGCCAATTGAAACTCGCCGATAGCATACGCGTATTGATTTCGTAAGCGATGCCGGTTAGCCCATTGAACGGGATTGTCGCCGGATCAACATGCCTCAGAGCTTATGTAAAATAGCCGGTTAGGAGCAAATGGCAGTTGGCGCATCAAGACGATAAAGCTGGCAGCGGACTTGAGCCGGAGACGTCACAAGGCCCAGACTCCGCTCGGCAACCCGCAGTAGGCGGCTATGGGGTCGCGGTCCGTCGTACCGGGAAGGCAGTCGAGATCACGCTGACTGCCAACGATGAATACGCTGGCATCGAGCTGTATGACAGCCTGGTACAATCAATAAAAAAGGGTCAACTCCGTCTCGAATTGAGCTTTTCCCGCTCTTGAGGCGGCTTGTTACAGGGGGTGTGTGGTTTATGCATTCGTTCCAACGTCGCCGATGCTGCGTTGCATGTGTTCAAGGCCGTGAAGATCGGGGCGCTTGATCGGAAATCATAGCGCCCCGCTGCCTTTATGCAGTCACTATACCGAGGTCGAGGCAGGAACAGTGAACGGCACGTGGAAGTCTCCAGCCGAGAACAAGGCTCCATTACTCCCGGCGAGCTGAGTGCCGTTCTCATCCGTTGAGTTGATATACAAGTTCCTGTCCGTCGCTGCTGTTCCACCCCACGCGTCATTTATGAATGAGACTGTCAGGTCGTGTACCCCGGCGGTAAAGCTGCCGTTAAAGATAAAGTCCTGAGTCTGACCCAACGCATGCAACGCCGTCACTGGTTGTGCCTGGCCCAGTGCCTGTCCATCCACCTTGACGATGAACTGGGCATCACCCTGGTAGGCGTCCTCTGACAGGTGAAGCGCCAATGTGGTGGGCGTAATGGGCGCAGATGCAGTTGTCGAGAACGTGGGGGTAACCGGCGCCGGAGTCGGGGCGTTGGCCGTGCTAGCTGGGACGGTGGGGGTGGCGGCCGAGGCCCAGGGTGAGGTCGTCGTCAGCGTCGGCTCTGTTGCCAGTGCGACGTTGCCAGATGCCGTGGCGGCGCCAAGGACCACGTGGCTTGCATCTAGGCCATAAATGCTGTTTCCCGTCACGCTGGCCGGGGCTCCCGTGGCGTTCCAGACCGCTGAGGCCGACGGCGAGGTGAGATCGTTCAGGATGGTGTTGCCGGTCACGTTCAGCACGGATCCGGCATAGACGCTGCCTTCCTCGCCGAAGGCAATGATGGCTGGGTTCTGCGAGGCTGGCCCCTGCTGGATGACGTTGCCCTGGATCAGCACGTTGCCGCCGTTGGGGGTGTCTATGCTGTAGCTTGCGGTGCCGGTTGCGCCGTCCTGGATGCGGCTGTTGGTGATCGTGGTGCTCTCGGCCCGGCTCTTGATCTCGTGCCCGACCACGGCGTCGTGGAAGTAGCTGCTGTCGATGGTCAGGCTGGCGACGTCGCCGATGTAGATGTTGTGGGTGCTGCCGTCGCCGGTGCCGTTGTGGCTGAACTCGCTGTTGCTGATGCTGATGGTGCCAGTCGGGATTGAGTTACCCAGGAGGCCGTCCTGGTTGTCGTGGACGTAGCAGTTGGTCATCACCAGGCTGCCGCCCTGGTAGCGCACGCCGGCGCCGTTCCGGTCGGCGACGGCGGCATCTGAGAACTCCAGGTGATCGAGGGTGATGTCGGTGTTGGTGGTCAGGATGGCCTTGCCGTCCGGCGGCGGGATGGTAGCGACCAGGTGGGCCATGCCGCCGACGCCCTGGATGGTGATCTTGGTGTTTACGGCGGCGAAGTCGTTGACGTAGGTGCCGGCCTGGACCTGCACGGTGTCGCCGTCCCGCGAGGCTGCAACGGCTGCGGAAATGGTAGAAAATTGCTGGCCCGAACCGACCGTAAGTATCGACATGGCATCATTCTCCGATAAATGTAACATCCACTAACAAAGAGTAGAAGCAGTCTCGATTACTCTAGTTTCAATGTCGAATGGATGTTCCTGGTGCCTGTGCGTTGCTTCTCTCTCTCGGGTTCGTGATTGCAGCTACTACCGCGATGGTCAAGAGAGGATTGTTTGTTCGATGATTTCACATTTCGAGCATCCACTATGAGGTACTCACCTAGCATCCTCATCGCCACGGGCGTGAGGGCACATGAACTGTTGCGAATAGGACAGCGCAAGGCATGACTGCCGGCCTACGATCAACTTACCTTCCTTGTCGGGGCGTCTCACAAGTTCATGGTGTCGAGCCGGACGACTTTGCCGGGATTTGCCGGGTTGGCGGCCGCTGCTGGCCTGATGCAGCTTGGCTGGATCAAGAACGTGCGCTGGTCGCTGCCGCGCCGGCATCGAGGGCATGCTGCCCCTGCGCACCTGCGAAGGGCCGGCACCATCGGGCTGGCCAAAACCCATCTTCAGCATGTGCTCACGGCTGCCGCCGTCAGTCTTGACCGCATCCGCGCTGGGATCGCAAGCGAACCATGCGAATTGACCCGGCTCTCCGACTTCACCCCGCTTATGGCCGCCCCGGACACAGCCTGACGACTTCGCCAGCAGCATCAGTAACTAGGCGATGTCAGGTCTGCTCAGCCATGCCGCGTCAGGGCCAAGAGACTGCTTCGGACTTTGGTGCCGCCAGCCGGCGTGCAGTCCGCGAAGCCCCCCCTGCGGTTATTGCCGTTTAGGTCCAACGCCGATAGGTGTCGTCGGATGTAACGGCTTCGAGGTCCACGATGCGCGGCCGCTTCCTGCTACTTGCCTGGGCTTTTGCCTTGGCCTGGTCGCCGTCTCTGGCCCGTGCGCAGGAGGTGACGGTGATGGCCGCTGCCAGCCTGACGGACGCCATGAAGGAACTGGGGGCTGCCTGGGCGGCCCAGGGCCACCCGGCGCCGCGTTTCGTCTTCGCCGCCTCCTCTGCCCTTGCCCGGCAGATCGAGCAGGGTGCGCCGGCCGGCATCTTCGCATCCGCTGACGAGCCTTGGGCGGACTACCTGCAGGAGCGCAACCTCCTGGTGTCCGGCACCCGCAGCAGCCCGCTTGGCAACCGGCTCGTGCTGATTGCGCCTGCCGACCAGCCAGGCGAGGTCGCGCTGACGCCCGGGGTGGACCTGCTGGCGCGGCTGGGGCCGTCCGGGCGCATTGCCACCGGCGACCCGGCCAGCGTGCCTGTGGGCAAGTACGCCCAGGCCGCGCTGACCAGCCTGGGCATCTGGGATAAGGTGGCGCCCCGCGTGGCCCGGGCGGAGAACGTGCGCGCCGCCCTGCTGCTGGTGGAACGGGGCGAGGCGCCGCTGGGCATCGTCTATGCGACGGATGCGGCGGCGTCCAAGGGCGTGCGGGTGGTGGGCACCTTTCCGGAGGACACCCATCCGCCCGTGACCTATCCATTCGCGCTGCTCAAGGGTGGCGACACGCCGAAGGCGCGGGCGCTGCTCGCCTTCCTGGTGGGGCCGGATGCGGCGCCGACCTATCGCAAGCTGGGCTTCTCCGTCCGCCAATGACGCGGGATCGTTGACCGTCCTCGGTTGGCTGACGCCTGACGAGTGGCAGGCCGTGCGGCTGAGCCTCGTGGTGGCCGGGCGCAGCGTGCTGTTTGGGCTGCCGCTCGCGGTGCTGGCGGCGCTGGCCATCGTGCGGGGACGGTTCCCAGGCCGGGCGCTGCTGGACGCCGTGGTCCACCTGCCGCTGGTGCTGCCGCCGGTCGTGGTGGGCTGGGGGCTGCTGCTGCTGTTCGGCGTGCGCGGGCCGGTCGGCGCCTGGCTGCAGGACTGGTTCGGCGTGCGGCTGGTGTTCACCACCGCCGGCGCGGCGCTGGCGACGGCGGTGATGGCGTTCCCGCTGATGGTGCGCGCGATCCGCCTGTCGTTGGAGGGCGTGGACCCTGGGCTGGAGGCGGCGGCGCGGACCTTGGGCGCCGGGCCGGTGGACCGGTTCGTGACCGTGACCCTGCCCTTGATGGCGCCGGGCATCCTGGCGGGCGCGGTGATCGCTTTTGCTGCCGGCTTGGGCGAGTTTGGCGCCGTCATCACCTTCGCCAGCAGCATCCCCGGGCAGACCCAGACCCTGCCGCTGGCGATCTACGCCGCAACGCAGGTACCTGGTGGCGAGGCGACGGCGGCGAAGCTGTCCCTGGTCTCGTTTACGCTGGCCATCGCCGGGCTGCTGCTGTCCGAGGTGATCGCGCGCCGGATGCGCCGCCTGCTGGGCATGTAGTGCTGCATGTTGCGGCCCAGGGCGGCACGGCGGGAAAGGGGCATGGGCAACCTCCTCGGTCCAGAAGTTCAGTTGCCGCCAGCCCGGGGCATAAGCCCCGGCAGGAGCGTCATCCAGAACACGCCGCTGCGGGGGCGCTTCGCCTACGCCTGGTCCCAGGCCGACACGGCACTGTCCACTGGGAAAACGGACCGGCCGATGGCGCGGTGCGTCCACGATCACTGGGCATGGGCGATCCTTGCCTGTTCCAATCCATCGCAGCGGTCGTGATCGGCGGCGAAGTCATCCTGGTCGGCCGCGGCCATTACATCGGCGTGGCCCCGGGCACGGTCACCGTCGTCACGCTGGTCAGCGTGCTGATGGCGCTGAACATGCCGGAGTATGGCCGCAGCATCATTTATAGCGTCATCATTCCGGCCCTGCTGCTGCTGTATGGGTGGGAGCCGGGAAACGTGTGATCAGACCGTCCGCGCGCCGTTGACGAACAGGAACACCTGATACAGCGAGGTCGTGCCGCAGATATAGAGCCGGTTGCGCTTCGGCCCGCCGAAGCAGACGTTCGCCACCACCTCCGGCACATGCACCTTGCCGATCAGCGTGCCGTCCGGGTCGTAGCAGTGCACGCCGTCCGCGGCGCTGGTCCAGATGCGGCCCGCCTCGTCCAGCCGGAACCCGTCGAATAGCCCGGCGGTGCTGTCGGCGAACACGCGTCCGCCTGCAAGCTTGTCGTCTGCCTGCACGTCGAAGACCCGCATGTGCGCGGGGTGGTCGGCGCCGTGCGTGCGCCCGGTGTCCACGATGTAAAGCTGCCGTTCATCCAATGAGAAGGCCAGCCCGTTCGGCTTGATGAAATCGTCGGCGACAACCGTGATGGCACCGGTCTGCCCGTCAATGCGGTAAACGTAGGAGGCGCCGATCTCGCTCTCGGCCTTGTCGCCTTCGTAGTCGCTGTCAGTGCCGTAGGTGGGATCGGTGAACCAGATGCTCCCGTCGGTCTTGACCACGACGTCGTTGGGGCTGTTCAGCCGTTTGCCCTCGTAGCGGTCGGCGAGGGTGATGATCCGGCCGTCGTGCTCGGTCCGGCTGACCCGGCGGTTGCCGTGCTCGCATGACACCAGGCAGCCCTGCCGGTCCACCGTGTTGCCGTTGGAATGGCCGGAGGGCTGGCGGAAGGTGGACACGTGCCCGTCAGCCTCGTGGAAACACAGCATCCGGATGGCCGGGATATCCGACCAGACAAGGTTGCGGTGCGCGGGAAAATAGGCCGGTCCCTCGGCCCAATGGCACCCGGTGTAGAGCTTCGTGACATGTGCGGTCGGGTTGAACAGGCGTGCGAACCGGAGGTCGAGCACTTCGTAATCCGCTGCCGCCATGCCTGGCCTCCTGCAATGCCGCCGGTGGTGACGGACCACCGATGCGGGTTGGCGCGGGGCAGGTTGGCCCCGTTGATGGTGATTGTCAGCAGAAACCTGGCTTCCCTACGCCACTGGCAGGGGCGTGTGACTTTGGCCTGCCCCGTCGTTGCAAGCCGCGCTCGCGGCCGTGCCGCCGGTCGCCAACCGGCTGCGGTCGTCCGGCGCGGCGGCTCGCAGGTTTTAGATTGTCCGCCCGCCATCTACCGGGAAGTCCACCCCGGTGATGAACTCGGCCTCGTCCGATGCCAGGAACAGCGCGGCGCTGGCGATGTCGGACGGGCGCGACAAGCGGCCGAGCGGGATGGTGGCGATGAACCTCGCCCGGTTTTCCGGCGTGTCCGGCACCCCCATGAAGTTCTCGAGCAGCCCGGTCTCGCCCATGACCGGCGAGATGCAGTTAACCCGGATATGCCAGGGCGCCAGCTCGACGCCGAGCGATTTGGACACCAGGTTCACCGCCCCCTTGGTGGCGTTGTACCAGGTGAGGCCGGGCCGCGGCCGGATGCCGGCGGTCGAGCCGACGTTCAGGATCACGCCGCCGCCGTTATCCCGCATCAACGGCGCGACCTCGCGCACGAACAGGTAGATGGACTTCACGTTCACCCGGAACATGCGGTCGAACTCGTCCTCGCCCACCTCCAGCAGCGGCTTGTTCTTGTGCGTGGTGCCGGCGTTGTTCACCAGGATGCCGGGCGTGCCCAGCCGCGCCGTGGTCTCCTTGACGACCCGGGCCACGTCTTCGGACGAGCCCACGTCGGCCTGCATGGCGATTGCCTCCTTGCCCAGCGCCTGTGCCACTTGCTCTGCCGCCGCGCCGCGCAGGTCAACTACGGCGACCCTGGCACCTTCCTCGATGAAGCGCTTGGCGATGCCTTCCCCGAAGCCGCCACCCGCACCCGTCACGATTGCGACCTTGCCTGCGAGCCTCATTCCTGCTTCTCCCATCGTTGTTTCCCGCCCTGCCTCGGGGCCAGCGCATCTGCGTTTCGACCGGGACGGCCCGCGGCGTGGAATTGTGCGGGCCGGTAAATCGCGGCCTGCCTTCCAGGCTCGCAAAGGCGACGTGGACCGTCCTGAGTCTCAAACTACAGCTCGGATGAGCCATCGTAGCCGAAGCGCCCCCGGGCCACCAGGTTCACGGAACAGGCATCCTTCTGGAGCTTCTTATGCCGGAAACCCGCTGCAGCGGAGCGTGCGGGCAGTCGCTCAGGAGAACACTTGCACATCGCCGTGGACATTAGGTTCGACTTGCGCCCCCACAGCGAAATGTGGCCCGTGTGCAACGTCGTTCCCGGTATCGTGTTGAGGTTCGATGTGGCAGGGACCACCTCCCTTGACTACCTAATGTTGCACTGCACAATAGTGTTGGACCAGGCGGCAATGCCGCGGTCTCCGCACTTGGCGGGTTATAGGGAGGAACTCCGATCAACGTGACAGGAGTTTCACATGACGGCTTCATCGGGTTTCACCACTGCTCCAGTCCTCGGCCGCGCTGTCCCTGGGACAGTGCTGCAGCGCCTCGGCATGCGTTGGCAGCGCGCCAGGGCGCAGCGCCGGGAGATTGCCCGGATTACACGGGAGCTGCAGAGCTACACTGACCGCCAGCTCATAGACCTCGGCATGAGCCGTTCCGACATTCCCGACGTGGCGCGCGGCACGTTCCGCATCGGCTGAGGTTTGCGGCGGGCGTCACTTCTCCTACCCGGATTTCTCGTCACCCGCGGCCTGAACCCGCCCGGGTGCCGGACCGGCGGGCCTGCCCAGTCCATCTCACATCCCTTTGACGGCCCGGACTTTTGGGTCGAGGGGGCTAGTCCGGGGATTGCTGTGGAGAGCGCGACGGACTGTGCAGGGGCTCGTCCGGCTCACGGCTAAATCAAACGCCGGAATGTTCACCTCCGCCGGGCCGCCCTCAAGGGGGCCGCAACCATCAATCCAGCCATGCCTGCCATCATTCCGCCAACTCGCGCATGACCCGGATCAGGCCCGTCTTGCCCTCGAAGCCGATGCCCGGCAGCTCCGGCATGGTGATCCGGCTTCCCTCCACCCGCACCCCGTCGGGGAACCCGCCATAGGGCTGGAACAGGTCCGGGTAGCTTTCGTTGCCGCCCAGCCCCAGCCCGGCCGCGATATTGAGCGACATCTGGTGACCGCCGTGCGGGATGCAGCGGGACGGCGACCAGCCGGCAACATGCAGCGTCTCCAGCGTGCGCTGGTATTCGCACAGGCCGTAGGACAGGGCGCAGTCGAATTGCAGCCAGTCCCGGTCCGGCCGCATCCCGCCGTAGCGCAGTAGGTTGCGTGCGTCCTGGTGGCTGAACAGGTTCTCGCCGGTTGCCATCGGGCCGGGGTAGAACTCCGCCAGCGTCGCCTGCAGCGCGAAGTCGAGCGGGTCGCCCGCCTCCTCGTACCAGAACAGGGGGTAGTCGCGCAGCATCTTGGCGTAGGCGATGGCGTCCTCCAGCGGGAGGCGGCCGTTGGCGTCCACCGCAAGCTGCGCCTTGCCGTCCAGCTCCTGCAGCACGCCCTCGATGCGGGGCCGGTCCTCGGCGACGTCGTTGCCGATCTTCATCTTGACCACGGTGTAGCCGCGGTCGAGGTAGCTGCGCATCTCGGCGCGGAGCTGGTCCACGCCTTTGCCGGGGTAGTAGTAGCCGCCGGCAGCATAGACGAAGACCTGCGGGTCGGCCTCGCGCCCGTGCCGCTCGGCGAGCAGGCGGAACAGCGGCTTGCCGGCGATCTTGGCCACCGCGTCCCAAACCGCCATGTCGAGCGTGCCGACCGCGACGGAGCGCTCGCCGTGGCCGCCGGGCTTCTCGTTCTTCATCATCGCGGCCCAGATGCGGTCCGGGTCCAGGTTGTCGCCGGCGTCGTTCATGAGGCTCGCCGGCTCGGCTTCGAGCAGGCGCGGCGCGAAGCGCTCCCGGATCAGGCCGCCCTGGCCGTAACGGCCGTTGGAGTTGAAGCCGTATCCGACCACCGTGCGGCCATCGCGTACCTGGTCGGTCACGACGGCGACGAGCGAGAGGGTCATGCGGGAGAAATCTATGTAGGCATTGGCGATGGAAGAGGCGATGGGCGCTGTCACCTCGCGGACGTCAACGATGCGCATGGAGGGTCTCCGTTGTCCTGATGTGCACGGTATGGCCGAGGCGTGGCGCGGTGGCCAACGCGGTCCCCGGGCGGCCCGGAGCGGCCTGCGCGCTCGCCGGGGCGGCCCCGAGCTGCAAGGACGACGCCGGCCGCAAGGGCCAGTGCCGCGGCGCGAATCGTCTTCGGCCTGTGCATGTCGTCCTCCCTTGTGCCGCCAGTTTGCCTGCCAGGCTTGTTGCGGCTTGGCGGTGCGGGCTTGCGGCTTGGCTCCGGATCGGCCTTCGCTGCCGCATCACGCGACAAGCGCGGGCCGCACGACGTTCTCGCAAGGCTCCCCGGCATGGCGCTTGCGGATGTTCGAGGCGATGGCGGCCTGCTGCCGGCGTATGGTGCCGGCGGTCCAGCCGAACATGTGCGGCGTCATCACCAGGTTCGGTAGGGTCTCGAACGGCAGCACCGACGGCGTAGGGCCGGGCTGGCCGGGGGGCGGGTAGCGATACCAGGTGTCAATCACCGCGCCGGCGATGGCGCCGCCCTGCAACGCCTGGAACAGGGCGTGCTCGTCCACGGTTGCGCCGCGCCTTACCTCCGACATAGACGCACTGGCGTGCAGGGCGATGGTTGCGGCGGCGAATATCGGCTGGTCCCGCCCAGGAACACCGGCAGGCCGAAGTAGGCGAAGAACATGATGATCAGGATCGGGATGGAGCGCCGGAACTCGGTGCAGGCAAGCGCCACGATCCGCAGCCGCCACCACGGGCTGACCCCGGCAAGTGCCAGGCCGAAGCCGGCGGCGGTGCCCAGCAGCACTGCAAGCCAGCTCAGCCCGGCGTCGTGCCCGCCGCGCGCAGAAGCAGCGGCGCGTAGCTGAGTCAATCCGTCGTCACCGCGACGCCTCCGCCCGGAACAGCATCCGGCCGACGCCCAGGTGCAGCAGGTTCACCGCCTGGCACAGCACGAGGTGAACGCAGGCCGCCACCAGGAAGGTTTTGAAGAACCAGAACGAGGTGGAGCCGGTTTTCTCCATCCACGACGCGACCTCCTCCACGGCGACCGCGGCTGCGAGGGCGGATGCTGCCCTGCCGGTTGCGCCCCGCTATCTGGTCCGGGATGGGCGGGGCAGAACCCGTGCGGTCCTGCGCATGGCATGACTGGACCAGGTCGCCGCCGCCGAGACAACCGACCGCCATGGCCGGGGTTCATCACAGTCCAATCTGGTCGTCCCTGCCTTCGCCGGGCGTGAGCGCGACCTGCGTGCCGTGCAGGCAGATCGTTCAGCCGAAGCCATGCGGCTGCTGAGCGCGAGGCTCAGGCCAGGGCAGGTTCGCGTGTCCTAGCAGCCTGTCGGAGTGGAGTGTTGGGCCATTGGGTCGGCGACGATGTCCGTGAAAGTAGTTGGGCGTCCGGGTGGCGCTGTGCGGCTGAATTCGTGGTCGCTGCGATTTTGGCCGCCTCGAT
>JAABUK010003891.1_pt1 | contig 24820 bp, 40 predicted proteins | sample 5559141 | NCBI WGS metagenome assembly JAABUK01 (sample SAMN10711869, study PRJNA513367) | rock metagenome | isolation source: Antarctica rocks | place: Antarctica: Victoria Land, Pudding Butte nord | collected 2016-01-03 | reverse complement strand
GCGCCTGTCAGGCAGTTCTATCAGCAGACCCTGGAGTTGTTGTTTGAGGATCCTAAGCCAGTGCTGCGCTTGTGGCACAGCCTTGCATGTGGCCTTCAAAGCTCAGGTCTGCTCAGCTGTGCCATGTATATATGTGAGCTGTGCCTGACTGCATCCTGACTGCTTTCATGAGTCTGTGTATCCATATTGGCAGTCCTGCCTGTCATTGCTGCAGATGCGGCGGCAAACATGCTGGAGAATTGCATCCCCCCTGTCATGCGAGCCACTGGCTCAGAAAAGCTGTCCTGGCTAGATGAAAACCGGAAAACAGTGCAAGCTATGGAAGACACGGCTATTCCCAACTCTGCCGGTCTCACAGTCTCCAAGGTATGTCATGGTGAGCAACCAGAAAACACCAAATCCTGGTTACTGTCCCTTTCGTGTTTTTTCCCCAAAAATCATTGCATGATTTGCAAATCAACTGTTGTGTACAGCCATCAGTGCACTCTGCTACAATGACATCTGTGTGTCATGTCTGGATTGGGCATGCACATGACGTGCTGTTGCATGCAGAGAATGATGTTGTACATTTTGCCTGCAAGACACCTCTCTCAATAGCTTTTGCACCAAGTCTATTACTTGCTGCTATTGCAGGGCACAACAGGCCGGGTCCTGCAAAAGGCTCAGTACCTTGTAGAGATGGAACATGCCAAGCATACCAAGAGCCATCCTCTGCTTGCTTCAGAATCTACCTTCCTGGTCCTGTGGCTTCCAAGTACATACCAGCGGCAACCCAAGCAGAAGAGTAGGGCTGGTTCTGGGGATACTGAGGACAGGCATTTGCGACCGGGCAATGATATTCTGCTTGGACAAGCATGGGCGTGTTTGCGTCAAATCCGACAGGTAATGTAGTGTGCTTAAGAGCTGGATCTGTGATTCAAACAATGTGGCAGTCCCCAATTTGGCAGTCCCCAATTTCTCTTTTGCTAGTTGCCTCTGCTGCTAGTCCCTCGGCTGCAGCACGTGTCTCTGTAGCTTTGACATTAAAATATGGGTTTGTTTCAAAGGTATGCATTTCCTTTCTACGAGGATCATGCTGTTCCCCAAGCTGAATAATGTGCAGGCCACAGAGAGTAGCTTACAATGCAGTGAGGCCTTGACAGAGCTGGTGCTAATCATCAAGCTATTTGTGAGGTTAGCTGAGTCCAGAGCTAGCATTGGGCATGATCTGATGAGAGTCAAGCAAGTCGGGGAGCAGTGTGAAACACAGGCAGGGGCAGATGTCCTAGACCTGGTGTGTCAAGTCACAGACGCCCTCTGCCGGATGCAAAGACCCTCTGTGGAGCTCTTAGGTATGGCTCATGTGCTGTCAGGGCAGCGCTCGTGTCACCAGGATCTGGCTCATCCTTGATACTTGCTTGTCAAATGCAAGCAGCCTTTGTTCATGTTACCAGCATACAAGCACTGTCTTTGATGCTGCCTCGCATGCAAATATGTCAGGGTGACTTGCTGGGCAACTCACCTTGAGCAAGCATGAATCAGGTCAGCGCATAGGAGGCATGGCATGTTTGCTGCTCTCGTAATTCATATCAGTTGATGCTGTAATGTAGGTGCTTGCATTGGGCTGAAGTCAGCCCTAGCCAGGGCTTTTCCAGGCTATGCAGCTACCCTGGCGTCCAAGACATACATGCTGGGAGAGGGTGACGGCAGGAGTCACAGAGCAGGGCCTCTTCATGCGCCGCTCACCTCTCACACTATGCCCATGTTGGAGCACGTCCAGAGGGTGTGGGAAGGAGCTCAAGGCGCATACCCTGTCACTTCAGCCTTCCTGGGTCTGACAGAGACTCTACTCATTGCTGGTGTGAACGAGGCCTGCGTGAAGGTATTTTCATTGCTGCTTGCTCTCAAGTTTGCTGATCAGACCCTGTGTTGTCTCAAGTGCGTGGTTGCTAAGCAGCTCCCAGAAATTTCCTGCTCCAAAGCCATAGCCAGCTTTTGCCATTGCTTGACATGCTTGCTTTGGGCCATTCAAGCTATGAGATGATGTGTTGCAGTCATATGTGGGCTTCACACTAAATCACATCCTCGGCAGCTGTCACAGCTGGCGGTATGCCAAGCGCAGCCAGAGGTGGGACATCACCACAGCAGCTCTCCAGGTCCTGCAGGCCGCCATGACCAACCCTCTCATACCTCAGGCTGGGCCAGACAGCAAGGACCAGACACAGCCTGACTGGAGTGTGGCCCAGGCTGTGGCTGAGGCAGTCAGCAAGCCTGGTCACCCTGCTGCTTACCTCTTCATCAATTTGCCACCTCATGCAGGTCAGCACCACCAAGCTGGATGCTGCTGTTTTCACTGCGTTTCTGCATTGTCCAGATATCACCTGCCCAGACCATCACTGCCCTTGTGTGCTGCCTCAATAGCAGGCTCTCAGTTATGCCTGTGCAGCACTAGCACCATGAGCCCAAGCTGACAGCTGCATGTTCACTTTAATCATCCATATCAGCTATATTTGGCTGGGTCAAATCAGTCATGATAGAGCAGTGTCTGCAGAACGATGACTCTATGCATCAAAAATGCATGCCTTGTCTGTCACAGAGGGGTAAGGCATGCTGACTGATGCTATATCAATGTACGTCAAGACATTGGTTAGTGCCTTCACATTGCCTGCTATGTGCAGATTTTCTTGAAACCTTGGTGAAGCGGCAAGGGAGAGAAGCAGAAGCTGCGTCCCTGGAGAGAATGACTGCACAATGGCTTTTACTCACGCCCTTGTTGGTTCAAGCATGTAAACGTCTTCCTTGCCCCTCAGCGTTCCTGCAAGACCTCTTCCAGGTCAGCCTCTGCATGCATTGCTCCAAGAAGCACTATGCAACACGAAATGCAGCAGCTTGTGACAGCCTCATTGACATGTGAACCTGCATATACATGCCCACGCTCAGCAGCCTGTCCAGGACAAGGCAAACGAAGATGCATGACCAATGTGTTTGTAAACCAGCCGTCCAAACTAGCAAAGCTTGTCAGTCCAGGCAATGATCCAGCTCTTCATGCAGCTTCACTAGTTCACAAGTTTGCTGTGTGTGTCATGTTGGTTTCTAGCGATGTGATGTTTCTCATTGCTCAATGCTCAAGAAATGGACCTTTCACTGCTTGGCCTGAACAAGCTCTGCAAGGCACTTACAATGCTGCATAAGACTGACTTCATGCCACCAACGCATGGGCAAAGAGGAAGTCTGATCCTTGCAGGTCACATGCTTGCAAAACAGGTCAAGTTGTAATGAGTGCAGGCGCCTGCAGAAGGGAAACCTTCTGCTGCAAACATTCTGGCATCCTACATGGCTTATCCATTTGAGGAAGTTGAAGGCAAACCCATCGGCGCCATAGCTTTGGAGGCAGGGCAAGCTCTGGCAGTGGCTGCCGCAGCCGTGTCTCAGGGCCAGGTCTCCCTTGCTCAATGCCTCCTGCAAGGATCAGCAGGTGCTGTCCTTATTGCGGCGTGTGCAGTCACAAACAGTCATTGCACCAGTGAGTTGAAAGACAGTGTATTTACAATTTTACAGCCAATGTCACGCAAAGTATGATGTTTAATGACATAAATATTGTGTGTCCAGGGTTCATGACGCTCCATTCAACACAATGCCTGTTAGGCGTCTGCAACTTGTTGGTTCAGGTGCAAAATGCAGTGCTGGCTTCGAGAGCGGTTTGTGAACTTGCAATGACACAAGGCCATGCAGCGGTAATCTAGCAGTGCTGGCTGTGGCTGTTCAGGTGATGCAGCCACATGCCCTGTGTTGGAAGCTCTTGCGCGATGCTTTCAGTATGGGCAAGCTGTGGACAATCCGCTGGCGTTCTCAGCTGCAGCAGAGCTACTGATCACCGCATTCACAGCACCACACCCCAGTCTGTTGGTGCTGCTGATGACAGGCAGTTCTGTTGACAAAGCAACTGATAAAGTAAGCCTATTGTTCAGCAACACGCCCACCTGCTGTATACAGCTGTGCCTGAAGTAGGACAAGTGCCCGCACAACTCTTTGCATCCAGGCCAAGCACGCAGGCACTGCGTGACGTACTACAGGCCAATGGCATCATCATGCAAGGACAACAACGTCAGTGTTGCTTTGTGGTCACCTAGAATGCATTGTACGTCCAGGAGAACTCCTCGCAGCTTGGGAACCTTGCTGCTGGCGCCAACAAGGCTCTCCCATCTGCCAAGAAGGCTCCCAAGAAGGATAGCAGGCCAACATGCCTGGATGGGTTATGGGAGATCTTGCAGCACGCTGAAGAGTTGCTGCAAAGTCAGCCCGATGTCATGGCACACACCTTGCGCCTGCTGGCTGTCATGTGGCAGGTGTTGTTCCCACCGTCACCTTGTCAGCCCAGCATGTTGGTGGCAGAGTCATCAGCATCAATTGCACCACTCGTGTACAAGACTCATTAGATCTGTCTCAAGCGTTAGCATCTGCAGCCTTCCACAATACATGCGTGTTAATATACCACCTGATGCTGCCAGCAAGGTGGAATCTCGTGGCATGTCCTTCCTTGCACTGCTTCACCTGAATGCTTGCATGGTTTGCAGTCGGGGGAGGTTGCAGCCTTGCCCACAGCCATGCTGCGCAGCCAGCCAGAATTCCTTAAGCTTGTAGCTGCCTGCATCCAGCCATCTGGCCCCAAGGGGCCTGATGTCACATCTGACACCACTAAATCTGATGGAGAACGGGTGAATGATTTGGTGGATGTATGGCAGCAGAATGTGCCTATGGCTTGGTGTTTGGTTGCTGAGTCTCATGCCCTGACAATACTGGCAGTTGAGGCCTTTGCACAGCCAAGACAGCAAGGTGCGTCAGTGCTGTCACTACCTGCAGTGCCTGACATGCTCAAACATGACATCAAGGTCGTGATTGTCCTGGTACAAAGGTGTGCCTGACAGTGCCAGCTGGAAGTTTTGGAGAAGAAGCAGTCTTTCACATGGGCTTTTTGCAGCACCCGCACAGCCTCACTGCCTCAGAAGAGCGTTGTATGCAGCAGGTGCAGCCTCACAGGCAGACGTTTGGGCACTATTGGACAAGTGGGGTAGCAACAAGGATGCCAAGGGAGTGCTGGCCGCCAGCTTGGAGCGGTACACTGCCCCCCTGTGGGGCTCTGTGGCAAGCCAGGCCTCAGGGCTGTCCCAAGCAAGCATCCTGACCCAGGAGCTGTACCTGGAGGCAGAGACCAAGCTAGTCTTCATGTTTGCATTCATGGCTTACTGTAAGAAGATAGACAGACTTCCTGCCTGATCTACTGGTCATGAGGCTCTGAGCATGCAAACAGCTTTGGTTGCTGTTGCCGCACCTTGTACCCGCCCCTAGGCTAGGCATACATGCTTGTGCATCAGCAGCTTGCAAATAGCTTCTAAACGTCACTGTCTTGTTGCTACATAGCATACCATACTGTTGGCCCCCATCAGCTGGGTGCACATCAAGGTCCTGGTGATGCAGTTGAGGCGGACGATCTGGCCAAGCATACCTCAGGTCACACCTTGCTGGCAGCCCTGTGGCAGAAGGTGTCACCCCTGCTGGTGGCGCACTGCCGCAACCGGGGCCTGGACCCTGCAGTCAGCATGCAGGTTGTCTTGGAAGACTTGGGGCAGGCTCTGGTCAAAAGGGAGCCCAGCAGCGCTGACTGGAAAGAGCTGGAAGCTTCAGCATGCCAGTATAGGGATCTTGTCTCTTTAGGAGAAGACTCACAGCTGAGCTTTCATGGAGATGCACAAATGGTGATAGTGCTATCAATCTCATCTCTCTGTTTTGCAGCTGCTCACTGCACCCACGGACCAAGCAACCACTGGTGATGCTTCATTGTCAAGCGCTTGTGTGTCTGGTTTTGCAAAATCCCTACAAAATTTGACCCTGTCTCTGGTTGTCATGAATGCTTGTTTTTCATGTGCAACACGCCTCATGTGTTTTCATCGTCATGGCATTGCAAATATGCAGGTTTTGCTGCTGCATGACATCCGCCAGCTGCACCTCACAGACACTCTTCTTCAAGCAGGAACTGCACACCATTGCTCCACCCTGTCAAGGTCAGTGGGTGAAGCCTTCGTAGCTGTGCTTGAGAATGCACCCATGTTGGGGGCAGCCATGTGGTATGCCCTGATTTTTGCTGTTGTTGCTGCTGCTGCCGCTGCTGAGATGTTTTGGCGTCTCTTTGTATGAAACTTACAGCTGTAGTATGTGTAATATAGCTGTAGTATCTTGAAAATGCTTGTCTCTGCAATGACACATTAAAAGTGCTTGCCTACATGTCAGCTCGTCATTCCTGCAACTGTAATGCCTGAGCTATAGCAATCACGTGATCTTTTTTTTGCTGCCTCTGACAGCTCTGCCCTTGCAGGGTGTATGGAGACAACTACCTGTACGATGAGGTACAGTTTGAAGACCTGGTCGGGGAGCTCATGGTACAGAGGACAAGCACAGGAACATTGCAAGGAATGCTCAGGTGCTGCTCAGACACACATGCACGTCTGCATCCAGAAATGGTGAATTTGAGCGTATGCTAGTTGAAGTCAGATTTGGCAGGTCTTGTTTGACCTGCCACTATTCTTCAAGCGCTGTGACACTGGCTTGCCAACAAGCAGAATTGTGTGCGACTGGCAGGTTGTGAAGCCGAAGCACATGTCCACAACACATGGAAGTTGCATGAGACCTGACGCAGCTTGCAAATGGCTTGCAGATGGCAGCGCTGGCCATGTCGTTCATGGTGCCTGGCAACTGCAGCCTCGACATCAGAGTCACAACATGTCATGGCTGCAAAGCCTGTGATTGTAATATAATACTGCTGCAGGGCTTGCAGCGTGATGGCCTCTGTGCAAGATGCCCAGGTGCATGCAATGCAAGCCTTGAGCACACTTTCAACTATCATGGCCAGATCCAGCCCTGCCATGCACCCCCCAGCACTACCCACCTCTGATGCCTCTCACACCTTGACCTGCCTGGAGATAGCCCTAAGTCCTCTGTTGGTTGCTGCCACCGGAATGGACAATGAGCCAACACTCTGGGCTGCTACAGGCCTAGACTCAAGGGCTGCTCACTATGCCATTGCCCAGTCAACAGCTCAGGTGCTTCTTGCTGTGTGTAGATTCTGATCAATGTGAATAGCTGTTGCAGGGCAAATCCCACATTGCACATTATATGCCCCTTAACTCATTGTACCCTGCTACAATAGCTTCAAAATGGCCACTGGCATGTATCTTGCTGGACATACTCTATGGTGTGGTGCAGGCAAACAGCTTAACTGCTCATCCAGGCATCATCGTCTTGCTGACATGCTGCATGATCATTTTTGTGCCATAGTTGCACAAATGCCTACGGAACCAATACCACGTTTACCACAAAGTTGAGGTACACACCATGCAGATCATGCACAGCCAGTTTCGGCACTGGAAGCCCAAGCAGGCATTCTCTCAGCCACCACTGCCAGCCTCAGCTGTCACTCCTGACAAGCAACACAAGCCTCCCAAAGCAAAGTCTACGCCATCGCGTCTGGCACAAGTGAGCCTTCTCATGTCTGACCACTCATCATCACAAAGGCACTTCTACACGACACATGTATGACTTGACTCTGACTTCAGCAAGTGATCTGTCTACCTACACCTGTAAAGCAGTGCAACCTGTGCTGCCTGCAGATGTCTAGTGCCTCTTGTAGTGATAGCCACGAAGATGGCGGATGGCCAGCTCAGTTGGCAGTGGCAGAGCAGCTGCTGAGCATTGCAAGGTGTTCACAGCCTGACTCGGGACCCTGCATGCTGCCAGCATGAGCACCTTATGCTGCATGCTGTTTCAGTACATTGTGATGCACAAAGATGAGCTGTGTTCAGACTTCCAGCTTTTGGTTGCTCTGTCTGCAGTGCATTTGTCATCTGTCGTCTTCAAATCTTTGCACTGATCAAGGCAATCAGCCCTGTGAGCAGTGTTGTTTGCTTGCATCCGCTTGCTGCGTGCCGTGCCATGCAATAAATACACTGCATTCAGCCTAGGCAAGGCTCCACTGGCCTTCTTTGTGCTTCTGCAGGTCTTGGCTGGTGTATCAGCGCACTGCGGCTCCGCTGACCTTGGGCACCACGTCTAGTGAGCCCATCACCCAGAGCTTGCTGTCCAGCCTGCTTCTAGTGCTGCGGCGCATTGGGCGGACCAGCCCAGCCTCCCCTCCTGCACATGCCCATCACCAGTCACACCAGGCTCTATATGCAGCAGCACGCAACCTGTTGCCTGAGCTTTGCCAAATGGCTGCTTCTCTGGGCTGCCATGCCGGCCTGGCAGCATCACTGATCCCTGTGATGATGAGATCATGCCACCTGTCACCTTCAGGCTCCATACCCGTTATCTCCAAGCATCTGCACTTGGTGCAAGCCATGTGTCATGCATTTCATGTCAGGTCTGTGGCTCTCAGAGAACATCTCAGCCAAGCACAGCAGGCACAAGGCGCCTCTGAAGCCACACCAGGTGCAATGGCTGAGAATTTTGAGTCTGCTAATGCTGACCTGGAGGGCACCTTGGAGGGCTCTTTGCTGGCAATGGCCCTCCATCTGGCTCAAGATGCTCCTGGAGCTCAGATGCTGCTAGATCAGGGGGTGGCAGACTTCCTCCCTGCTCTTGCCAAATGGCTACTCAGCCCAGACAGCGCTGGTCAGTCTTTCCCCTGTCTTCATGTCGAGGTTCTGGGTCTGCATGTTGGGGCTCATGCCTGCTGTCTTTGCCACGGCGCTGACTGATAGTCTGACGATGCAACAAACGTGTCAGTTGCAGCACAGATTATGTGGTGGACAATCACGATGTACTTTTTGGCTGCCAGATGTAATTGCCAGGCCATAGATGTCAAATACAAATGGTTCACCAGGCATCCTGATACCCATACAGCAGCTCTTTACAGGAAATGACCCTCAAAGCACACAGTTTGCTGTGACAAGCAGTGAGTGCATTGATGACAAAGTTGTGACCCGGTTGCAGATTTGCTGGCAGCTGCTGTAACACTAGAACAGGGTACAGCACAAGAATCTGGCCCAATCAGCGGCAGGTGTGGAGGTGCAGAGCTGGCAGGCATGTACAACAGACATGGCCACCGCTCACCTGCGCATCAGCAGTGGTGTGCTCTGCTCAGCCTCTCAGGTGAGCGTGTTGTTTTTGTCGCAGCTTGCAAAAGTGCTTCGCAGCTTGTAACCATAAATCAGTCAGCAAGGCAGATTGGTCCAATGGGCAACATTTGCTGTGCCATAATCATGGACAGCTCAGAACTTGCATGTGGGCACCGGATGCAATTGTGCATTTTTGGCCCAAACTGCTTTGTATGCTGACTTGGATGCGCCTGGCTAGAAGGCAAGGAAAAGTAGTATGTTGCGCTGTGCAGGAGCATTAGTCAGAAGCATTGATAGGGATGACAGACTAGACAAAGGCATTGTCACTCTGTTGGTTGTTGCGCAAGAGCGCATGTTGGCTGTCCTGACTCCCCCCGACTCTGCTGCTCAGCAGCCCCTCACCCTAGCCTTGCTCCAGGTTGGCTCACTGCTGCACTCCTGTCAAATAATATGGAACAAAAACACTCTGCAACAATCTGTTGCTCCATTCTATAGATGTGCCATGATCAACATATTCCCCGGCGTCGATGCTCAGCCTTGCAGCTGACTCTCAGCAGCAAGGCTGGTCAGGACACTGTTGTGCAGCTCCCAGATGCACAGTCAGCATGACCAAATGTGCACTGTTGGTGCAGGAGGTGGAGAAGGTGCTGTTCCTTGCCAGCTCTGTGCCTCATTTGAAAGGGCAGTGGCAGATGGCTACTCAAGGGCCCTCACAGGGGCCTGGTCCGGGGAGCATGGGGGGTCCCCTGGCCATGCGTCAGGCCAGCTGTGTGTTCCTTGAGTTTGCTGCTTTGGCTGTAAATCACCACCTCCAGCCTCCTTGCTGCCCCCCCATCTCGCCATATGAAAAGGTGGGTCATCATATGTGCCATATTTACAATGGTGCGCCTTACTTGCCTACATCACTGTGACAGTCTTGACACATGAGTGTTCAATAGCTTGTTGGTGATCCTGAGCAAGTCTGTGGTGGACATTATGCAGAGTCAGGTCAAAAGTTTGCTAAGTTTGGGTTTGTTGCCTATTATATGCAGAGCTTGGCCAGCACCAGTCCTCAGCTGCCAATAGCAGAGGCCTGGTTCAAGGCCACTGCTGTGGGCAGTGCCCCTCAAGAGCAGCCGCTGCAGTGGCAGGAGCCGCAGGGCAACATGGACCAGGCACCTGTCTCTGCCACTGGGTACTCATGCCAGGTATGCACTCATCTCTGCGCATCCAAGCCACATGCCAGTTACAGTTTTATCAACATTTTACTTTGGACTGTGTTGTTGGCAATGCAAGAGTCGACGAGATCAACAGCTGTGTTGGACTTGCAGGTGGCTGAGACGATGTACAGCTGTGTCATGCTGGCACTGAAGCTGCTGAAGGCATTCTGCCCAGAGGCAGGCCCCCATCAGTTCAGCCAGATAGGGCTTGGCTGGCCCAGCCCTGCTGTGCTGAAGGCTCTGCAGGTCAGTTCCATCTTCTGCACCCAAACTTGCGGTTTCTATGCAGACCCACTGGTTCAGCTAGTCGTGCTCCGCTCTGTACAAAATGTCAATACACCCTCGCTTTTGAAGGAGAGTACTGGCAGACTGAATTCACAGCTGCAAGGGGACTGTTTGTTATTGACTGATATTGCTGTGTTTAACAACTAATGCAGAAGGCAATAGGCAGCGACAATCTTGATCTATCTGCTGCAGAAACAATGCCATGCCATGGCACACAGTCATATTCCAGAGGGCTCAAGAAGAGCCATCAGCTTGGTCCACAGCATTCAGGGTTCTCTCAAATTGTCATGGCTTCTTCTGAGAATGTTGCCTGCTCAAGTTGAAGACATTGAGCAGAAAGACTACAGTGTGACGTCTCATAAACTCCAGTCTATGTTGGACAAGCAGTGACAGAAGCTTACAACTGCAGATTGGCTGAGTGGGAGGAGCACTATGACAACCCTCAGGTCTGCTACACACGAGGCAGCTAATTGAGATACAAACATAATATATTATATGCTATCGCACATCCAGAGCTTTGTGCCACATTCCGAAACACAAAGCTGTGTCCCATAGCTATTGAGAGCAACCAGCTTGGCAACTGGTTGCATCATTGCATCAAATCTTGAATGCCTTGTCACTGTCTTCCAAATGGCAACAAGCCAAAGATAACAATGGTGACTGTAAACTCATTTGGAACATGGAACCCAAGCTTGACCAACAAATATCCTACTTCATACTTGACCAGCATTGAGCAAGCATGCAAGCCTGTCAGGGAAACTCTGCTGGGTATTCCATGCAAGCTCTCAAACCCATGTCCCACTGCATTCTAGCTGACGATGGTGCCTCAAACAATGGTACGCTATGAGGATGACATGGTAAACCCCTGAGGCGTCCGCAAGACTGTTGGTTGTTACCATTGCGCATGCATTAGCTGCACAGCAATCTTGCATGGTTGCTCTGCAATGTCCAAGTCAGGCCAGACTCATCTGTGAAGTGTGCTCGGATCACTATGAGCTAGGCTGCTGAACTTCCAGAGACTTTTTCAGCTTCTCTGCCTGAATATACGCTGTGCCAATAGGCAGGAATTCACTGCTATGTTTGTCTGTAGTCTTGAAGACAGCAGAGGCAACGCCAGCGATCTCAGCTTTCTGCACATCACATCATGGCATTGAGTGCGCCTGAGTGCTACATGTTACATAACTGCTTGCAAGCTGCATCAGTACATTGATGGCACCAAGATGTGAAAGCACTGCAAATGACAAACACACAACACTGAATGCATACGTAGGACAGTCTGCAAAGTGTCGTGATATTCTGGAGGCATTAGGCGCAAGTGATTAAACACCATGCAAAATACACAGCTTGAGCAACTCAGGACTTTGATGTGCTGCAGTGTGTGCACACTGAGCAAAGCCAGCAATCTTCATGACAGCTGCAAAGAGTATGCCTGCAGTATCTGCATGCAGCACAGACTCACATTGCAAAGTGACATTCAGCAGTAGAACAGCTTCTGAAGCACTGCACTCACCTCATCCTTTGTCAGGTTCCTGACAAATTTGGCAGGATTGCCAGCCCACAGCTGACCTGAAGGGACCAGGCGACCAGGAGGCAGCACAGTGCCCGGAGCTAGGATACAATGGTTCTCTACAAGGGATCCCTCCATGAGCACACATTTCTCCCCTATCAGCACCTCATCCTCTACAGTTGCGCTTCTTAACACACAACTCTGTCCAATTGTGACATAGCGTCCAATGGTCGTGGCCGCTGACAGACCAGTTGGAGATGTCCTGCAGGCAAGCAATGTGCATGAGCAGCAAACAAAGCCATTAAGCACTTGATCAAGCATGTGCTGCTCAGCTCACTCACTTGCTACCAAGGTAGGCACAACTCTCAGAACAGCTTTGGCTTGGTGTCTAATGCACAGTGTAAGCTTGTGATGATCAACATTGCCTGTCACATGCACCAACAGCCCTCCAGAACAGCTGTCATTGGCAAGTGCATCTTCACACAATGGATAAATTCATCACTCAGTTTGGGCTCAGCAACTCAAGGGATGTCTGCCTGTGATACAACTGCTTTGCCACAGGTGCATACCGGAGCAGTACCTTGCTGCATGCATAACAGTTTTGTCTTGAACATTACTGAAAGCGCCGATGCGGATGGAATTTAGATCTCCTCTCAAGACACAGCCATACCAAATCGATGTCTGCATATCATTGCTTGCAACACTTGATACAGCAAGCGACAAGATCAGCTAAAGCAAGAAAAGCTTACTTTGTCAAACAGGTCAACGTCCCCTACGACTACAGCATTGGGGGCAATCCAGGTGTCTGGCGCAACGACAGGAACCTGAAAGAACATCATTTCTGTGACATCAACAATGCAAACGGACATCTCAACTGGCATCGCAGTCTCACTGACCCGGTTGCCCAAAGTAATCAGTTGCCGTTGCCGACAGTACGGCTCGTCCTCGATGTGAACTGGGGAGTATGCAACTTGCGAACCAGAACTGATCAGTCGCAAGCCATCAGGCGTCAAAAACCGCTGAGTCTTGGCTGAAGACTGTGGAACACAAATTGCAAGTGCTTTTAGGGGTATAGATGCTTGCGACTGGCGGGCTGCTCGCAGCAGTGACGGAAGACTCAACATATCTCTAAAAGTGTAGTGAAGGCAGGAGCAGACCCTCAGGTCCTACGTCCAAGCCTGCAGCATGCTACCGTACTCCGGGCAGTATTCAATCAATCGACTCGATCAATGACGTGTATGTGCGTGTGTGTGTTCCCTCAACACCTGCAAGCTCGCAATGATGCCAGGAGGTATATCCGGCCTTGTCACACCTCTGAAGGCAGAGGCGGCAGGCTCTTGGGCCGTGGTACAGCAAAGGCATTTTCCATTGCAACGTGGCAACGCAGTCAACCTCAAAGTCTTCCTACTGCAAAGCATCCTTGCATCCTCTCTGCGTTACGGCTGTAAATAGTGGGGCATGCATAACCCCCGTGGTAAGGTACAGAAAGCACAGGTTGCTTTACAGTCCGTCTATGACAGATACCTTAGGCACATCTGTGGGGTCAAGTATGCTATGCCTAGTGCTATGTTGCTTGAGGAGTTAGGGTTGTCACCACTGCAGATTTTTTGGTGGCGACGAACACTTGACTTTTGGAACAAGATAGCTGCTAGTCCTGTTCGGTCGCTTTTCCACACAATCTTGCTTGAAAGTCTTGATGATGCTTTTTCTGTGCTAAGAATTTTTCTGGCTGCATAGCTACTTGTTTGCAATCTGTTGGGCAGCCCATGCCTCTTGCCAGGGGCGCTGTCCCTGTCCTGGAAGTTGTTGCAATTTTTGAAGCCCTGCGTCAGCATTTGGGCGGCACCCATGACTGTCCCCTGCATTGTCCCCTTGCAATAGACCAGAGGGCTTGACAGGCGAAAATTTGCTGCATTGACAGCCGACGCAAGTGCGTATGTAACCATTGATGGCCGAAAACACACCTTGCCACCAAAATGATCCCTGCATATTAGGCAGTGTTTTGTTGACGCCAAGACGGCCAGCATAAGGGCTGTCTGTTAGTCCCACAGCAGTGCTGTGCGCACATGGTTGACATTGGGAATCACAAGGCAACCTTTCCACCATAAACCATCCAGTAATTTCAAGTCTTGCAGGTTATTGCTGTTAGCAAACCATGCGTCAGACTGATAACCTTGCTTTAGCTCTGCATAGAGGTCAAGCACAGGCTGCTCAGCCACTTCCATGACCATGTCTTCAGGACTGACAGTGTCAGCTGCAAGGTCAGAAGGGTTGATGGGGGTTACAGGAGGGGTTACACAGGGTACAAGTGGTGAGGTGAAAGAGGTTACAGGAGGCAAAGAATTTTCCCAGGGTTCATCTTGGATCTGCGGTGCAGGCTGAGGTGGGGCCACCGGTGTAGCAGCAGGCATAGGTGCAGTCTTTGGCCATATTGTTACACACCATTGAGCACGCAATGCATGAGCTACAAGTGAAGTAGCAGGGCGGTATGAAGGTTTACGGCTCAAAGGGTCAGCTACATTGGTCCTGCCTGGTCTGTATTCCCATGTGAAGTTGAACCGCCGTAGGTATTCACTCCAGCGAGTTCGGCGCCTGGACAATGTAAATTGAGTGTCAAGGAATATGTTAGGGTTACGATCAGTGATCAGGTTAAAGCGTATGCCATCAACATAGCACCGGAAGGCTTTCAGTGCTTCAATGACAGCAAGCAGCTCTTGCTCAGTGATGTGATAATTTTGCTCAGCAAGCACCATTTTCCTAGACCAGCAAGCAATAGGCCTACCTTGTTGGATGAGCACAGCACAAAGACCAAACCCAGAAATATCACACACCAGGTCAAAGATGAGGCTGCCTTCTGATGTGTCCGGCAGAGCCAAACATGGAGCTGAGGTAAGGGCTGTCTTCAATGCTGCAAAGGCATTTTCACAAGCAGTGTCCCAGTCAAAAGGAGTGTTTTTCATCAGCAACACAGTCAATGGCATTGTCAAGTTGGTGTAGCCCTGTATGTACTTGCGAAAGAAGTTGGTGAGGCCAAGAAATTGTTGTATCTCATTGCGATTAGTAGGCTCAGGCCTAGCAAGCAACTGCTTCAATCTTTTTAGGATCAACTTTGATGTCATCTTTGCTCACAATGTGGCCCAGATAAGGCAGTTCAGTCTGGCCCCATGAGCATTTAGATGTTTTGATGAGTATAGAGTTCTGGCGCAGTACGTCCATGACAATTTTGACATGCTCAACATGCTCTTCAGCAGTTTTACTGAATATCAGTATGTCACCAATAAAAGACAAGAACAAAGTCTAAAATTGCTGCCAATGGGTTTACCTTGCCATCAGCCAAGAACTTGGGATGCTCAAACACCCTGTTCATGACAGCTTGGAATGTGGCTGGCGCATTGGTGAGGCCAAATGGCAGTACTCTGAACTGGTAGTCAAATGGAGTTCTGAAAGCTGTCTTTGGTCTGTCTGACTCCTGCAACAGGATCTGATGAAAGCCAGAGGCAGCATCAAGGCTAGTGAAGTACTGTGATCCCTGCAGTTTGTTAAACAAATCATCAATTCCAGGTAAAGAGAAACGTTGTTTTATTGTAAGTTTGTTTAATGCACAATAATGAATCACCATGCGCCGCTCACTGGCCTTTTTTAGTACAAAGGGTAGTGGGGCTCCATATGGAGTTACAGATGGCTCAATAAGTTGCTTCTGCAGCAGCTTCAAGCAATAGTTTCTCAACAGGGAGTCTAGCAGAGCTGCAACAGGTGCTGAAGGGAGCCTATCAATGTGAGTGCAGTGTGGTGAGTCAAAATCTGCTCCGCTGTACGACACAGGACGCAAAGTATAAGTTTACTTATGCTGCACAAGTGTGCAAGTATCATGGTGATAATTCAGCACAGCCTTACATTCAGTCAAAAAAGTGTTTCCTAAAACAATGTCAAAGTCAATAGACAGCTCAGTGACAGATCAAGACACATGCGTGCGAAAGGCACCGATGCGCAGAGTGACTTCAGCTTTACCAAGAATAGGGCTCAAACTGCCATCAGCTAATTCAAGATTGGCCTCAGTAGGGTTGAGTGTCAGCTTGCCAATGTCCAATGCCTTCTTCGAAATGAAGTTGGCAGATGTTCCGGAGTCCAGAAGCGTGAGGGCATCCTGCTGCTCTAAGATCCTTTCAAACAGCACGGTTGAAGGCTGTTTAGAGACAGCAGCAACAACAAAAGGCACAGCTGAGGGCTGTTGCACAATTGCCTTGTGTCAACAGCAGCACTGTTGACCAGCAACAGGTGGTATGTGTGTAGGCATGACAGCGTCAGTGAACACGTGTACAAACCATTGAGTCCCAGCCATTGCACGAAAATTGCCAGATGCAGTAGGTGCATCAACTAATGCAGATCCTTTACGGTAAGTTAGTAAGATATGCATGCCCTTTACGAAAGGAGGCATGCCAGGCAGCAAGAAGCCAGGCACAACAATGCATGCAGTGGTGCCTGGTGCTGCTTGCTTGCATTGCAAGTAATGCTGCACAACCTCAGGAAGCAATGTGAATGGGACATTACCCAAATGTGACCTGAATGCAGCTCATTTATGAATGACCTAGACGGACTGCGAAATGAAGAGCAGTGTGCATTGTCACCACAATTATTTGCAGCAGCATCCAAAGTAAATGATTTGCCAGACAGGGATTGCAACTCTGAAAACAAAGGCTGCAACAAGCAACGATCTTGCAAATGAAGCGAGTCAGATGCACATTGTACAGGATCTGCAGAAGCTAGTTTAGAATATCCAGAGAACAGCAAAACAGGATGAGGCTTTCTGAGCACTTCAGCAGTGATAGCACAACCTCTTGCAGCTAAACTAGGCTTCTGTAGTTGCTATCGACGCTGAGCAGGTGGCGGAGGTGCAGCAGAGGCAGACCGCTTACGTGATGCAGGTGCAGAAGAATGCTTGCTCACAATAGTGTCCGTGAAATTGCCCTCGTGTCACATTGCTTACTTTAGGCATTGCATACATGCCAGCAGTGCTGGGGTCTGGTCAACCAAGGTAGGGGGTCTGAAGGGCGAGGCCTTGTACCCGGTGGAACACTGGGTGGAGGGGCCAGTGCCCTTGGTCCATTTGTTGGCAGCCGCAGGCCGGGTCTGCTGTGGTTTGACGTAGTCTGCTGGCTGAGCCTGATGGACAAACTTGCCCTTCTTATGCTGCTGAAAAGTGCAGTTGCTGTCCAAGTTGGAAGTGGCAGCTGGTCCAGGCATGGAAATGTTTTCCACTGCAACAGCAGCATTTTGAGCGCCAGCAAGGTCAGTACATTCAGCATTAGTACGAGGGTCAAGTGCAGTGGCAGTGACAATGACAGGCTTGACACCCTGGTACCACCAGAAGATGTGCATATCTTCAATGCCTGCGCGAGCAGCAAGTAAATCAAAGGCAGCTCTATACACAGAGACTGTGCTGACTTGCTTCAGGTTAAATATTGCAATCTTGGCCTGAGAAGAATGGTTAGCAAGATTCAGATTCAGTTCACACCACTTGGTAAAGCTGTACCAGTCAAGGAACCTTTCCAGAGAGCCTGTGGACTGGTTTTGCGGGCTTTAGTGTCAGCAGTATCAAACAGTGTTTGAGGTGTGTTTTCCAGCAATGTGCTAGCAAGGGTTGACCAGTCAGATTTAGGATAGCCAGACAAGCGGCAAACTTTGCTTACTATGTACAACCATGAACTAAATATCAGAGTCAACACTGATTGTAAAGATAATAGTTTACAGGCATTCCAGCTAATCATTCTTGCCAGGTACCTACTAGGTGTGCCTAAAGCCTAGTCCTGTGAGCCAACATGCACTAACGTGAGATACTAACTGCACCCAATGGGTGTGCACTGACAGGGGGAGTGCCATAGACGCATTTCCGGGGCAGGAAACCTCTGCCCACCCGACACGGAAGCCTGAAAAATCAGCATGTTACCACTGAGGCTTGAACCCGTGACCTGCTGCGCCACATCCTGACACATAGCAGCCAAACCTCTGGGGGTGTCAACACTGATGGTGCCAAACCTAAGAGGCTGAGGCAGATTTACCTTGAAGTTGGGGTGTCCAGGGCACCAGCAGCGGGATGACCAACAACAGGTGAGGCATCAACTGAGAGGTCGAGTTCAGACAGAGGCTGTGAGTCAAATCTGGGTGAGCTATGGACAGGGCCCAGAGTGAGTGGAGGATTAGCAGGAAGAGATTTGTCACCTGATGCAGATATCTCCTGAATGCGACCGTTGAGCTCGTCGCAGACAGTCTCCTCCTCAGTGAGCAGATAGGAATTGGCAAGGAGAGCCTCCAATCCAAAGGTCTCTAGAACCTTCAGTGCACCAACGCCGGTTCGCAGTGCAAAGGCGGTGCGCTTGCTGTTGCCCTCCTGGCTGGTTGGGACAATTGGAGTCCTGCTGATTGGGCTGCGCATGCGAATCGCAGGTTTTCTTGCAGCCAATGACAAGCAACGCCCCTTCGGGGCTAGGAAAACGGCTGCAAGCCCGCTGCTGCTAGGGAGAGTCGATGACGCCGTAGACAATGTGACTTTTGGCGACAGACGTCCGGCGCAGCCAGCAGCTTCAGTCGAACTTCCATCTTGTCTCCTCCTGAACTAGACTGGTTCTTCAGCCTCTTCTGGAGGCAAGCTTTCGTGCCAACGACGCTTGTTGCGTCCCGGCATTGTTAACGATGATAACAGTAAAGCGGTCAGCAGCAGCAAAGTTAAGCGCTTCTTCATCGTCACAGCTACTACATTGCCGCCGAACCCATCACCATTGCGTGGCGCCGAGCTCCGCTCGGCCCCGCACAATAGTGCTGCCTTCGCTCCTTCATTGTTGTTGTTGTTGTTAAAGGAATCTAAAGTGGGGTCAGACGGACGCACAAATGACTAAGACGCACTGTTCTTTATAGGCTTGCAGCCAAAAAAGCTCTGGCATGCCAAGACGTCCCAGGGATTAATGGGATGGGGCGGAATGGTGAGGCTGCTACAGCTGCAGTGCGGAGGCCGCGTTTGCTGGCAACTTCTCGTCGATAAAGCTGCAGAACTCAGCTATGAGGTCGTCACTGTGCTCGACGAGATGAGTCAGTCCCTTGTGACGGGAGGGCAACTTGCTGTCAGTGATCTCAGGGAGCCCATGCAGCGTGGCAAGAGTCAAGTGCTACGCTGGTGAGAATCTCAGCAAGCTTGCGACCAGTCTTACCACGATCTTCATCCACAAACGACATCTTGTTCTCCAGATCTTTCTGCATGTGTTTGGGGAAGGCGATCGCGGTGTAAGCGTCCGAGTCGGACGTCCCGGCAACTGAGGCAATTGGCGTAACAACAGTAGAAAGTGAAACGTTGGCCGAGCCAATACCGCCAGACCATTCACGATGCAAAGTCTGCGAAAGCTGTTCTATGGTTTCGAGTGTGCGCGGAAACGTATCAGATCGGGAGCACTAGCGTTCCTTGCACGTGATCCGCGTTCACCCGCACCAGCAACCACGCCATAGTTTCGGGAGCACTGAGATAGGGCTGTTGGTGAGTGGGTAGAATATAGGTGCAACGATTTTGGATTATCTTGTTAATAAAGTGGATATCGTAGTGGTCCAAATGTTCCTGGGTTTTAATGTTCCTCGGCCTCGGCTGGAATAAAATTCAATCGAATAGACCCTCGTTTCATTATTTAATTATTTTAATGGTCCTCGGACGACGCAGCAATACTTTTATTGACTTAAATGATCCTCGGGCACTCTTACATGTCCAAAACAACAACCACCATCAGACGGCTGCTACACCATTGGAGCAGTCTCAAACAGGCAAAGGATGCACGAGCAGGTTCCCGACCGTGCTTAGGGGCCCGAAACCAAACCTAGCTAGACCGGCTTGCTTCTAGAAGATCTTGGCACTCATTGCACAGTCCAATGTAACGCACAGTTATGACTAAGTTTCGATCAAGTTTGAAAGCGCATGGCCGCCGTTGCAAGGTCTCGTGAGCTTGATCACAAGCAATTTTTCGCACCAACTCGTCTTTTGGAAGAATATTGGAATATTTTTAATGAACCTCGGAGGAGGAGATTAATTTATTTATTGGATTAAGTCGCCTCGTCTCAGAAAGCAATTAAATATTTAAACGAGGAACATTCGGACCACTACGGTAGTAAGGATAGTCTGTTCCACTCAGCTGAGAGCAAAGGGCAGGTGTGAGACTTTACGCTACTCATATGTTAGTTAGAGAAACTCCGGAGTTTCACTAAGTCATGTAGTGATAATGTTCACTCTCCTTGGGTATCCCAGCGGCCATCGAAACAGTCTTCTGCCCGTACTGCAAGAGTGAGTATGCAAATCGTGGCTGGCGCAATATAGCTAGTGTGCATGATTTTCAGCGACAGCAAGGGTGCAAGCCTTAAGGTTAAACGCCAACAGCGGGCGCACAGTAGCCTGACCAGCCTTCGGGCCTAAAAACGGCGCAAGCCCGCTACTGACTGCATTTGGATTTAGCCCGTGGTAATTAGCACAGAGCTTGACGATGTTCATTACGAGGGCGTAATAGGGCGTAGTGTAACGTTTGTTACGGTCTTACACAGCAATCTGCATTCTCTACCATGTGACTGTCTTTTTGCGTGGCTCTTCGCAGTCCGTCTGTCTTCGGATTGCGTTTGAGTACACGTGTCACTTCGGTGTTATCCTCCAGCTGCCATTCCTTTTGTAGCTGAAACCATTCCTTTTGTAGCTGAAACCAGCATAATTCGACAGCTGCAGCCGCACTGCGAGACAGCACTGCTAGATTACATCATTAATAGAGTGGATAGTACGAATAGTCTGCTCCACTAAGGGGCAGTACGCTGCTCAGATCTCAGTCGGAGTTCACTATAGCTAACTGATGTGGTGATAATGTGACTAAGATCTGACTAAGATCTGAGTAGCGTCAAGTCTAAGTGGAGCAGACCACCCTTACTATCCATTCTATTAATGTAATTCAGGAGTGCTGGCTCGCATGGCGAATTATGTTGATTTCAGCTACAATAGCAATGGCAGCTAGCTGCTGACTGAAACAGTCACATGGTGTAAGACCGTAACAAATGTTACACTACGCCCTCAAAGATACCCTTAATCATGACGAGATAGTGTACTAATTCCAGGGGCTAAATCCAAATGTCTTAGTAACGGGCTTGCGCCGTTTCCTTCAGCCCCGAACGGGCGAATCTTGTCAGGCTGACCGTGGTGCTGTGCGCCCGCTGTCGGCTTTTAATCTTAAGGCGTGCACCCTTGCTGTCACTGAAAGTCATGCACGCTAGCTATATTGCGCCAGCCGCAATGTGCATACTCACTCTTGCAGTACGGGCAGAAGACTGTTTCGATGGCCACTGGGATAACCAAGGGAATTGGCACTCTGAAGCATCATTACCAGACATCACTTCTGCTTCGGAGTGCTTGGCTAGGCAAGGTGTACTTTTTTTCGGCGGTTCCACCACTAGAGAGCTGTTTGAGCAAGTGGTCAACAATCTAGGCATCAGCGAAAAGGTCGTCGACCAACGCTGCGATTTGGCACAAGGTTTTGGCTGTTATGACTGCGCGCGGGGCTGTCACTCGTCACATTACAACAGTACGTTGCTTCCGACACTGCAAACTTTCTTTCTGCCCGACGTCCACGACGTCTGCTCGTACGAGCTCGTACGACGCGTCGACTCTCGTCAATTTCTGACTCAGATGCTTACATGTTGAATTCTGGCGCAGACGCCATTGGACATGCAGAAGATTGGGAAGATAAGACGGTCCAACTACACAATGTCTCCCTGCATTTCTCCTGGAAGCCAGAAATGTTTTCGTTAGACGACATCAGTATGCTACAGAGCAAATCTCGTTTGATTCGACCAGCGGCTGTTTTTGTACACAAAGGACTTCATGACGCTTTCGACTGGCTGGAGAAGTTCCAATCTCAACATGTTCCACAACAAGTCTTTCTGACCGAGCTGAAAGAGCGTGCATTGCGCCTGCAGAGCATGCTTTCTGACTTGTTTCCCGACGCCAAACTGTTTTGGAGACAAGCGTACCATAATCATCTTGATGATGCAAGGGAGAATGCAAGCCAGCTCATCGCGGATATCGTTGATCCAATATTCGGTGAATCGCGTTTTTACATGGTGCCGGGGCAAGAGGTGTCCAAAACAATCCCTTCACAACATGCCTCTCCAGATGGTGTACATCAACAAGTTCACCTAAAAAATCTGGTGCTCCGTATGACGGCTTGTGTTGTTTGTCACCCCGAAACACAAACTATCTGAAGTCTGATCTAAAGTCAACATATGTTCATCCTGCTGCAAGCTTGTAGGGCTTCAGACTATTGGGTTTAGGGCTGTGCACATTAGTCATGAACTCTAATGCTTAGTACTTAATGACATTACTGCAGCATGCTGCTATGGCTCCTATGTGCCTGTCAAAAAAGCGCCAATCAGCCAGGAGGCTTAGATGCTCTGAGTGCCTGGGAAGAGCTGTCGCTAGCGCTGTAGGCTGTGGCTGTGGCTTCACAGGATTTGTTGCTTCGCTGTCACTCTGGTTTAACCCTTAGTCACTGTTGGGATCAAACAAGGAAGTTTTGGAATGTATTTGCTTCATTTCATTACAACTTGTTGATGGGGGTACCCCCCGTCATCAGCCAGGATACGGCGTCGATCAGCGGGGGAAACCCCATCACAAGCTTGATATACTTACTATTGGCCATCAGAGTTGGTGCAGCGCAACTTATGTCAGGTTTTGTACTCCTTGGCAATCTGTCTTTGGCTAACTGCTCACATTGCATATTGCTCTGCATGCGCATTCCAACCTCAACACCAGTTTTGAATAAACTAGTACCAAGTCTGCTTAGCTGATTTCCCTTCTAGTCAGTGAGCGGCACGTTTGGGTCCAGCACCTTGGCTGATGTGAGCTTGTACTGTGCAGTCTGATCCGGAAACTTGTACTGTGCAGCCTGATTTGCCACGTATAAAGTCAGTTTTGCTTGGTACTCGCTGACTGTGGCGTAGGACTGCTTACAGGAAGTTACTGTTGATATCTGACCTTTGGGGCAGATATATATCCCATGAATAAATATGTGTTGATGTGCGTCAACTTCCTAAAGTATCACCACAATGGATTGCGCAATTGCATCCAACTGAACCTCAAATCATGTCCTCAGTGAGGCAGCACATGTGCGACTATCCGATTGTCGAAGCACATCATTCTTTGACATACAGACAGCAGCTTCTCGGCAATGAGCTGCAGTCAGTGCTGGCAGATCTGCCCCCGCTGCAGTCAATGTTCAGTACGGCTGGCTATTTGTGACAAAAGATGTTGCTGTCTTCCAGCTTGACGCTGATGTCAAATTCCCTCCAGCCTGACAGCTTCTTGACAAGCTGACCTGCTGCCTGCCTGGTGATTGTTGCAACCCTCACCTTTGATGCATCATAATGGACCAGCGCAGTCTGCTGTTGTGGCCTGCCGCAGTGCTGTCTCTGCATGATGCAGGGCAGCCATCATGCAGGGGGCGTCTATAGACTAGGTAGTGCTGCATCTACATTGACAGCAGAGCTTGAAGCAGCTTATGCCTTCATGCGTAATGGAGCAGAGCCTTTTGAGTCCTTGCTTCATGCCCTGTATCTCTGAAGGTAAATTTTGGTTTAGCTATATTCCTAAGATTGCTGTTGTATAGCCACACACAAACAGCATGCTTGTGGAACACATGCGATGCAGTGTTGTAGCGTTGCTGTGCATGCTGCAATTTTGTTGACCTATGACCTTTAACTGCTGAGCTGACAATGAGCACAGGCAAGCCCCATGGCTGTTGCACCCTCAGCCTAGCAATCAGTTGATCATACAGTACATCTGCATATATATATATATTTGCATAACTGACCACTGACCTTAGGGTATTCTCTATGTTATGTAAGGATATGCATTCAAACAGATAGGGTAAGGTGTGTGGTAATGCGGACAAAAGGGCCATTATTTAAAAGCAATGTTTTAAAGTTCACATCAACAGGTGGTATTTGGTTGGTATTGACGGTCCGTAATGACGGTCTGCCACCGTATGGCAAGAGGCATCTAAAGTTCCTAGTACATAATGTACTAGAAATAGGCTTTACCACTTTGCCACCTCTAAAGTAAGGTGTAGGGGAGAATAGCGTTTCCGGGTAGGGTGAATACTTTTTGGTGGCTGGTGGCATTTGAAACCCTAGCCGCCACTACGCACACACGCACAACCCCCCCTGCTTGCCCTTAAATGTAGGCTAACCTAGTGAGATCCCTGAATTACGTCAGATAATCTACAGATCATGACTAAACTCTGACATAATCCAGAAAATTTCAGAAGCTTCTTCTGCAGCCCTAGAGCTGCAGAACTCTGCACATAGACTTTTCTTCTTTTGCATGCAGACCCTACAGTGGTCCAGGGCAGAACCTGCAGTAGTCTGGGCCTGAATTATAGATCATCTAGGCCTGATCCTACAGTGATCTAGGGCAGATTCTACAGAGTCTGGGGCAGAAGTCTATAGAAATCTGCAGACATTTGCACCATATGCATTGTGCACCTCATTGAGGTGACCTCAATGCTTCACTTCAACGGGTCATCATAACTCATCAACGGGCTTGAAACATGCATGTTTTACTACAAATATACATGTGGCATACCATTTTCACCGTAACTTTGGCTGTACTTGGTGGTTTCGAGTCAAATTTCGACCAGTCGTTGTTGCTTGATGGTGTGTTGTGTGCAACAGCCGAAGACTAG
>JAABUK010003890.1_pt1 | contig 24821 bp, 32 predicted proteins | sample 5559141 | NCBI WGS metagenome assembly JAABUK01 (sample SAMN10711869, study PRJNA513367) | rock metagenome | isolation source: Antarctica rocks | place: Antarctica: Victoria Land, Pudding Butte nord | collected 2016-01-03 | reverse complement strand
ATATCTCTTTATCTTTATATATATATATATATTATATACACCCCGAACTTAGGATTGACGATTACCGTTTCGGTTCGAGAAAGGGAGCAGGGCCGCTTTAGAGGGAGCACAGAGGGAGCAGGGGGGAGCACAGAGGGAGCGGGGGGAGCACAGAGGGAGCGGGGGGAGCGCGAAGGAAGCACGAAGGAAGGACCCTGCTCAAGCTTCTCGTACTAGGAGGGGCTCAGCACAGAGGAGCCTGAATTGGCTGCCTCGTAACCGGCTACAGCTGCTCGTGTTATTTATAACAACATAGATCGACACTCCTGCCTGGCTTAGCCTCCTAGACTCAGAGTGAGCAGCGTCCTTTGTCATACAATCGATCAAGGGGGGTTGTTATTTTCCACCTGGACTGCTGCTAGACTGCTGCCTAGACTGCTGCCAAGATTGCTGCCTGCACTGCATGAATTGCTGCCTACTGTACCATCAGTGTAGGTGCCTGGCACGCCTGGGAGAGGCCTCGGTGAGGGATAAACCCGTCCCGTTCTGCCGAGACCTGCCTTGGCGGAACCAAACCAAATGTCTCTTATAACCACCAACCTTGAATATTCTACTGTATGCTCGCACACCTCCCAGGTGGTGCACAAAGCCTTCGCTGCGTGTTGTGCCAGACTGTAGTAAAGTCGCTCTTCGCCATTTGGTAAGCAGGCTACGCGGAGGGCAAAGCTGTTTCTGCAGGAAGCGGTAGCTTTAACTTCAATCATGTCTTTAGCCTTTCAACAGATTCTACCTGGTCGTGAAATCTTGGACAGTCCAGCATCTCAAACGGGACCCCGAGAGGCTCGTTCGCGTAAAGTTGACGGATCCACATGGCCGTTAGCCTCTCGAGAGGGAGGCTTAGGGAGCAGGTCCGGAGCATGGAGGAGCAGGAGGGAGCAGAGGGGGGAGCTCGATGAGAGTACCGCGGAAGCAAAGCGGCAGCCGCTTAGTCACCGAAGGAGCGCGTAGTAACTTAGAGGACCTTTCGACAGATACTACCTGAGTAAGTCACCGTTTGGCATCGATCAAGTGCGGCGGATTGGCTCTATACCCCTGCCTCTTCACCGGCAGGTTTCTCATGAGTCTCGCTACAGTCACGGAATGGTTCTCTTCGTGCATTCCCCTCCGTACGGAGATCGCAAGTCATTTGACTGGTAGAATAGTTCTACGAGACTGCATTTGAGATAGTGCTCTCAGCAGCTGCGTCCTATCGTCGCACTTAGGGATACGACAGCTAGCATTGGCATCTTTGGTGGAGCTCTTACCAATGTCAATATTATTCAGTCCTACTTGGCACGATATACGCCTGCCTCTCCGTATTAGAACTTCTGCCAGAGCTCACGTGTGGTGTAGTAAGTGTCGCATTGCACACAGTAGGGATGCTTAGATCCGCTCGATTTTTATGACGGTAGTTCGGTTCAGAGTCGACGGTGGGACGTAGACGAAGCCCGCAAATTAAATCTATTGTTTTGCGCCTGGCCCAGAGCGTATTGATGGAAAAGAGGAACTGGAGAAACGTTTTCTCAGGAGGCGGAGGATCAGCGTCGCAGGCAGTTGGAATATCGCGCTTGAGGTAGGAGAAACCCTGGCTCTACAGGTGGTAGGTAGCGTCATCTTGAAGTTCACATCCTCAGCCTATGGAGAGCGCTCAGAGGATAGCTTTTCAACAAAAGGCTGGCTGAAGGATGGAAGCGGAAGGAGGCACGCGACGTGTACAGGAAGATGACCTAATTCAAGCAACCAGCGAGCGATCTAATGGGAGATCATTTCGCGGTCTGTGAGGCGTGCCTCGATATCCCTTTCTTGCGAGAATCATAACAGCATGCCAAGTTCATTTCAGATTCAAGACCCTGTGAATGCCGCAAACCTCCTCACCCACGTCTCTGTAAAAGTAAGATCTCGCGAGAGGTATTTAACGTCCACATTCAAGTATACTTTTGGTAGAACGTAATGCTGAGATAAAAGAGTGTTGCACGATTCTGAAGATATAAGCTAGATACTATTTGTATAGTATACCGGGCCTTGAGGACAGCAATCACTTCCGGAAAGCATCAAGACGCCGAATCTATATGACCTATATTGCCGATACTAGCATCATAGAGCGATGACGGATCCCACCACACAATAGAGTCCAGGTCAAACATTGCTTGCAGATCAAAAGTGTCAGATGCCGCTGGAAAAGGTGTAAGAGATAGATCTGTATGATTAAGATCTGTGAATTGTGTATCAAACTCTGTGGGTGATGGAGCCGGTAAACAGGCGTTTGGCGTAACAACAGACGAGACATCAGGCTCGTGGAAAGTATTGCTCGATGTATCAGGTGAATTCAGCTTTCTTGAAAGTCCAGAGTCTATGTCTGGCCAGGGGCCGATCTGCTTAGATTGGCCACCTAGATTGCTCACCTCGGCTCCAATAGCCTGAGGATCGATATGATTGGTATTTCGAGCTGAAGGTGCTGTGGTAACCATCTGTGCGCTGGATGGCATCTGCAGTTGGGATTGACCATAGAGTGAACGTCCATACATGTCAACACCGACGACGCTGTCGGTAGCGCTCGATACAAAAGTCATATCTGCATCTGGTTCCAGCTCCCGCTTCCTTCTCTTCTGAGGCATACTATAAGTACGGTCGTCAGACGTGGTCTGAGTGAAATTTTGGGCTCCGTGAAGAGCATCCAGATTGACCCCTTTTGATGCATCGCCATCAACAGTACTACAGGTGCTGCTCTCATGCATGCGAGCCGCCGTTTGAGGCTTGTTTAGCGTCTCAGGAACTTCTTCAAATTCGTAGCCGCACCTCCTGACGATCTCCACTATCTCTTTCATATCCTCATGATCAATCGATTGACGCGAATGGCGGTGAGCCTTCTGCAAGGCTCGTATAAGGTGTGTCTGCTGTGACTCGATTGAATGGACGTATCTGGTAATGGCTTCAGTCAATGGTTTTTGCTCCTACTTCGCGACAGCTGGGTTGATTCCGCACTCTCTCATCATGTCTTTGGCATCCGTATGAGCTTTCTTAGTCGCGATACAGGGAGCATTGTCCTGGAAGCAGCGGAGACATGGTGTATCGCCGTCGCACTGGAGGTCAGAGATGGAGTCAGCGCCGGATAAGGAGATCTCAATATTTTAGAAGCGTCTCATATGCTCACCTTGACCTTCTTGATGCGACATCGATCACATGCTATCCGCACTCGAGCTCCCCTGGTGGCCGTTGCCAGCGGTTGGATGCCAGAGTAAACGCACGCAGGCGCGTGTGGCAGGGTCGCAGGGGCTGCAATATTGGCCTTCGATTTGGGCACGACAAGGAACATCCCTAGAGCGAAATATGGAGGACTATGTTGTACTATCCTTGGGGTTGAATGTTGATCGGGAGCAACTACCACAGCTGAGACGTGAGGCCAAAATCCTGTTGAGGACTACTACCCCGCTCTAGACGTAAACTTCTTGGCGGCAGCAACGAGTCCTGCGGAAAACGAGGCATTTAAATTTTTGATTTAACATAGTAGTGCCTGTAGGGAGCATTACTTGATACGTTGGCTATCCTCACACATATTCATGTACCACATATCGGATCAGAGACTCCTCGCGCCCATATTAGGGTCCCCATGATGACCACCAGCGCCGCGATGCCCAAACCGACACTGATCCCACCATAGACATACGCGTGTTTCCGCCGTAAGCCTTTGAGTTCTAATACCCACGTGCTTACGGTAGTGAGACAGCCACAGAAGCCATCCTGCACACCTTGGAGTGCCTGACAACTGGTCCTTCCTCCTACGATCGTCCCACTCGATGATGAAGCATGCTGCAAATCCCAACATACGCCCAATACCATCGTGCCCCCAAGATTGACGACAAACGTCCCGAGCGGAAACCACGAGATCAGGCCATTGAGATATAACGCCGCATGGAATCGGAGTAAGCAGCCTAAAGGCGCAAAGTTGAGAGCAAACAACACTAGCCCTCGCCACGTTTCCTTGGGGGAAGTTAAGCGTCCCTCCGGTTTGGTCGTATAGATTCGATCAGGAGGCCAGATAGTCATGACTACAGTCCCAATCCAGGCCCCCCAAGCGAGGAAGACAATCAGCGGATCTAGCACCCTCCTAGTATTGATTCCAGGGAGCTTTGACATGGTGGGCTGAAGCGCGATGGCTGCGTGGGCGCCACATTCCAGCGCTGAGAGACAGACACAGATCTCAACGATCACGATGGCCAGGACTCCCATCACACTACTGCCTGGAGTTCGGATTGATTGCGAGTCTCCACTGGTGTTCGAGCCCGTATGTGCGCTTGTACCGAGTTCGTTAGAAAGAGTAAGGAAGGCATCCCGGATAAAAGACGAGAAAGAAGTAAAAGAGCCACAGAAGCCAACCGAGAGACCGATGAATACTGGAATAGTCTTTTTTGCCGCCTTGTGAGCCTCCACAGTCGCTACGATCAAAGCCTCATCTATCTCATTTTCGTCGTCGTGCATGATGGGTTGGTTGGTCCTCTGTGGCCGACGTTGGCGTGCCTTGCTGAATGCCTCTTTCCATTCCCGTTGGAATAATGACCGGTCTTCGCTGAGGAATCCCATCATAAAGCTGCCTCCCACATTCGCCCACAGCTCGGAGAAATTGACCGGTGCTCCTGGATAGATCGTCAAAGCTTGGAGCCCCAGCCGGGCTAACGTCCCTAGTATTGAGAACAGGATCAAGTACGAAGTAATATAGAGATGTTTTTGCATCTCCGGAAATCTGTTTACATACGTTCCATGTTCGATAGCGCATGACGTTGAAGCCGCTGCCCGTGGCGATGGTGCAGATTGTGTTTGTGGCTCTAAGTGCTCTTTCCTTGCACGCTCTTCAGATTGTTGCGCGTGCGAGCGGGCTTCCTCGAGGTCAGAATGCCGGTAGATTTCATTCTCTTGCGGGTTCTCTAAGGGTGTTGGACTCATCAATTCATCTAGATGCTCGTAACCTTCTCTTTGATCCTCGCCTGCACGATCCTTCTCTTCCATGAGACTCTCCTGGAGTCGGTCATGGGATCGCATGCTAAGATTTTCATGATTGTCATATGGCAGAGGTCTAGAAAGTTCGCCCAGATTCATATAGTCGCCTTCCTCGGCGGTATCATCCTCTTTGGCAGACATGACGAAGCGAGAAGTCCTTGCACTGACCGTGGCAGATGTTGTCACCGTGGATCTATGGCTTAGATCATAGCAATAGGGTGTAGACTTGCATAGGGCATGGACTGTAAATGGGAGGACTTGAGATGACATCTATCGAGTCACAGATGGAGCTGTAACGCGGCATTCGTCCCATGCTCACAGTGATGCCCTGCTTCGGGAGTCTGTAAAGTATTCCTTCCGATACACCCATCTAGACTGCATTAGGTCAAGTGGATTTTCTAGCGCTCCCGACAGCATCCGACTAGATTAGCAAGGGAAAGTCTTGTCTTGGTACTGTACAATAGTATACTGCGTGCTGTATCGCCAGGTTTGCCCGTATTGAGTCAAGAGTCCCATCGACCCACATAGTTGAACAAACCAATACCTGTGCTCTTTGATTGGAAGGCCAATACAGCTGCACGATATGGGCAGCCAAATGAACCAGCCACCTCACCCTCAATCTGTGTGCTCTACCCTTCCGTCCTTGAACGCACACCTCGTTGACCGGTCGCTAGCGCCTGAGGACTCGTCTACGCGCGTCCATATCTTGACCCCGTTCATAAGGAGGTGGCCTCGCAAACTCTTGCGAGTTCGGGGATCGAGCACCTCCAAGAAATACCGATGCAACCCCTTCACCCACGTGGCCCGTATCATATTCGAGACCCTGACCCAATGACTTTCTGGTTGGTGTGCCCACGAGTTGCTCTGGTTCGTTGATTACCTGGATAGGAATCTCCAAATACAACCGACGGTGGCATAATTTTGTGACGCTAAATTGTAAGACAAGGGTATATTGACGGGCTGCTAAAGGGCAGAGGAACGTGGGAAGTAGCGACTTAGTAGCATTGACCGGCATTAACAAGGTTGAGGTCCACGGATTCAACGGGACGTCTGGAGTGATTGTGCCTGTATTAGAGATTCGATGCAAGCGCCAAGAAAGCGTATCACATTCGCGAATTTCTGGTAGCGTCTTCGTAGAAGCTAGGTTGCATACTAAAGTGTTTTCGGCTTTGTATTGCATGGCCTCTTGAGTAAATGGCTTCGTAGTAGTAAATGTCCTGATCTGCAGGTAATATTTGACGGTTACCAGCCATTCGTAAGGCGGTGTGATCGAACTTATAGCTTTGGTGGGCGTAAACAAAAGCTTGACTGAAACTGTGGTCGTTGCCCGAGGCGAATGACTAGAGACGTTGAGAGGTAGCGGCTCAGCAGCCGAGACAGTCAATTTGCCTATAGGGCCAGTCCACCATTTTCCCCTTACAATCTGACTGCAGGTCGTCTGGTACTCCTTTGGGAAGTTCTCAATTTGGAGTGGCGGTGATGCCGAGACAATAGGAGAGATGCAGATTTCCCGGCAGATTTGGAGTTTTTTCCCAGATCTGATATGCGCTAGCGACGCTGTGAGAGAGTATGATACCAGTGGTTGCATGAACTTGTGTCTTGTAGTCGGTTCTATGTATAAAGAACCCTCTTTCACGGTCGGAAGTAAGCTCAGATACTCAGAGCTAATATCTGATTGCGGAGAAATCAGACTCTCTGGTATAATGAATTCAAAAGGTAGTGAAGACGCATTTTCCTCGATGATACGATGACCTTGGCAAGAGGCTGGGCTTAGATCTTGCGTCTGATAAAGAAACTGTAGGTTCTGACTTAATTATGATTCTTCGCACCGCAGCGGGGCTTACTTGCCTGATGCTCCGCTGTTGATCTGTGCCGGGGCGTCATAAAGCCGTCAGAGGCCTGGGTCCAGACCCGTGTGATACCTGGCTGGAGCTATTAACGTCTTATACGACCATGAGTCGGACAGATGTCTGACGGACCATTTAAAGTGACCTTTATGTCGTAGGCCGCAAGACAGTCTGTTCGCACCTCCAGATGACCGGTCAATACATCTCCACCTTTTTTTACGATATTATCGCGACTTGCGTCTTCTGATAGCACGATTGCGAGGTTCATTCAGATTGAGGCCGTAGCGGTTGCAGTATCGCTCAGTCACGACTTCAAGAAGTCAAATCCTATTCACACCAAGCACAACGGCTGCGGCCCGTGGTATATGGCACAACCGTACGAGGCAACGACTGCTCGATATATATGAAGTGCGTAGCGTGAATTGGCGCTTGACTTTTATAGATGAACATGCAGAAAGTCAAAAAGGATCACGGCTAGCCTAAGAAAAGGAAAATGGACGCGGCGCGAGCGTGACCTTGTGGCCATGGCGGAAGGTTCGGAAGACGTTCTGTTGACAGCCACCATGGATCTTGCGGACCGGGTGGGAACTTTCAACTCCACACACACTGCTCTCGTCAGGAGTCATTGCGGGTTACTATTTCCTAAGGATGCTGAGTGCGTTATTAAGGAGCGGCTGTATTAGGCCACCTCTGTCGAGTGTTCTTGTTGGGTTGTGGTTCATACTGCCAACACCATAGCAAAGTCGTTTCTCTCCTGGGCCTGATGCGGAACCTGGCATCTCTCCCTCTTTGCTCTTGCAGAGCGAAATATGAAAGATGCAACGCATACTTGAAGGTCATGGCGAAATAGTCCAGCTCCGTCGACTAGCGACGCCGAATTTGCGGAGCGGACTACACGAATTTACCCCTTCAACGCTCGATACCCCTCAACGCCTGAGCTAACTCGTTCAAGCTTAGATCGTCAGGGCTGGTAGCTTAGGGTTAGGGGTATAGCCCGGGCAGCCCCAGACATTTAAGCTTGAACGGGCTAGCTCGGGCGTTCGGGGGTAAACCCTTGTACTCTCTGCCGTGGCTCGCAACGTCATGAAAGGGCGGCCGATCTCATCTACCCACGCCCGTCGAACACTCGCAAGCTTGTCCAGAGCCATCACCCAGCTTCGGAAGTGGAGCTGCCCCTTGCGATAATGAGTTGGGAAAGTATTGTCGCGGCTAAAAGAGCCAGCCTGCTGAACCTGATTCCATCTGAATGGAGGCTCAATCTGAAGGAGGTGCCCCCTACATCAAGGCTTCGAGATTTTGGCATCTATATTACTCGATTTCTGGATCCTCGGGAGCTGCAGATCACGAATGCGTCTAGTAGTGCTATATTAGCCAACATACGTTCTGTGGAATGGTCCGCTATGGAAGTCACCAGGGCATTTTGTCATCGCTCGGCAATTGCCCATCAACTGGTAAGAGAACCCATGATCAGCGGACTCGACACGCACGTATTCCTGTTGATCTCCTTATAGACCAATTGTTTGTCTGAGATAGCTTTCGTCTCCGCAGAGCAGCGAGCTCGAGAACTTGATGAACATCTTCTGCGCACTGGTCAGCTTATTGGCCCGTTACATGGACTCCCAGTGAGTATGAAGGACAGGTTCAATATCGAGGGTCTTGAAGCCGCTTGTGGCTATGTCAGCTGGTTGGGGAAAACCAAAGATGCAGAGAGCGAAGGCGTATTGGTTAAGACACTACGACGCACGGGGGCTATTTTCTTTGCGAAGACCAATGTGCCTATGAGTATGCTGGTAAGAGAACTCGCCTCTCTAGTCATTCTTTGGATTCCAGCCTGACTCTGCTTGTTCGGATGGGAGAAACGAACAATAATATCATTGGGTCAACTATCAATCCATACAATCGGTATCTCTCCGCTGGAGGTGCATCAGGTGGTGAGTGCTGTCCGCCCATGTTCTACATGTGCAATTCTCATTGAATTACCAATTTTAGGAGAAGGAGCACTTCTAGCATTGAAAGGCTCTCCCCTAGGATGGGGATCGGACATAGGTGATACGCATGGTCTGTAAATCTCCGTATTGCAGGAGCTAAAGTTGGACCACAGCCGGATCGATCCGCATACCATGTGCTTTTAATAATCTTTATGGTATAAGACCGTCTTCGGGGCGGTTGCCGGCGAACGGAATGGGTACCAGCGTAAGTGGAATTGCAGTAATACTAGACACTAAAGAGCTGAAGAGCAACAGCTACCAGGTCTACCAGTCACGGGAAGCGTGGTTGGCCCTATGGCTCTCGATTTGGCAGCACTAGAAATGGGAGTCAAGGTAACGTTGGATGCTCTGCCCTGGAAGGATGATTGCGATGTAATAGAATTGCCATGGAGACAAGAAAAAATCCAGGACGTGCGTAGTCGTATGTCCCGGCGGGGCGAGAAGGATGGCAAGCTTGTGTTTGCTGTGATGAAGTGCGATGGCACCATCCGGCCGCATCCCCCAATTCAGCGAGCACTGGTCCTTGTCACGGAGGCCCTCTTATGCCAAGGCTACGAAGTATGTTCCGCCAATCTATGTCTAATCGTTAGGCTAACAGCGGACTCAGGTTGTTGATTGGCATCCACCATCGCATAATGATGCTGTCCAAATTCTCGTAGGAAAAGGAGGCTCCTCTAGACAGTATGAGCCGAACTGATGCTATGTCCGCAGTTCCAGATACTCGGCTGTACAGCAGGAAGAGAAGTCCGCAAGGCCATTGATGCCAGCGGGGAACCACCAGTGCATCAACTGCGTGGCTGGTATGACAACGACGACGTGGAACCGTCCTCCAGCGCAGAGTTTTGGGATCTTTGTGAGCGGCGAGACCATTACCGAGCCCAGTACAACAGATACTGGTCTTCGACTCGAGATACCAACAATCTAAAAAGACAAGTCGATGGCGTTATCATGCCTGTGGCTCCATCAGCAGCTGTGGAAGATGGGCTGTTTAAGTACTACAGTATGTATGAGCTGTTTGGACATCGATGGAGAGACTCGTTGACGTCGGTATCTAGCATACTCTGGAATTGTTAATCTCCTCGACTATACTGCTGGAAGCTTTCCTGTCACTTTTGCAGACCGGTCTTTGGATCTGGAAACTCCCGAATATGCTCCCATGAATGCCACAGATCATGAAAATTGGCGCACCTGTGAGTATGAACAGATTACACCCTTCGGGAGATCTAGCTAATTATGACATCAATAGACCAGAAAAATCTCTTTGACGGAGCCCCCGTGGGCCTGCAAGTTATGGGCATGAGGCACGAGGAAGAGAAGGTATTTGGATTGATGGAAGCGATAAGCGAGGCCCTGAAAGAATTTGAAAAAGCCTCTCCTAATTCTGGGCTTGAATGTTCTGTTCGGTCTATACAGGCTTGTGGGCCTGACTCATAAAGCGGGTGACGATGCGACTCGTTATAGTCGTCGTGGTCCTGCACACATATACCGGTCCTTGTTAGATCCATTGCGTATGATTCAGAGCGATTTTGGCCGTCGAGGTGCGGGAGAGTAAGGACCGGCTTTTGGATCCGACTACGTCTGTGGGCGTATCGAAGGTTGAAAAGTCTCTCACCAAGGAATGCGAGGACTTTAGCAGAGTTCTTACGTTTGAGACCAAGATTACATTACCATAGCCAATGACCCTCTCTCACACGTATCCTATACGTTGGAAATACAATCAAAAAATATATCTATCATATTGCTCGACAGAAAGGCCGAGCATTATACAGATGCTGATAATCCTTATAGTATGCGAAATTGAGGACGAAGCCTAGGTTGCAGATAGACAATATACATTAAGGATCTGTCTACCAGCGATATAGAAAGTCTTTGGGAGATCTACGATGAGATCTCTAGGTTTATCGATCAGGAGGCCAGTGACTAGCTTTATAGGACAGCCCATCGATTCACACCGTAAAAAGCGCCCACTGAAATATCTTCTGAGCGCCGTGTAACCGCTGGAGCACTTCCGAGCTCTGTACGATAGTCACGCCTTCCTTTTACTCGTGCGGGTGACATTGAGCTACACCTTTACAAGAGGGTAATATCTCTCACATTCAATCGCGCTTATCCATGCTGTTATAGAATTTCCGGACAGGGCAATCCTAAAACCTCATTGTATATTTCCTGTGGAGCTAAAGGGGACCATTCTACCTCTGCAAGACAGAGATTGATTTGGGCCTGTGTCCAAAGATAAACAAGCAAGGCCACTCGATGGGCCCTTTCAGTGAGGTCAAAGAGCGTTGCGCATAACGCGGACGATTGGGTGACTCAGTACTCGTAGAAGCATTCATCGAAACGTAGACCCAAGCCTTGTAGGAGCCACCACCCTATTTCTTGGGCAGTGACGCCGCCAACCTATGCTTTTGAATGATCTTCCTTTCCTCTTTCTTCTCCTTCTCAGTTTCTTCTTCCTCCCGATCGCCCTCCCGAACTTCAAGTGCCTTGCGCTGATCTACAGCCGTTAACTATCTTGATAACCAGCCGTTGATGATTAGGGAAAACATAAATCGTCGCATACGTACCAAGAATCCTCGATTGCACAGCATGCCCCGTCTTCGATGGCGAGCTTGGCATGAAGAGATAGAGGAGTCCAACAACGACGACTGAAGTCCCAGCAATGAACCTTAGGCAAGGCACGAGGGCAGGCGTCAGTTGCTCTGAGTGAAGGGACGAGGTTAGGATCTGGCGTGGGAGTGACTCACCAGGCTACTGGCTGCAAAACCCCGCCTGGCGAGCGAGGCCCAGCCTCAGTCGCGGTGTCCGCAACACCGCAGGCCCGGAGTGGTTCCTCTCCGCTTGGTGGCGGCACTTTGGCCCGTGAGGCGGGCAATATAGAGAGGGATCGCAATGCTGCTGGTGAGATCCATATTGAACGTCTGTGATGAGTGCGCAGTATGCTTTGACGGGGTAGTGAGGAGAACATTCTGGCGCCAGCACTATGAGTTGCTGTCGAAGATAAATGCAATATGGTTGCGATGCCTCTGTGGACAGATTCACTACGATTACCACAAGTCTGGAGTTTGTTCTCTCGACCCGAAGCCCCAGCGCGGGTATTGCGCTATGTTCGTATATTTCGTGCGGGGTTGTGTATGATAATTGACCCAAGGGTCTGATTCAGCTTTGGGGTCACGTGTCTTGATTAGTAATCAATGGAAACGCCACTGCTGAACCTGCTAGCGTTCCCGAAACCTCCGTAGGGCTTGCCCGCTAATTTCTCCGCTTCTCCACCACACCCGAGACAACAAGGGATAGTGGGGTATGGAATAGCATCCGACGGCCTCCTCGCAGCGTCAACAGGTCCCTACCTATTCCTCTTCCATCACGGGCCCATGGAAGGGAGGAGACAAGACAGAAATGAAAGGGAAGGAAAGGAAACGAAAAGAAAAGATATATAGAGGGATGAAATTTCCAATCCACATTGAACACCGTCTACCTGAGAACAAGTCCCCCCTGGTCGACCTCTGCACTCATCCATACCAATACCCAGCCTGCGCGATGGATTCTGGAGCGAACAGCTTACATAACGCGGCTAAAGTGCAAGATCATCAAGAGATACCGAATCTCACGCATGTTCTCTCAAACTTGGCCAACGGCGAGATGTCTTGGGATACTCCTAAGCTCGAAATGGGGGAATCCCCTGCCGCTGCTCCTGGCATTGACACAGATGAGCAAGATTGCGGCCTGCAGCCTTCAGAAGCTGAAATCCGTGAACGCAAGGCACAAGAAGGAATCACTGCCAGAAAAGAGCAACGAGGCTGGAGAAGAGTTATCCGAAATTTCTCACCGTCGTAAGTTTGGATTCCTTCTCCCCCCAACTTTTATCTTGGAAAGTTGGATGATTGGTAGCAATCCATATACTCGAGCGTCGATGTTCAAAATCCTCTGCCAGACTGAACTTGGCTAACGGTAGTACCCTGTCAGATGGTTTTCCGTTATTATGGGTACCGGGATCGTGTCGATTCTACTACACAATTTGCCCTATAATGGCCGCTGGCTCTATTGGACATCCGTTGTCATCTTCGCCTTGAATGTCCTTCTCTTCAGTATCTTCCTTATTATATCCGTTCTCCGTTACACCATATATCCTGAAATATGGTTCGCAATGATAAAGCACCCAGCGCAGTCGCTTTTCATCGGCACCTTTCCAATGGGCCTCGCAACAATCGTCAATATGATCGTTTTCGTCTGTGTGCCAGCGTGGGGGCCAAAAGCCGTCAATCTGGTAATTACTCGCCCGTAATGGTGCTAGAAGTTGCCATTTAACAAGAACAGGCTTGGGTGCTGTGGTGGGTTGACGTTGTAATTTCCGTCTTCACTTGTTTCTATCTTCCTTTCGTAATGTAAGTTCTAATCATTATAAAGTTCTCCTTTGAAACCAAGCAAGGGAAGCAAGCACTGACGTTGTTTGTACTAGAATGTACTTCCACAAAACCGAGCTTTCAACCATGACAGCGGCCTGGCTTTTACCAATTGTCGCTCCGATTGTCGCTGCAGCGAGCGGAGGTATTGTCGCCGATATTTTGCCAAACCCTCAACACGCTCTTTGGACAGTTATTGTGTCGTATATCCTGTGGGGCACTGGTATCCCGCTCGCAATGGCCGTTTTAGTAATCTATTTTCAACGCCTAACGATGTGCAAACTACCACCACGTGAAGTCATTGTCTCTGTATTCCTACCCCTAGGTCCGTTAGGTCAAGGCGGTTTTGCCATTATGCAATTAGGGAAAGTATCGCTAAAAATCTTTCCAAAAACACATACTCTCGAAGCTGCGAATGGACAAGCCGGGGAGATCTTGTATACTATAGGATGGCTTACTGCCCTCTTAATGTGGGGCTTCGCAATCGTCTGGCTCTTCTTTGCGATCGCCAGTATATGCAGCAGCAAATTCCCATTCAATATTGGCTGGTGGGGCTTTACTTTCCCGCTCGGGGTTTTCAGTGTTTCAACAACAACAATAGGCAAAGAACTTCCATCAAGGTTCTTTGATGTGCTTGGTACAGTACGTGATATTTGGTCTCGTCTAAGACCGGCTTGGTATTCCTCAATAGATTCAGGCTGACATATGCGTTCAGATATTTTCTATCATGGTTACGCTGCTCTGGACAATGGTCGTCTGCGGAACATTGAAGAAGCTCGTTACGGGGGATCTACTATTTGCTCCGTGCTTGAAAGACCTCGAGGGCAAGAGAGAGCTTGCAGAAAAGCATTTCGATGACAAGAGTGTATAAGATTTTCAGCGCGGAACGACCAAAAGAAGCTCCTGTTGCGAGTATTCGCAAGAAGAGAATTGCTACCTACCTGGCTGCTCAGCTTGAACGGGAAGCCAAGAGTTCATAATTCGCTAAGCCCATATGAGATCTTCTCCAACATTCTCGGTCGGAAAATCTCCTCTATTGAAGGGCGGGAATTTTCAAGCTAGTAGGACTCCAATAAAGCAAGATGTAGAGCTCGCAGAGTATCAGCTGTTTCTGGCAGCGAAGATTTGATACCAAATTTGTATCTAGCGAAGACATGACTTGGAGAAAGCAGAAATCTGTTTTCACATCTTGCATAGCATCCTAAATCCATCGATAGACTGTTGGGTCGTTATTGCAATTCATTCGTTCATATATAAGAGAAGTCAATTCTCGCGGAACTAATTGAATATTGATTTATGAGTAGTCAAGTCATATTGCTCCGAAGACCGGAAGCATCAATGTCAAAGTCGAATAAGTGGGAAGGGTCCCACCACACCATAAAACCCTAGTTATTCGGGTCTTCTAGGATCACTCCAAGTCGACTACGTGATCGGTGTCTGGCCGATCAATATCCGCAGGTTGTGTATCATGATAGGAAGCAGCATCTTGCTCGTTCGTTGTTGAGCCCAGTTCGCAATCCAACTTGTTGATCAAAGAGGGTCCTTTCGTTGGCCCAACTGGCGTCGTTCGCTCCTCTATTGCTATGATTTTCCCTTCTCGTCGCTTGCTCGGGCTCTCTCTTTCTTTTCTTGTTCGGGACGATGTTACTTGCAGTAGCTGATTCAGGCCGCGTGTTCTTATATTAATGTCCCTCGCTACCTCGTCGTCAACCTCTACATCGGCACGATTGTTCACGCTATGACAAGTATCCCAGCAATCCTTGGATGCTTGTCTGAAGTCTCCGGCACGTCTTCTCTTACTTGTTCTGTCCAAAAGTCTCACTTCTTGGCATTATTCTTTATTTTAAGTTATAATATCTGTTTTTATCCCCGTTTTTTGTTCGATTTCTTCAAAATCAAAACTAAGTAATTATTTGTATATAGCTACTATAATCCTTAACTCGTAGCTAATTTCATAGCCTTTTTGAGCTATTGTATATACTAATATAATCGTTAATAATAATATTAACAAGTTATAACTTATCCTAGATAGAAGAATATTATTTTTAAATATAAAGAGATCTATCTAGCTATCTAAGAAGTATGTTTACAAAAACTAACTATTTATACTACTCTTTTATATCTACCATAGAGATAGTAGAGCTGATCTAGATATACTTATAGTACTCACAATCTTAGCAATAGAGAAAACAGAGACATACGCTATAGGGCTCTTATGGCCGTATACTATCTTGTTCTTAGTGCGCCGGATAGTTAGCGTGGTTCCAACAATATTTAGAAAAAATAAATAAAAAAGTCATAAATTTCGAGCAAAGAAAACACTTTCAGACTATAAAAATAACACGATTTAATTGGTGGGTTCTTCCGGCGTTAAAGAAGTGAGACTTTTGAACAATATGAATAGATAATGGCGGTAATAATAGGACATTGCGGGCACCCGAGCCGCTGCTCCTATCTAAAGAAATAGCGCTTCCGAAGCAGCCGCAGTTGTCATTCTCACCTTTCGAAGCTTTCACCGTCCGATCCGGTCGGATCCTTTCCTGGCAATCAAACAAAAAGTGAAAAAAGTACCATTAGAAAGGTTTCATGCTCATGACTTGACCATCATGACTTGACGATCATTACACGAATCACCCGAGCATCTCTCAAACTGTGACATCACTGACTCAACACACTGTTTCTTGTCCAAGCACGTCACGTCTCAATCACACAAAGAAGCCTCTACATCTGACATCTGTTTTTCACCAAGCTTTTCAAAGATGATTAGCGCGATACATGCCTCCCAGAGGCTTGACTCTAGGGGCAAGCCTACAGTACAGGTGCGGGTAACGACCGATCAAGGTACGTCTGACCTGGACCTTGCTACATCTTCGTCAAGACTCCAATCTCACCCTTCCTTCCCCCAGGCTATTTTCAAGCAATTGTGCCCTCAGGCGCATCAAAAGGCGACTATGAAGCGGTCGAGCTCCGTGACGGCGATACTGCAGCTTACGGTGGAAATGGTGTGCTAAAGGCCGTCTCCGCTGTGGAAAATACCCTCGCACCAGCCTTAATCGACAAGAAATTCAATGTCGCTTCGGATCTGGACAAGATAGACCATCTAATGATTGAACTGGATGGCACGGACGACAAGAGTAGGCTAGGCGCTAATGCGATCCTCGGTGTTAGTATGGCCTGCGCGAGAGCTGGAGCTGCTACAAAGGTATAGCTTGAAGAGTTGCAGCGATTACTCTTCCGAGCTTCAATGATAGTACATTTAGGGTGTACCGCTCTACGAGTTCTTTAGACAACTGTCTGGAACGAAGAAACCTTACAAAATGCCCGTCCCTTTCTTCAACGTACTCAATGGTGGTGTACATTCGGGCAACGGCATGGCATTTCAGGAATTCATGATCGCGCCCATTGGCGCCTCTTCCATGGCCGATGCTGTGCGGATGGGCGCCGAGGTTTATCAAAAATTGAAGGAGGTGGTGAAGACTAAGTATGGAAGCTCAGGTGCGGTCCCTCTCTCTCCTTTGCGCGTCCTATACTCGTATCCTAAATCGATGATAGCTATCGGTATTGGCGACGAAGGCGGTTTTGCCCCTCCTATATCTCGACCAACAGAAGCCCTTGACCTTCTGGTCACTGCTATAGAGCAGTGCGATTACACGAAAAAGGTCAAGATCGGTATTGACCCAGCGTCTCAGGAGTTTCTGGCCAAGGACCTATACAATTTAAGCTTCAAAGACCCATCCTCTCACAGCGACAAGCTGTCGGCCAAGGAGTTGGGATCTTTATATAAAGATCTGCTTGCCAAGTACCCAATAGTGCTACTGGAGGATCCATTTGGCCAAGATGACTGGGAAGCGTGGGAGAACTTCTGCAAAACTTGCCCCGTGGAATTAGTGGGAGATGATCTGTTGGCAACAAATATTAAACGTATTCAGCGTGCTGAAAAGAGCAAAGCTTGCAATGCATTGCTACTGAAGATCAATCAGATCGGTACGATCACCGAGTCCATCGAGGCGTAAGTGAAATGCGTTTCCCGATCTTGAAGCAAGGCTCTAACTTTGGAACAGAGCGAAGCTTGCTTACAGCTATGGATGGCGCGTATTCGTGTCACATCGCTCCGGAGAAACGACAGACGATTTTATTGCCGATTTAACAGTCGGTCTCGCGACGGGCCATCTAAAGTCAGGAAGTCCTTGTCGCGGCGAGCGGGTGGTCAAATACAATCGTCTGATGGATATTGAGGATGAGATCAAGGCGGCAGGGGAGGAAGTGATGTATGCTGGCAAAGAATTTCAATAGTCGCATGAGGGTGAGGTTGAGGTCCTCACATGAGAAAACATTAGATATGGTAGCTCTGAATATATCACTTCACTACTGGTCACCCCGACTGAGACTTCAGCGCAAAAGGGTGCTGGGCAGCCAAACCCTAAACCACGAGTTCTTACCAAACGACGAGATGCTCCTGAGTTGTTGAATCAGTGGACGACCTCGATCAAACCGTAAAAGCGTCAAAGTAAGGAGTCACCGTATGATAGGATACGAAAGTAAATCAAAAAGATCACAGCTGATTTACCCTGCACGTGTAGAGTTCCACTCGTTATTGTAGGGACGTGGGCTCTGGGGTATCCGTTTTGGTGTTGATTGAGTCGCAACGCTTCGACTATTGTCTGGTTCCCAAACATAGACTGGGATCTTCAGCGATAAAGCTGGCTCTTATAAATATATGCGTTCGAGTATGCTTCTTGGGGATGAAGAGTTGAAGGAGACTATCGTAAGTATGAATGGGAAGTTTGGTGTTCCCGTGGATTCATGTCATTTCATAACTTCTTCCTCCGCACAATCAATCAGCTCTGGCGGTCCGAAAAGCACCGAGCGATGCCAATTACAACGAGGTGAGTTTGACACCTAGTGCCACGTCTACAGTTGGACAGTGTAGCGAGGATATCGTCGATGAATGCTTGTCAATATTCAATACAGCGCTAGGTCTTGCTAGACTAACAATAATCTCAGTCGGTGTGGAGAAGAGACATACATATTACGCAGATGAATGTGGAGGCGAGCAGATTCCATCTAGGATTGAAAAGCGAAGTTGCAGGGTTAGATTGGAATTCTATTCTTCTTTGCCGTCTCTATACAAGTAGATATATCTCTTCAGCAAAAGCCTTGACCAGCTCGGCGTAATCAGGTTCTTTTGATCATGAGCATTGATTACTTGACATTGATGGGTGTTTTCTATTCTTAGAAAGAAGCTGATGACACTGCTCGCTTCAACCATTCGCTAGTCTTGCTGTGAGATATTCGTTGCTCGAACAACGCATTGGTTTGATTCTACCTACAAAGTCAGCAATTTGGGGGGCTCGTTTGCTATCAATAGCTGAAAAAAGATCCAAGACCAAATGGTGAATCGAGGATGAATGGAGGAGCCATAATTACTTGGATTTACGTTATTTGCCTATCGATCCCCTCTCGTTGCTCAATCCTTGGCTTGGCTGAAGAAACATCATTTTTTGATCGATCTGCGTAATAGCCCACAGGAAAGCTGCAGATCTTGAAGGCTTTATATTCCTCATACTCCGTGCGCCTTTGGTTATCGTACCGGCCACTGCGTTCTATTGCTGGAGAGCGAAGACCTAAAGGTCAATTCACCGAAGTAGGCGGTGAGGTGGGTCACTTTAAGCACCCGCATGGGGTCGTTGACAATACATAAGCCCTCTAGCAAGACCCTCATATCTCGAGCTTGAGAACTAGGTTCAAAATCGTTCCCACAAGCCAAACAGCGACGAGGACAAGACCAAATGGTTTCGTCATTGTCCACCGAGTCCACAGCATCCTAGACAGAGTCGCACATAATATGAAGATGACTGTTGCAGCCGTTATGAAGAGTGTCCGGCTGGATTGCACGTCAATTGCCACTATTTGATGTTTTGTTCTTGCACTTTTGGCGAAAAGATAAACCCCACTGATACTGATGCCAAGCAAGATATTCAGAAGCGGTCCACCAAACTACGCCGAAAGAGCCATGACCGGGTGCCTATGCTGGGCTACGGTGATGTTGGCGGCAAGATCATCGAGGGAGTTACCGACGGCGAAGACGGTTATAAGCCAACGGTTGCCTCGGACACATTCAGGATAACGCCGAGGGCTTTGAAAACACTGACCATCTCGTCAGCCACCGTTGAAATCCAAGCTATGCTGACGGCGAATCCAGCCATGCTAATGTAACGGTGCCATCGGGGCTTTTCCGAGGCCTTACTGGTAAGTATAACAAGAAGAGCAAATAGAGCAGAGCCAGATAAGCATAGAGATGCCGGTAGTAGGAGCCTTGATGAGTTTGCTGGAAGCTGGTGCCAGATAAGGGCCGACATGAACTGAGGTGCAATGAAGCCTTGCATGATCAGTAACCATCGGTTCCATTCTTGAAGAGACTGCCGTGGATTGTTTCCGTCCGTCTCATTTTCATCTTCTTTGGACTAGTCGGCTACAGGCAAAGTCAACCTGACAGATAGTACGATTGGAGCTATCGTTATATTCACAAAACGATGTATTGAGGTGTTCGTCTCTAAAGCTTGAAGTGAAGGAAACAGAACTTCATAAATACGGCGAAGAGAGCGCCGAGAACTGGCACCGGTATGACTTGACTCGTGAGCTTCCAGGCGATGCCGCTCGGGAGGTATCTGACAAGGACCATCCTGGCCATTTGACGTGGAAACCTCACAAGCTTTGTCGTGCCGCCTGAGTAGTTCTTTGTGCCTGAAACGAACGGTTTCACCGATGCCTGGATTAATGGATTGGTAATCGACCTTGTGTTGAGAATCATCGGCCCAGTTTTCCCAGAATTCTGGCTGACGTCTTGATCCACCATTACCAACATGCCTCAGAGCTTTTGAAACCTGGGTCTCTGGAAGTAAGGGTGTCTCTTCTGAAGATGTCTCCCTCTCGTTCGGTGCATGTTCCTCTTCAGCCCCGTACTCCACCTCCACCTTACGGGAAAGCCACCAATGCCAGCCCGTAACATAAGCGACGTAGAAAACATAGAAACCCAGCATGACGATACAATGCTATAGTCGCAAGAAGCCATCTACCATCGCGGAATCAAAAACATCAAAGTGACCACGAGGAACAAAGTGTCGCGGATGAGGGAGGCTTTGACTAGAGAGATGCGAAGGTGTTTTTATACTCACCGATATTGCACGGTATCCAATAGTTGGGGTAGCAGGTGTTCCAGATCTCGCGATGAACAGATGGATGACAAGACAGCCGACAATGAGTAAGAGAGCCTTTAGAGCGGTATGAGGCTGGGAAGTTCTTACGAGAGAGCCGTTAGGGTTAGGGCTCAGTGGGGCTGCAGCTCCTTCCGTGGGTGTCCGGGTTTCGCGGGTCCGCCGGCCTGCCAGGCGAGCCAGGGGGTCTACTACGTACCACTTACAACATAGTACGACAGTAGAAGTGTAGAAGATAAACGATCGGATCAGTCGGGAAGGGTCGTCGCCGAACGTACGGATAGTAGCAAAGAAACTCACTAGCCCCATGACATGTTACGGAATTCTATTAAGCTGAAGCCGTAACACTCTTTTCAACAACTGTCTTTAATGGAGGCACGCATTTGCAAAGTTGACAAAGCACCGCGAACAACTTTTCAACTCAGCTCTGGCAAGTTCAAATTTAGCCTATCAACCACGTCAAATATGGCCCCAGACTCCACGATCCACCTTGTTCGCCACGCACAGGGCTATCATCAGCTTCCTCTATCCCATCCGGACATTGGCTTGCGTGATCCGGAACTAACGTCTTACGGTCGAGAGCAATCCCAGCGATTCTGCGCTCAATTCACCCATCACAAGGATATCGACCTTCTCTGCGCCTCGCCAATGCGTCGTACCCTACTCACCACCCTTTTGACCTTTGAGCCCGAAGTCTCGGGTGGAATGAGAGTTGTTGCTTTACCAGATGCGCAGGAGACTACAGATGCGCCCTCAGACATTGGCAGCCCACCATCTACTTTGATGAAGGAATTTGGGGATCAAATTGATTACAGCAATCTTTCCAATGACTGGTATTCGAAGACAGGGCATAACGCTGTCGATCACGCGTCGCTACTTGCGAGAGCGAGGAGGCTGCGGCGGTGGGTACGTGGAAGGAAGGAAAAGACGATTGTAATTGTCACGCACGGGGCTTTCGCGCACTTCATCACCGGCAACATTGATGAAAAGGGCCAACAGATTGGTGAGCAGAACTTTGTATCTCCTTTGGCCAATGGCACAAATACATAGCTGATGAACAATTACAGGGGAGTACTGGAATAACGTCATGGAGCGCTCCTTTTAATTCCAACACAAGGACGATGATGACGCCGTTTTCGTCGAGACAGTCGAATCATGGAAGAAGACTGCTACTGATGAGCATATCAAGCATAATGAAAAATGATGACGGAAGATACGAGGAAAGGCTGGCAGCGAAGGTCTATATCATGAACGTCCGGTCGTTATAGGGTATTTGAAAGGTAAAAGGGTTGTTTCATCCTCATCATGATTGCTGGGGTAGTAAAGGATACGCAATGAAGCTTGATTCTACGAGGCTGACCGATACACCGATACCCCGATACAGCCAAGCGTTTCTGTATCGTAAAGTGATTTCTCACACTAGCACAAAATTTGGTAACATGGCTACATACATCAGCTCAATTGGCGAGACAATTATTACTCGACTAATAAGATGTTTCTCTAGGGCGCGAGACGGCGGCAATGACTTTGCGTGGCAATTTGAATATACTACATCAATTTTGTCTCAATATGCATGACCCCTATTCTAGACTTAGTTTATAAAGGGCTCGCGATCGCTGTCTTAAGCCGAGAGATGAGAGCCTACTCTTCTGATCGAAGCGGAAAACGATCCTTGGAAAGACTCAAATGCTCTTGCGTTCAAAATTCTTCCTACTATTGTCCTTCGGCCTCGACCAAGTGCTAGCATGTGTCAGGGTCTCATTCTTTCCAGATGTCTCAATCCCCTTGCGCTCGCTGTTTATCGCCTTCCGTCATTTTCCCTTCTTCCGATCTTAACGCCACTGCCATTGGGCGTACCTCTCCATCCCTCGACTCGGCATGTTCAATGGAGGCCATGTCACCGCCTTCTCCTTCTAACCGTTCCTCAAACAAACCCTCTGGAAGCCTTCCTCCGTCCTCATATTTCCTCATCTTACCCTCCTCGAGCGTTTTCAGGTGCTCTTCCTCCTCATTGTTGTCTTCCTCACGGATCCAATTGGACGAGGGACTCCACCAATATATAGGATATCGACGACGACCAAGGTTATTGATGATACAGGCCCAGCCAAGCATGATAAGAGACGAAGCTAGCACAACAGGGAGGTAGTTCCAGGACATTTTGACCACGACGTCTTCCACTGCAGCATTCAAGCCTGTAGCCCCAGCACTAATGATTTGTCAGTATTGCAAACAGGAAAAGGAAGGGTATCAAACTTGCATACAGCGGATGTACTGCACCTATCATTTCTTGAGCTAGAAGGGCCGTGGCCATGGATAATCCTCCGTTGACAAAAGGAGACGGATGAAAAGCGGTATTACCTAGTTCTGACTGGTAATGTGGATTGCGGTCAAACAGCCGAGTGATGCAGACTCCGACGAGAGTAGAAACGAAGTGGCCGAGTACAAGATTCCTTGGCTGAGCGAGGGGGGACTCTATCACGCCAAAGAGCAGTACGGCTGATGCACCGAAAGAAGTGACGATGATTGGAGCGGTGTAGACGTCACGAAAGTCAGTACTGGCCGACATGATGGCCTCGATCAAGAGTATACCGCCAAAGGCACCAATCCAGCCAAAAATCCATACTTCGAGTTTTACCGGGATCTTGGTCAACCACGTGAATGGGGGAAATGGCAAAGGATCATATGGAGCCTCGGTCTTTGGCGGCCGGTACCCAATGAATCGCGAGAAAACATAGGGCAGTCGTTGACGATGATCTTGACGAAATTTGGTCGACTCAATAGGTTTGCGGATATACCGGCGGTGCAATGGGCGGAGACCTGACGATGCAGTTTTCGGTTTATTGACATCGCCAGCCTGATCGGTAGCGTCGCTTCCTGACGATGAATTAATATTTGGAGACGACATGACTGATGGTGTATTGCTGCGCGATTGAATAATCAGCAGGGTGAGGTGGAGAAGAATTTTGATCAACGAAGATTGAAGACGTTTGTGGTTCTCTTATACGTCCGGCCAAGTGCAGGATTGAATGACTTTTACGTTACATTTTTGAGTCCCCTTGGTAACCACTGTAACTCACCGATATTCCTTTGGTGGCATGTGCCTCTCAAGAGAGGCGTCCGCAGGACCCGAGACCGATGTTACGAGCAATTGTTGGAAATTCTGAAATCCTTGCAGTATCCGCCCGAGCCGCCCGCTCCGGGCCCGTACCAAAAGATCGACCCGATGATGCCGGAAATGTCCACATGACTCTTTATTTTCCACTTCTCCGTCCGTGCCGCCTTCCACTGAATCTTGGTAAAGGGCAACACCTTAAAACACAAGAGTAAGTGCCAGTCACCTCTCTGCAAAAAATCTGATATCATCTGACCCATCTTTCAGAAAGCAACCTTGGAAGTCTTTTCAAAGTCAAAAGCAAAAGCAAAATGCTCTGTGGACTATCATACCTCAAAGGATTGTTCAGTAGAGGAAATCGCAATGGGAGCAGCGATGGCGTAGGCGATACCTCTCAGCACGCCCTTGGCAACCAGCATCATTCGGCTAGACCACCACCTGGTAAAGATGAGGATAGGGAAGCCGATCCTTACGCCGAATTGAGTGAGGTCGCTTGTGCTCCGCCTGACGAGGATCAAGGCGAAGGACGCCTATACCAGAGACATTATTATGAAGATAGAGATAGCATATGATTTGCGTATGTCCCTTTACTCTTCCTGAAAGTTCGTGGGCTGATAGGATTTCGTGGTTTTCGTTGTCCTCACGAACTCGTTGGCAAGTTGGAGGGGGTTGTGCAGACTTCATCCAGTATGAGAGCAAGATATATCGATCCTCGAGAGCATATTCATTTCAACCTCATTTTCAAGGGTCCACCTAGTAAGTGTGACTTCCACACGAGAATTCTAATATATGTCTGACTTTACCTTCGTTTTTAGGTACGGGCAAGATCACTACTGCTCGCAAGATGGGTAAGGTCTCTTATAACATATTCTTCCTCTTAACGTCGGATATCCATAACTACTCTACTACAGACCTAGTTACTAGATATATAAGGTAGATAGGACCGAAAATAATCTAGCTACTCAAAAAGGCTTTCGGAAAGGTTCTTTTTATAAATAAGGCTTATCGGCTAGAAGAAGGTACTTTTACGGTAGAGGTAATTGACGAGCTTATTAATAGCCTAATAAAGCCTCAATTTATAAGAATGATTATCGTTATCCTTATAAGCTATAAAGATAGTATAAATAAGCTCCTAAGTATTAATTAAGGATATTAAGTCGATTTTTAGAGGAGATTATCTTTACTAATATAGAGTTAGAGGACTACTAGAGGCTTCTTTAATAATATCTTAAAAAGATAGGAATTATAAT
>JAABUK010003884.1_pt1 | contig 24845 bp, 14 predicted proteins | sample 5559141 | NCBI WGS metagenome assembly JAABUK01 (sample SAMN10711869, study PRJNA513367) | rock metagenome | isolation source: Antarctica rocks | place: Antarctica: Victoria Land, Pudding Butte nord | collected 2016-01-03 | reverse complement strand
CTTACATTGCCATTTGCTCTGACTTTCTATCCAGAAATGCGATGACGAGTCGCACTTTTTACACTTAATGCCTTGCAATTCCCGTTGTTCTTTGAAGAATTGTTTACATTTTTCTTCCTCCGCATACAGGTTGAAAAACTTATCTAACTGCATAAAAACCAATTTATTTAGCAAAGATACTAAAAATTGCTAAATAGCGGATAGTCATTCAATTTTTAATATAAATAAGAAACATTTTATTGATATTTGGTTTCTAAATTAATAAAGTGATACAATGCCTCTTTTCTTTACGTAAGATCTTTTTATTTCTATGCATATATCTGTCAGTAAACACACTATCAGCCCAAAATAATTACTGGCAGCAACAGGCAAATTTTACCATACACGTTTCCCTTAATGATAAGGAAAATACCCTTGACGCTTTTGCAACAATAGAATACATTAACCATTCCCCCGATACTTTGCGTTTTATTTGGTTTCATATCTGGCCAAATGCTTATAAAAATGATCGCACCGCTTTCAGCGAACAGCTTTTAAAGGAAAGAAGAACCGATTTTTATTTTTCAAAACCCGATGATAAAGGTTATATAAACCAATTGGATTTCAAGGCCGATGGCAGCAATGCAACAATAGCAAATGACAGCAACAATATTGATGTCATAAAAGTGCTGTTGCCAAAAGCTTTGCTGCCCGGCAGTAAAACAATAATTACCACTCCTTTCAAAGTTAAGCTTCCGTATAATTTTTCACGCGGCGGTCATGTTGGCAATGATTACCAGGTTACCCAATGGTTTCCCAAACCTGCAGTGTACGATAAGACGGGCTGGCACCCGATGCCGTATCTCGACCAGGGAGAATTTTACAGCGAGTTTGGAAATTTTGATGTAGAAATAACCGTTCCTTCCTCTTATATTGTTGCAGCTGCAGGAATCTTGCAGGATACCGCAACATTGCGGGAAATAAAAGAAAATGGTCATCATTCTATTAAAGGTGAAACAAAAATATGGCATTATAAACAAGACAGTATTCATGATTTTGCCTGGTTTGCCAGTAAAGATTTTACGGTTAAATATGATACTGCCAGACTTGCTTCAGGTAAAGTTATTGATGTTTTTTCGTATTATAAACCTGCCTCGACAGCCTGGAAAGAAAGCATCGCTTTTGCCAAAAGTGGTCTAAAAGATTATAGTAAATGGATTGGCGATTATCCGTATACTGTTGCAAGTATGGTGCAAGGCAGCAAAAATGAAAACAGCGGCGGCATGGAGTACCCGACTATCACACTAATAACTACCCAGGACAGCGGGCAGGAACTGGATGCTACTATAGTGCATGAAATTGGTCATAATTGGTTTTACGGAGCTTTGGCAACCAACGAAAGAATGCATCCGTGGATGGATGAAGGAATTAATACTTTTTATCAAAAAAGATACGAAAACATCCGGTATCACTCTTATTCATATTTAAAGAAATCTCCTTTTTCATTAAATAATAAATTACCTGATGATGAAGAAGGAACGCTGCTGGAGACGATGGCAAAAATTTACAAAGATCAACCGATAGAAACAACTTCAGAAGACTTCACCACGCTTAATTACGGCCTCATTGCTTATATAAAAACAAGCAGGTGGATGAAAAAACTGCAGGATGTGATCGGGAAAGATTTGTTTGACAGCAGCATGCACCATTACTACCGCGACTGGAAATTCAAACATCCGTACCCGGAAGATTTTAAAGCAAGCCTTGAAAAAAGCACGGGCAAAAATCTTGACAGCATTTTCAATATGCTTTATACAACCGGCCCGCTTTCGGCTGCTGAAAAAAAAACAAGTAAGCCTTCTTTTCTTTATAATTTACACGAGACCCAAAAGTATAATTACATAAGCTTTTCCCCTGCCATCGGTTACAATGCTTATGACAAAGCCATGATCGGCGGGCTTGTTCATAATTTTACATTTCCATTAAACACGATAGATTTTGCAGGCGGAGCATTGTATGCAACAGGTTCAAAAAAGATGAACGGTTTTGGATATGCGGCCTACCATATTCATAAGAAAAATTATCACTTAAGTGCTTCACTTAATTATATTTCCTATTCTCAAAATGATTTTATTAACGAAGATAATACAAAGGTAATTGCACGGCTGCAGCGTTGGGCGCCTGCTGTAAATCTTACTTTTTTTGATAAAAATGTTTTATCAACGCGTCGTTTTACTATCGGTTGGAAGACCTTTTTATTAAATGAAGGTTTCTTAAATTTCAAAACCGTCTTCTCTCCCACCGATACTTTTAATATAGCAAGCGCGGTTAATAATCATTCGTTTATTAACCGTTTATCTTTTAGCGTCAGCGATAACAGAATTTTATATCCATATAATATAACGCTGTCAGCAGACCAGGGAAAAAATTTTATAAAAACAGGTTTAACGGCAAAATACCTTTTCAATTATCCCGATGGAAAAAGTGGTTTGTCCGCGCGTTTTTTTGGCGGAAAATTTTTTTACCTGCAGTCTAAACCAGTTGACAGCCGCTACTTCTTAAACCTGAGCGCACCTAAAGGAAACGAAGATTATGCATACAGTGATTACTTCATAGGAAGAAATAAATATGAAGGCTGGCAAAGCCAGCAAATAATGGAACGGGATGGTTTCTTTAAAGTAAACACTGAATTGCTTAGCAATAAAACAGGTAAAACGGATGACTGGCTTATGAGTCTCAACCTTGCCTCAGACCTGCCGGATAACATTAATCCTTTGATTATTTTGCCTGTAAAAATCCCAATAAAGATTTTTGCCGATGCCGGCACTTATGCAGAAGCATGGAAAGAAAATCCGGCAACCGGACGTTTTATTTATGATGCAGGCATTCAGTTAGCTTTCTTTAAATCATTTATCAATATTTTTATTCCAATAGTTTACAGTAAAGTTTACCGTGATTATTATAAAAATACCATTACAGAAAAGAGGTTTTTAAAAACGATTTCCTTTAATATCAACCTGCAAAAATTAGAGATTAAGAATTTATTGAAAGACCTTCCTCTATAAGCTTTACTTAAGGGTTTGAATATAACGCTACCCTGGAAATCCGACCACAGGAAGCAAAATATGAAAGGCAGTTCCTTTGCCTTCGGCTGTTTCAAACCAGATCCGGCCGTTTGCTTTTTCAACTATGCCTTTACACATGGCAAGACCAAGGCCTGTACCTGAAGTTTTTGTGGTAAAGTTTGGTGTAAAGATTTTTTTATACATATCAGCAGATATACCACAGCCTTCATCGGTTATTGTGATAAGAAGCTTATTTGCATCTATTTCCTGGTTTATTACAATGGGAATAGATGGTTTTCCATCAGAAGCTTCAATGGCATTTTGAAAAAGATTGGTAAAAAGGCGGTTTATCTGTGTCCGGTCGGCGCTTATTATTGCTGGTTGCTTAGGATGGTTATAAATAATATCTAATCTTGAATTTGCGCTGTATAGATGGATCAATAAATCCAAGACTTCATTTACATCAAATACTTCAACTTTTACATTTCCAATATTTGCAAACTGCGAAAAGTCTGAAGCTATTTTGGCAAGCTGGTCTATTTGCTCAACCAGCGTTGCCGATACTTTTTCAGACAACGCCTCCACATTCGGATGCTTATCCTGGATCGCACGCTCCAGGTATTGTATGCTCAGCTTCATAGGCGTAAGCGGGTTTTTGATCTCATGTGCTACCTGTCTTGCCATTTCGCGCCACGCTCCTTCCCGTTCGCTCTTTGCCAGTGCCTGGGCGCTTTCATCAAGCTTTTGCACCATTTTGTTGTATTCTTTTATTAAAGCCCCGATTTCATCGTTTGTGTTCCAGATAATTTCTTCATTAGCTTTACCAAGGTTTATATCCTTCATTTTACCGGCAATGAGCGTAAACGAACCGGTGATACGGTTGGTAAGCAATACAGAAATAGCGCCTGCAATTACAAATATGAATGCATTCAGACAAATAAGTGTAACCAGGAAGTTAGAAATCTCCTGGTTGAGCTCTTTTTGCGTGTTCAGGTAAGGAATATTGAGGTAAGCATAAGGCTCACCTGATTCATCTTTAATTGGTATATAAATGCTTAAAAAACGGAAAAGGCTTACATTTTCATTTTGTATAACTTCGATGTTCTGGTTGTAATGAAGCTTGTAAAATGCCCTCGGATTCATCATCTGGCTTAAGATCTGCTTTTTGTAAAGATAGGGTTGGGTAGATACTCTCAGGTTGCCATTGAGGTCGTAAAAATTTGCATCCAGGCTGTGAATTTCAGAGATTTCTTTTATGGTGCTTTCCAGCCAGCTATTTTCACTTGCCTCCGAATTTTTGAGAACATCATCATAAATGGCATGTTTCGCTATTTGATTTTGAACTTCGTTTCCCATAATTTCTATGGCTTTTACCAGGCGGTCGCGGTTAGTTTGGTTAAACCTGCTTATATAAAAAGAAATGGTTGAAATACCAATTACCAAAAAGGAAAACAGGCTGAGAAAAATAATAGCACCCTGTATCTGCGAACGCAGATTGAACCTGAGCTCATTTTTAATATGACTTAAGTTGAATTTATACCGGATTAATAAATGCCCGACCTGGAACAACACTACAATAAAAAGAAATGAACCAAACAAATAAGCAAACAAGGTGATAGCTTCAAAAAAAACAGAACCGCTTCTTACAATAATCACCAGCTTATTGTTTCCCGCATTATACCATAATGCACTTTTTCCATCTACCTTTTTTTCATAAAATTCCTGTTTAGGATAGTCATCTTTTGGAATACGTGACTTAAAATTATAATCACCATAGTTGTTAATGATTTTCCCTTTGTTATATATGGAGTAGGCATAATTTACATTCAGGTCTGTTGCCAAATCTTCAGCCTGCTTAAACAGTTCAGGGTATAAAGCCTCACTTTTGTATTTTTTCAGCTCTGCAACTATAAAAAAATATCCCCGTATATTTCCGCGGCTGTCGTTTATATCTTTTTTATATACATAACTAAATTCATTCAGCTCATTTTCATAATAATATAAATCTAAATTCTCCGTTTTTTTACTCCGGTTTACCATAATGCTGCTTATAGCGCCATAAGAAACAGAATCATCATTGAATAATGGATGATAAAATCTATCATAAGTATACAACCTGGTGTCATATTTATTGAGGTAACCCGAAAAATTCTCATTTATAATGCTGTCTTTTATCAGCTTGTTATTTATCTCATTCCTAAAACGGTTGAAATTTGCTGAAAGAAAATCATTATTAATATTTGTTATTCCTATGCTCATTAAAGTCTCGGCAGAAGGATCGGCCTGGACGGCTAATTTTTCTGCAGCCTGTCTGCGCTGTGCAAACTCTACGTACCTGTTTTCATAAATTATCAGGGCGGAAATACTGATTGCAAAGAAAATAATCCAGATCAGGAAAAAAGAAGATCGCAGGATTGGAACGAAAATATCTTCCTTTCTGAATTCCATAATAAAAACATAAGCCAGCAGCCATAGAAGAACGATAACATTGCTTAATGTAGAAGGACTGGCAAGATTTAATGTGAGGTACAGTAAACCGGTGGCTGCAATAATTATATACCTGGCATAATCAGGAACGTCAGCACATTTATGAATAAACAATAAAGCTATGTGGCTGACATGAAAAAAAGTTAAGATAATAAAGCATAGAATAATAAAGCTTAATACCGAATAAATAGTCAGGCTGAAAAAATTAGTTACATCGAATGATATTTTGGAATCGATGATAAGGCTTCTTATAACTCCGGCGATTGTAAATGAAAGAGCAATTAAAAAGACAGATAAAATAATGGTTACTAACCAACCTTTACTTCCCTGGATCCTGGCAGCATTTTTAAAAATATTTATGGCAACAAATTTTACAAAACTAATTATCCAGAATACCAGGATGACATTTATGAGAAGATCACCTAACGAAGGATGTAATTTATTAGATGCGTAAATGGCAGGATCGAATAATTCAAAATTGCGGAATCTGAAAGGGAAGTCGTAATAATAACTTAACAAGCGCAGCAAAAACACAGGAACTATAAGAAAAATTAATCCTTTTAACCAGCCTTGTTTGTGAACAGTGTCCAGGGCAACAACATTTATAAAAATCAAAACAAAAATGACTGATAAAATGCGAAGGGCAAGTGACCATGTGCCTGGGTCGGTGTCTTGTGTTTTTTTCCTATCCTTTAACCCAAACAATACTTTTCCGTCGCCATTTCTTATATAAAACCTGGCATTGGATGAAACTATTGTGTACCTTTTTGCTATATCCCTATTGGCAGGAAAGCCCGATTGCAGATAAATGTTTTTAAAGAAGTAATTCCAGTATATCGGAATAACAGCAATGGCAATTACCTGTTTGCCCTCAACGTATAGAGTCTTTTTAATACATTCAAATTCACCGCTTGTGTATAATGAAAAGTACTTTCCATCAGGTTTTGTAAGGTCGCTTTTTGCAGGAAGAACTTTATTATTGTTCCAGAAGCTTATCGTTAAGTTTCCTGTATCATGTAAGGTATATGCAAAGAGGCCTAAATTTTCGTTGCTGTAAGCAAGCGCCCTGTCAGGCGCTGTTTTATTATTTACTATTCCTTTAAAAAGTACAGAGTCTGATGTAAAAGTTGTAAAATCCTGTTCAGCGTTTTGTAAGTACAGTTCTAATTGTTTTTTAACCCGCCCAGGAGAAGATGCATAAAACCAGTAATTTGAAAATATGAAAGAAACCGAATAAAGCAGAGCAGCTACAATGAGGAGGTAACCATGCTTATAAAGAACTTTTTTTAGCTTATCTGTCACTGTTATTTTTTACGTTTGATCTCGTTCCACATTGCATCCATTTCGGCCAGTGTCATCTCTGACAATGTCTTTTGGCGGCGGCCCGCCTCTTCTTCCATCAGAGTGAAGCGCGATGTGAATTTGCGGTTTGTTTTTTCCAAAACACCTTCGGCGTCAATTTGCAAAAAACGTGCGTAATTTATCAGGCTGAACATTACATCGCCAAATTCTTCTTCTATATGTTCTTTATCATTTTCTGCCACAGCCTCATGCAGTTCATAAATTTCTTCTTCTACTTTTTTCCAGACATCTTCTTTATTTTCCCATTCAAAACCTACCTGTTTTGCTTTGTCCTGTATGCGGGCTGCTTTTACAACAGCAGGCAAAGATTTTGGCACTCCGCTTAATACTGACTTCTTGCCTTCCTGCATTTTTATTTGCTCCCAGTTTTTCTTTACATCTTCATCATTGTTCACTTTTACATCGCCGTATATATGCGGATGCCTTCTTATTAATTTTTCGCTTATGCCTTCCAATACTTCTTCAAGTGTAAACTTTTGCTGCTCGGTTGCGATTTTTGCGTAAAAAATAATATGAAGTAATATATCTCCTAATTCCTCTTTTATTTCATTCCAGTCATTGTTGGTAATGGCGTCGGTAAGCTCATACGTTTCCTCTATCGTCAACGGCCTTAAAGTCTCTATGGTTTGCTTTTTATCCCAGGGGCATTTCTCACGCAGATCATCCATTATAGACACGAGCCTGGTAAAACTCTTTTCAGAAGACATAATAAATTTTATAAATTAGATACCGGTAAAATAAAAAATATAACAGACAGCAGCAAAATCACTGCTGGCAGCATTATAAGCAAGAGTAAATGTTTTACAATAGTTTTTAATATTTGACTGTCATAAAATTTCTAAAAAATTTGGGTTAATATTGAAAAAGACGTCTTGCAGAGATTCTGTAAAAACCCTAAAATGCAGAATAATTGTTCTATTACGATTTGGGTGGGTTAAAATCGCCACCACCTTCAGGTCGTGGGTATGTTGTATAAGAAATTTAGGTATTGGGTTTAGCAAAAACGCTATAAAAATGATGAGCATTTGTAAATTGTACTGTAAATAATAATGACTTCAGACCGATTTTTTGTCGAATGAAATGTATCACTACTTTATTAGTGCAATAGCATGCCACGTTTTATTTCTTTGGCTAAAGCCTGATATTTATTATTCTTTATCCACGACCTAAAGGTCGTGGCAATTGCAGCTCAATTATAATTACCCATACTATCCGTCATAGAACCCGAATAATTGAATTTATTAAAAACTGCTTAAAATGATTAAAATGCTTTACCACAGTTGAATAATCAGTAACGGACATTTCTACGGGTGAAGCTGTACTTTTAAAATCACATCGGTAGCGGTGATGTACAACATATCTTTTGTTTCATTGAAGGCGCAATTTGAAGCTCGCCTGTTAAATATTTTAATCAGCCCTAACCGCCTGCCATCAGGCGAAATGATATTTACACCGTCAGGGCCGGCGCTAAAGATATTTCCGGATTTGTCTATTTTGAATCCGTCAGCGCCTTGCTTTACCGTTGCTTTTTCTTTCATTTCAGTTCCATCCAGCAATACGGAACCTTTTTGAATATTACCATTTTCATTTAAATTAAATGCATACCATTTCGGATGCTTTTCATCGCTGCTGGCTACGTACAATACCTTTTCATCAGGAGACAAGGCAATACCATTTGGCCTTGAAATTGAATCAATCAGTAAAGAAACTTTTCCTTCTGCACTTATTTTATAAACACCTTCAAAAGGTAATTCCCTTGAGGGATCTTCTGCACCCTTTGGCAAACCATAAATCGGATCTGTAAAATATATATTGTTTTTGCTGTCTGCTACAAGGTCATTGGGGCTGTTAAATTTTTTCCCTTTATAATTAGCAGCAAGAATGGTAAATGCGGGCTTTGGCGCATCAAGAGTCGTGTTTAGTCTTGCCACCTGCCTGTTACCCGACTGACAAAGCAGCAATCGTCCTTTTCTATCTAATGCCAGACCGTTTGAACCATTTTCACCGTTACGGGCTGCAGTATCAGTATAACCGGAAGGTGTTAAATAAAGTTTTACGGTATCATTATTTTTCCATTGAAAAATTTTATTTGCCTTTACCTCGGAGAAAAGCAGCATTTGCTTATCTGCTATCCAAACCGGCCCTTCTACCCAGCTAAAACCTGTTGCAATCACTTGAATTTTTGCATTACTGTCAATAATTGCAACAGCACGCTGGTCGTATATTTCAACTTTGCCAACTGAGCTGTCTTTCATTATTGATGATTTCTCCTCAGAATGAGTGTTTTTAGTGCTGCAACTGTAAGAAATAATAGAAGACAGTGTAAGGACAAACAGTATTTTTTTCATAAAATTTTTGTTAGAAACAATACTTTTAAAATAAAAATTAAAGGAACAGGTGCAGTAAAAATAATTTCTAAAGTAATCTTATTATAAGAAACTTCTGAAATAAATTTTCTATGTATTTTTATTTTTTATCAGATTACCTGTGAATCATTTCACATCATTTTATGCTTTCTTTTGCCAAAGCTTTCCATGCTATGGCTGACATTACTTTCAACAACAACTGTTTTAATTTTGTACGATGCAAAAAAGTTTACTTCATTACTTTCTTATTCTATTTGCTTCATTTGTATTACAGCAGGCATGTTTTGCACAGCCATTATTGCCCTCTTACACTGCAGATCCTTCACAACTGCATATTACATGGGATTCTGCAAGTCTTCGTAAAATCGGAACGGGCGGTTATGCAAGAATGATTGAATTGCGCAACGGAAAACTGCTTGCAGTATATGCGGCATCAAATGGCAATACAGAAATAGTGCGCAGTGAAGATGAAGGAAATCATTGGTCTGCCTCCGTCGTTGCTGCAGCAAAAGCAAATGACATCCGCATGGACGCGCCTGATATTATTTTATTACAGGATAATTCTATATTGATTTGTTACAACCCGAGACCTTCCAAAAAAATTCCTGATACTTCTGCACGTTTTGCAATACGCACTGTAAGAAGTTATGATGAAGGTTTAACCTGGAAGGATGATCAGTTATTATACCAGGCAAGTAACCTCTTTAAAGATGGTTGCTGGGAGCCGGCAGCTTTACAACTGCCATCAGGTGAAATACAAATATTTTTTTCGAATGAAGGCATTTATACTAATTCAAATGAACAGAATATCTCTCGATTGCGCTCTTTTAATAATGGCAAAACCTGGACTGCTGTACCCGAAATTGTTTCTTTCAGAAAGGGCAGCAGAGATGGTATGCCTGTACCGGTTTATATGGCTAAAACAAAAGAAATAGTATTTAGTATAGAAGATAATGGATATACAAACTTTAAGCCCTATATTATTCATATTTCTGCGAGTGGTAAACGCATTGAAACAGTAACAGCACACAGCTCTCACCGCAAATATGCATTGCACGACAGTTTACCGGCAGCCGTATATGCCGGAGCGCCCTACCTGCGTATGCTTACTAATGGAAATACTATTCTTTCATATCAATCAACACAATTCAGGCAGGGAAAAAATGATGTAGGCAATGCTGAAATGGTGGTAACAACCGGAGATTCTTCAGGCATGAATTTCACTAACCCAACAATCCCTTTTAAAATTCCTACAGGCAAAACAGCCTTATGGAACAGTGTAACTGTTTTAAAAAACGGAACTATTGTGGCGCTTACATCCACCAATGCGTACAGCGATCATACTGAAGTATGGATGATAAAAGGAAAAGTATCTCATTGATATTCTTTTGCTGTTCATACACTTACCTGCATTTCCCGCACAGCAAAGACTTACCCGAATACAGCTAACTGCCGATTTCAGGTCATTCCCGGGTTATTATGATTTAAATGAAAAACATTTGTAAAATCTCCTGCAATTGCTTTTTCATTTTTGAATCTAAGCCTTTCTAACTGCAGAGCTGATATATCTTCAGCAAAAACTTTTCGATACATTGGGTGCATCGTGCCTCCGGTAACGCCCGCTGGTTTTGCAGGATCGTATTGAAATTGGGGATCCACTAAAGTTCCTCTTGGGTACATGATTCCGGGAACACCTTTGCCTCTGAAGTCAAGGTCTGCGGGATGATCGAGACCGAGTGTGTGTCCATATTCATGAGCTGCGGTCGTGGAGCCTTTGTACAAATTTTCAAGCTTGAAATATCCGCTATTGCAACCAAGCCCATCTACAAAAGATATATTTCCATGCGCATATTCTTCGATGCGGAAATAATTATTGCGCGGGTCAGTATTGCCGTAAATTTCTTCCATATTAACAGAAGCATGCAACTCAGCAGTAATGCGAAAGCTTACAACAAAAGGAACTTTTTTTATGTAAATCATTCCTTTTGGCTCATTCCACATCGTTTCTATTTCCTCTCTTATGGATTCAGTAATCTTTTCATCTGCCTCATCGCCATACGTGATGATATTTGATTTGATGATTATTGTATTGTGAAAGCGGTCTAATTCTGCTTCTCCCATTTATATTTGTTTTTTAAAGAGTGGCACTTTTATAAATAGTAAAAGCAACAAACAGAAGTAAGTTGCTTTGTTATTTTTCTTCTATAAAATTAAGAAGTTAAACTATCAGCCGCTTTAATTATATACAAAAGGCTAAATAAATAAATTGAATTATTTTGGCATAGCTGATTTACCAATATAGCTCGATTCGCGGACAATTAAAGAAGAAAATTCATCCATAATACTTTTAGCCTTGTCCGCTCCTCCTGCAAGGTCATTCATTGCAGCCATCCATTTAACATCATTTGGACTCGTTTCCCAATTCATTTCTTCAATTCCTTCTTTCATATCCCATACAGTCATCATGTCCCATTCACCTGTCATTAAATCAATAAATAAAGAAGGGCCTGGTGTAGCTGATTTTTGTCCTGCCTTTGCATAATAATCTTTAATGATTTCTTTTGCCCTTGAATATTTACCGGATTTAAATTTTATAAAATCAACTCTTTTCCATTCAGGATTATCATATTTTTTGGCTTTCATTCCCTGTTGGGCGTAAACTAAAGCAGAATTAGATAAGGTAAACACAACAATTAAGGTTGCAAAGATTAGTTTTTTCATCTTTTAATTTTTTTAAAGATTAATGGTTAAGGTACAAATGATTTATTATAAATGCAAGCATCTGTGAATAGAATTTTTTTGCTGTTGGTTCTGTCACTATTTGTACTCTTTAGCGATATGTTGAGCAGCATTTTGCAGGATTAGAAATTAAAAGCAAAAACAGCTTTATTTATTAATGTTGCTGGGGTGGAGAACATGTACAAAGGCGATAAAAACCTGCTGCGGAAAGCAGCGTAAAATCAATAAGAACTATTTACTCTTTTTTAATCGTAAATAGCTCTTATTCTAAATAAGACAGTCAATAAAATTTTTACTCAACAATCAATTTAATCAGTTCAGGTTTTGCGTTAGCAGAAAGTATTCTTAAGTAATAAAACCCTGGCTTCAGAGAAAGTTTTGAAATGTCGGCTTGCATGTTTAATCCGCCTGCCGGTAATCTCATTCTCCCGATTTCATATATTCTGCCAAGAGCATCTATTATTTCCAGATTACAATTCCCTGCATATTTACTTGGAAATTCAATTGTAAGTGTCTTTTGAACCGGATTAGGGTATGCTTTCGCTTTATACATATTAGTTTCTGTATATTCTGATACCGGCCTGTTTGCTGTTGTACTAAAATTGTATACCTCAATAGCGCAGACCATTGGCCGGTCAACAGTAGAAGTAAAATTTATATTCAGTTTACCATCGGTAACGGTTACAGGAAAATTTTTAATAACGGCTGTAGCTGCGCCAACTTCCAGTGTCGGGTCAAAATTTACCAATCGTAACTGACCTTCCATAGCAACGCTCATTTCCCTTAGTCCTGCGCCGTCGGTTAAGCTGCCGCCAGGTACTCCCCAGTAGATTTCAGCAAAATGAAGACGCACCACATAACTGCCGTTTGCCAAAGGAAACTCATAACTCCAGGGTTTTTTTGCGGCGTTTGAATGTTGTTCATTAAAGAATAATGCATCTTCATCTGTGCCTGCAATTTGGGTCAATTTACTGTTCGTATACGGCTGCAGCTCTCCGACTGCATATACAGTGTCAGCACTCCAGGTTTTACCGTTAATAGTTATAGCAGTTGCCGAGCCGCTGTTAATGCGGTATCTGGCAGCAACAGTAACGCCTGAAGCTTTTGCAATACCATAAAGCGGCACACGAAGCGGTGACGGAGAATTAGTATAATATATTAAAAGATCAGCTATTTTTAATCCCTGAGAAGCTGGCTTAAAGCTCACTGTCAACGTAGTATTTTCCTGTGGGTTCAAAGTTGTTTTTAACGGCATGGCAGCAGAAAATTCTGATTTATTTTCCCCGGCTACTGCAATGGAAGAGATAGTTATTGCGGGGTCTTTTGAACCGTCAGTGTAGCTTTTTCCAAGACTTGACAAATTAAGCGTAAGGGAATTGGTGCTTTGTAAAAGTTTTTCACCAAAATCCAAAGCCGATGGAGCAGCACTTAGTTTTGAAAAATAAGCAGTTCCTTTTTCAGGACGAACATTTTTTACAAAATACACATTATCCTGGTAGTCATAATTAGTACCATCAGCAATGAAGTATGCATTTGGAATGATATAACCTTTTGCATCTGCAGCCTTCCAAACTTTAATACCTGTTTTTCCACCTGTATTTTTTGCAGCATCTGTATAATCTCTGCCTCCAATATTAAATCCGAAAGCACCTGCGGGAGAAAAGACTGCATCAGCAGGAGTATTAGGTACTGTTTTTCGTGGCATAACAATTTGGCCATCTGCTATAACAGGCGAAAAAAGAGTTGTCAGCGTACCTGATCCTTTAGTATACCAGGCAATTTTTGAAGGGGCAGTATTACAACATGTATGATACGCAGCAATCTGAACTATTGAAACCGGCATAGAATTATCTGCACGTGCAAAATAAGAAGGTCGTATTTCATCACCTTTAAGGCTTACTGAAGTATCGCCCATATTACTGTCGGCCTGGCCAAATCCTGTGTTGGTTTTGAATCCAAAAGCGTCTATTATTTCCTGGGCATACGGTTCATTAATTCCTTCGGCTTGTTTTTGCCATATTCCGCTTAAAGAGATAGTTTTTGAAGGAAATTTATCGTCGTTTGAAACGATAGTGAGGGTGTCATGTAAAACCTTAACTCTTGTCGCCTGGTTAACTGCTATAAACTTTACTATCACATCTGCATAGGTTCCTGAGCTTACAGATAATGGTAACCCTGATCCCGGCGAGTAAGTGACTCCTTTTATTTTGTCAATTTTCCATCCGGAACTATTTGATAAAACAAGATTTTTAACGATCAAAGTATTAATCCCTTTATTATGAATTCTTACTCTTAAAGAGTCGTGATTAGCTGCATAAACACTATCTCTTGTCCAGGGAGTTTGAATTTTTGAAAATACAAAATGATCATTTGAAGGAAATTTGTCCGGATTTTCAACAAACAGCAGAGCATTACTTTGAGTGACTACACCTGATGTTTCAATAATTAATTGCGGTTTGTTTGTATTATTTTCCTTACTGCTGAAAACCAGGTTTCTATTTTGGTTTAAAGTATCTTTTATTAAAAAACTTACAACTTTATCACCTGCAAACTGAGCTTTTACAGAGGCAGACACATCTAACTCATAATATTTTGACTGGTCATTAACTGCCGCAGAACTCAAAGGAGGGCCTGAAGCGGCAGGCGCATTATTCCAGGTAATCCCACTTTCAGTCCAGTTGTCATTATCTGCAGCATATAACCAGGCCTGTATAGCGGAAGTATTATCAGTATTTCGTCCGTAAATGCGCAATTTGGCAGAAGTTATCGTACCTATTCCGCTGACATTAAGAGAAAATTTAAGGTAATATCTGCGGGCGTAGCCGCTTGAGGCAGAACCTTTAACGATTAAAGCGGTATCGCTCCCGTAATTGAGGGTGGCAGAAGTTCCGTTTCTGACAAAAGCATCAGCATCGGGACTAAGTGTATAAAAAGTTTGGGCAAAAGCAGATGCATGATCAAAACATGAAAAGAGTACCGAAAAAGAAAATTTCAGAATAAATGCTAAAACAGGATTACGTAAATTAGAACTGTAAATTTTATGCACAAACATTTGTTTAAAGACTGAGACGATTTTTTTTGAAAAAGGTAAAAAAATTAAAATTAATTTTTTACGGACATTTTAGATTCATGTTGGTGTTCTTTACAAGCAGCTATTTTTTGCTTCTATGTTTGGTGAACCAAAACATTAATCCGTGCAACAAGATACAGGTAATGTAAAAGCTCACAAAAAAGATTCTTTTTTAAGATACATCTTCCTTTTCATTTGCACATATCATTTCTATTTCCTCTTATATAGTTAGCAGCCTTTTTATCAGGCGTGCTTTCATTAGTGACAATGTTTGATTTAATATTATTGTATTATTGCAGCAATCTAATTCTGCTTCTCCTGTTTGCACGGAAAATTGTTTTAGATTAAATAGCAGAGTTTTCTAAAATATTCCATTTAAAAAGTAGTTTTTTTTCGTGTTATGTAAGATTTAAATAGTGCGAAATTTTTTTTATAATAATATAAAGCATGATCTTAACAGAAGATTTAAGAATTGGAAACTGGATAACTGTATCAGACGTTATTTACCGGATAAATGTAATATCTGAGACAAAAGTGTATTTTGAAGGGCACAAACGCAGTGTAAAAAAGGAAGAATTACAACCCATACCGATAACACAGGAAATACTTGAAAAGGGAGGTTTTGAACGTCGGGGGCAAACAAGTTTATACGATAAAATTCCTCTCGAAGGATTTACCTATCATATATACTGGAATAGAATTATGGTTTTTCATGCTCCCGATAATACGCTTTGTCATTGGTTAAACACCCGGATAGCTTATTTGCACCAATTACAAAATTTCTACTATTGTTTAACCGGAAGGGAAATCTCTGTTTCCTTTTAATGTTTTAAAGTTCGCGTAAGAAGAACTTTAAGAGCCGCATTAAACATTTGCAAGAGCAAATAAAGCAGACAATGCAATAATTGCAATTTCCGGAGGTAAGACTATTTATATTTTTCATTTAGCCGGTTTGTCTGCTTATAAGGCAAAACAACGCATTAAAGAGATTGGCGTAAGCAAAGTGCCTGGGGCTACCGTAAGCAATATTGTTTTCATATTATTATCCTCTCTTTTATCCCCTCTCCGCGAGTAGAGGGTGGGCGACTGTATCAAAAACGAACAGTTTCCTGTATCAAAATAGAACAGTTATATAAATGCTTTTTAAAGCAGAAGATTGATTATCAACTACTTCAGAAGTTGGTTTTATGTTTGAACTGATTATTCTGCAGTATCATCTTTTTCCAGCATAAAACATAAATCTATGCTTAAAAATTATTTCAAAATTGCGTGGCGAAATATTTTAAAGAACAAACTTTCTTCATTCATAAATATTGGAGGATTATCTGTCGGCCTGGCTACAGGTATTATCATTTTGCTGGTAATAACTGATGAACTCAGCTATGATAAATTCAATGTCAACCTGAATGATATCTACCTGCTGATGAAAAACAACAACTTGAACGGAGATATTATTACCGGCAATACAACACCAGGTCCCCTGGCAGCAAGTGTAAAGAATGAAATACCCGAAATTAAATATGCAGCCCGCACTGCCCAAAGCAATGAACTGATACGAAATGGTGACAAGAGCATTTATACAAACACCATGTATACCGATGCCGATTATTTTAATATGATGAGCTTTCCTGCCATAGAAGGAAATCCGGCAGAGGCGTTGCAGCAACCAAATACTATAGTTATAACTGAAAACACTGCAAAAAAAATATTCGGCTACCAGGCTGCAATGGGTAAAATAGTAGTGCTTAATAATGCCGATGCGCTGAAGGTTGGGGCAGTAATTCGGGACGTACCAAAAAACAGCACCAATCAATTTGATATGGCTGTTTCCTTTATGTTTTTTGAAAGCAAAAACGACTGGCTGAAGAAATGGGATGATAACAGGATACAAACGTGGGTGCAGCTTAAGCCAAACGTAAAATTTGCTTCCCTTAATAATAAGTTGAAAAAGCTCTTTCTTGCAAAACAGGACGAAAAGAATATAGAATTGTTTGCTTACCCTTTTGCAGATTGGCGGCTGTACAGTCAATTTAAAAATGGCAAACCTAACGGAGGCGTGATTTATATTATCATGCTGCTCGGCACAATTGGGGGATTTGTTTTACTGATTGCCTGCATCAATTTTATGAATCTTGCCACCGCACAGTCCGAAAGCCGTGCCCGTGAAGTAGGTGTTCGTAAGGTACTTGGTGCATCCCGCAAACGAATCATTTTTCAATTTATCAGTGAGGCTTTGCTGCTTTCATTCTTAGCGCTTTTGCTGGGTATTTTGCTGGCAAATATTGCATTGCCTGGGTTCATGCGTGTTTCAGGCAAAAGTTTTACGCCTGATTATTCTAACTGGCAAATATGGGCATTGCTGTTAAGTCTTGGTCTTATTACAGGTTTGGTAGCAGGCAGTTATCCTGCCTTTTATCTCAGCGGTTTTAAACCGGTAGAAGTATTAAAAAAATTAATGACCGGTAAAAAAGGAGGCAGCTTGCTGAGAAGAAGTTTAGTAACCTTCCAGTTTATGATTTCTATTTTCCTGATGATTGGCACAATCGTATTTTATGAACAAATTGATTATGTAGAGAAAAGACCGATAGGTTACAACGCCGATAACCTGATTGATATTTCAGCAAGCGGAGATTTGGCAAATAAATTCAACGTGGTAAAAAACGAATTGTTACAAATTAAAGGCGTTACAAATGTATCGGCAGGTACTGATAACCTCATCCGGTTTGGAGGCGCATTCAACGGACTGGAATGGCCGGGTAAAACAGCAGACCAGGATTTCTATATTACCCTTGCAAAGGTTCAATATGACTGGGTAAAAACCGCAGGATTACAACTAGCAGAAGGCCGTGATTTTAGTCCTGATTTTGGTACCGATACTTCAGCCTGCCTTATAAACGAGACCGCTGCAAAAAAGATGAATCTTAAAAAGCCTGTGGTGGGAACCAAACTTGGCAATAATACGGTAATCGGTGTTATTAAAAATTTTGTTTTTAATGATCCTACTGATACTCCCGATCCTTTAATTGTAAACCTCAGCAAAGGCAGTATGAGTCATTATTTTGTACGTATAACCAATGATGAAAACTGGCAGGATTGTATATCAAAGATTGAGAAAACTTTTAAAAGGATAAATCCAGGTTTTCCCTTTGAATATCACTTCACAAAAGAAGAATATCAAAAAAGTTTTGAACGTGTACATTCCATCCGGCAAATGGCAAACATGTTTGGAGGAATGGCCATTTTTATTTCATGCCTCGGGCTGTTTGGTCTTTCAGCTTTTGTAGCTGAGCGGCGTGGTAAAGAAATAAGCATTCGTAAAGTGCTTGGTGCCACCGCCGGCAGCCTGTGGTTTACATTGTCAAAAGATTTTCTAAAACCTGTTGTAATTGCTTTTGTTATCGCTGCTCCCGTAGCTGCATGGGTTATACAAAAAGTACTGCAGCAAATGGATTACCACATTCAACTATCATGGTGGATGTTTGCTATGGTAGCAGTGGCGGTCATTTTAATTGCGGTTATTACGGTTAGTTATAACGGGGTGAAGGCTGCGATAGCAAATCCTATAAAGAGTTTACGGACTGAATAATAGAACCACGATTTATTGGATTTGGAAGGATTATGAGGAAATAGATTTTTGTGTAGCAAAAATTAAATGAGCAATGAACTAAAATAAAACTTTGTAATTATGTTTAGAAATTATTTCAAAATCGCGTGGCGGAATTTATTGAAGAATAGAACTTCTTCAATTATTAACATAAGCGGCCTTGCAGTAGGAATGGCTGTTGCGTTGCTGACTGGCTTTTGGATTTTGGATGAGATTTCATTTGATCATTATCATCAGAATCACGAACGGATTGCCCAGGTTATGGATACAAAAACCTTTAACGGCGAAACTAATACTGAAGAAGATGTTGCTGTTCCTCTCGCTGACGAACTGCGGCAAAAACAGGACTTTAAACACGTAGCGCTTGTTTTTCATAACTATACACACCAGTTGGCAGCAGAAAATATAAAAATATCTGCATCGGGTGTATGGACACAACCTGATCTTCCTGCAATGCTTACATTGAAAATGCTGGAAGGCAAGCGTGATGCATTGAAAGACCCTTCTTCTGTATTAATCACTCAATCATTGGCGAAAAAACTATTTGGCAAAACCGATCCAATAAACAAGGTGATACGGTTGGATAATACGGCTGAAGTAAAAGTAGGAGGCGTTTTTCAAGATCTTCCAAAAAACACTACTTTCTCCGATACAGAACTTTTTCTTTCCTGGGATAAAGCGGAAAACGTTTTAAGCTGGTTGAAAAGTTTTCAGGCAGACTGGGATGACCGTGCCTGGAAGCTTTTTGTACAGCTTAATGATAATGCTGATATAAATAAAATAAACAATAAAATTAAATATATTCCGCAGCAGCATGTAAAAGAAGGTAAAGAAGAGTTACTGCTGCACCCCATGGATAAGTGGCATTTATACAGCGAATTTAAAAATGGGAAAATAGCAGGTGGCCGTATCAGTTATGTCTGGATGTTTGGGATTATTGGTATGCTGGTATTATTACTTGCCTGTATAAATTTTATGAACTTATCAACTGCAAGAAGTGAAAAACGTGCTAAAGAAGTAGGCATACGCAAAGTTGTTGGTTCCTTACGCTGGCAACTCATCGGGCAATTCCTTGGTGAATCATTATTAACTGCATTGCTTGCTTTTGTTCTTGCTATAGCAATAGTACAATTATCAATACCGCTTTTTAATACCCTTGCAGATAAAAGCGTTGCTATACCATTAACCAATCCATTTTTCCTGGTGCTGTCGCTGGGCTTTACATTACTAACAGGTATCGTTTCAGGCAGTTATCCTGCTTTTTATTTGTCTGGCTTCAAACCGGTAAAGGTTTTAAAAGGGACTTTTAAAGCAGGACGTATGGCGTCACTACCACGCAAGGTAATGGTAGTTATACAATTTACTGCGTCGATTATTTTAGTTATAGCGACAGTTATTGTTTTCAAACAAATACAATTTGCCAAAGAGCGCCCTGTTGGTTATACCCGTAACGGACTTATAACTATTCAAATGAATACGCCACAGTTATATAATGCACCTTACAATTCTTTAAGAAATGATTTACAACAAACCGGTGTTGTTGAAGATATGGCCGAATCGGACCAATCTTCAACAACTGCACCCGTGCCCGTTAAAGGGTTTGAATGGAAAGGAAAAGAGCCTGGTTCTATACCGCTTCTCGGCGTTAGCAGAGTAACACATGATTTTGGTAAAACTATTGGATGGAAAATAAAACAAGGACGTGATTTTTCAAGAGATTTTATTACAGATTCAGGTTCAATAATATTAAATGAATCGGCAGAAAGGTTGATTGGTCAACCACATCCTGTTGGTGAAAAAATACGTTGGTCTGACCAGGTGTATACTGTAACAGGTGTTGTAAAAGATATTGTAATGGAATCGCCGTATAAGCGTGTTCAGCCTTCCATATTTTTGCTAAGTTATCAGGGCGTTAACATAATTAATATCAGGATAAAGGCAACTGCACCTTTGAGCAAAGCTCTTGTAAAAATTGAAAATGTTTTTAAGAAATATGATCCGGAGAGCTCTTTCGAATACCAATTTACAGATGAAGAATATGCAAGAAAATTTGGCGATGAAGAACACATTGCCAATCTCTCCACTGTGTTTGCTGTACTGGCTATTTTCATTTCATGCTTAGGATTATTTGGTCTTGCATCGTTTATGGCAGAGCAACGTAAAAAAGAAATTGGTGTAAGAAAAGTTTTGGGAGCATCTGTATTGAATGTATGGAATTTGCTGTCAAAAGATTTTGTAATGCTGGTGGCTATTTCTTTTCTTATTGCTGTGCCAGTGTCTTATTACTTCATGTATAACTGGCTCCAAAATTATAGTTACCGTACTCAATTGTCGTGGTGGATTTTTATAGCAGCCGGGATCGGTTTGCTGCTAATCACTCTGCTGGTGGTTAGTTTTCAGGCGATAAAAGCGGCAATCGCAAACCCGGTAAAGAGTTTACGGACAGAATAATCTGAACCTGGATTTAGAAGGATTTATTGGATTAGGAGGAAATAGGGTTTTTTAGGTGAATTAAATGAAAATATATTAAAAACTATTTATAAAATCAACAGCATTTAAAATGGGAATACCACGAAACGGACGGAGAATAAGCAGGTCTTTATCGCCGGTAATAATACAGGAAGCATTTGCAGATATGGCTAACTCAAGAAATTTATTGTCTTTAGGATCACGGCAATCGGTTATGAAAATATCAGGAATAAATAGGGTGGAATTTACTTCTATTTTATACAGAATTACCCAACGTTCATTATCATTAAAAAAGTATTTATCAAACTTTGGACGAAACAATACTTCGATAAGCTCTTCATACGTGCTGCCGGAAACTGCTAATTTTCCTGCATTTATTGCTTTATCCAAAGCTTTCCTGCTTACTGAATTTGGAAGAAGAGCGGCGCTGATTAAACTATTTGTGTCAAATACAAAAAAATCACTCATCTTCTTTCAGTATGTCCTTAAGAATATCCTCCGTAAGGCCTCGTTCCTTCATAGTTTCACCAACTTCATCAAGAAATCTCTTAAATTCTTCTTTGGAGTCAGCCATCAATTCTTTTGCAAGCTTAATGTTTATTTGTTGAGATATTTTATCCCGAAGTTGTTGGGAAGAAAGCCTCCATTTTTTCGCAGTAACATCAGCAACTTCAATAACGATTCGTTTCATTTTTTCAAAAATTACAAATACAAGCCAAACTTACTAAAATTAAATCTTTAAAACCTGCCATCATGTTTAAAAATTATTTCAAAACCGCTTTACGCAACATCTTAAAAAATAAGGCTACTGCTTTAATAAATATCGCGGGCTTATCTGTAGGTATGACGGCTGCTGTGCTGATATTGCTATGGGTGCAGAATGAAATGAATTTTGATAATTATCAGCCAGAGGCAGACAGAATTTACAGGCTGACGACAAGCATTAAAGAAAATAACCGGATTTGGGAAAGCACACCATTATTGCTGGCTGATGCTGCAAAAAAAGATATACCGGAAATTGAAAAAGTCGCCAGGCTGTATCCCAACAACCTGCCTGTGTTTAACGTAAATGGTAACCTTACGTACGAAAAAAAGTGTGCGTATGTAGATGATGGCTGGTTTAATATATTTCACTACGATTTTATAAAAGGCAATGCAGCTTCTTTCGCACACAATCCTAACAGCATCATTCTTACAGCTTCTGCAACCAAAAAATACTTCGGCAACAGGGAAGCAATAGGGGCAACTATCCGGATTGACAGCATGAACTACCAGGTAAAAGCAATTGTAAAAGATGCAACGGTAAATTCAAGTTTTCAATATGAAGCATTTATGCCGCTGGCAGCATTACTAACCGATGCAGAGCGCAGAAAGAATGATGAGAATTGGGACAATTTTAATTACCTGACATTTATAAAACTACAACCCGGTTCCAATCCATCGGTTACTGCAAAGAAGCTGACACATATTCTACCTGGTAATGACAAAGAAGGCACTGTCATTAGCCTTATTTCCTTGAAGGACATGCATTTTGAAAACGGTCTGCAGTCATCAGCATTTGTTCATGGCAACCGTAACACCGTTTACATTTTTTCTGTCCTCGCTTTTTTGCTGTTATTAATAGCCTGCATCAATTATGTAAACCTGACGACTGCAAAGGCAAGCCTGCGGGCAAAAGAAGTAAGTGTAAGAAAGATGGTTGGCGCAAAACGCATTCATCTTTTTTACCAGTTTATCGCCGAATCTTTATTAATAAGTTTCATATCATTAGTCACAACACTTGTGCTGATACAGGTGTTTTTGCCTACTTTCAATTCGGTTACAGATAAAAATTTTGTATTAACACTTACTTCTGTAAGTATGTGGCGGGTTATTGGTATTGCACTTTTTGCCGCATTGCTTCTCAACAGCATTTACCCGGCGCTGTTGTTATCCTCTTTTAAACCTTTACAGGTATTCAGAGGCTTCACTGTTTTGAAAGTAAAAGACAGTTATTTCAGAAAGGCTTTAGTTGTTGTGCAGTTTACTATTTCTGTTATGCTCATTGCCGCCGCTATTATCATTTACCAGCAAATGAATTTTATACAAAAAACAAATCCCGGGTACAACCGGTCCCAGGTTTTATCATTTGCATTACCCCCGTCGGTTGACAGGGATAAAAAGGATTTGCTGATGCAATCTATAAAGCAGGAATTACTTGCATTTAGCAGCATACAAAGTGTTACAAGCGCTAACCAAACTATTGTAAACATTGGCAGTATCTCTACCGGCAGTGCAGACTGGAATGGACACGATACGACTTTTAATCCAAAAATTACGCAGCTTTCAACGGACGCTGATTTTCAAAAAACCATGCAGCTTACAATGAAAGAGGGCAGGTGGCTGCAGCAAGGAAATGAAGCAGACAAAAACAATGTAGTGCTTAATGAAACTGCCGTAGCTGAATTGAATATACCCAAACCTGTTGTCGGGCAACGCTTCACCTTTCAGGGAAGAAAAGGACAGATTATTGGGGTTGTGAAGAATTTCAATTACCAGAGCCTGCACGATAAAACAGGTTCGCTCATCGCCTTCAATGATCCGAAATGGTTTAGAGTTTTGATGGTTCGCATTGCGCCAAATAATGCTTCACAGGCTGTAGCCGAAATTCAAAATGTATGGAAAAAGATTTTACCGGGCAATCCGCTCGAGTACAATTTTTTAGATGATTCGTTTAATGAGCTGTACAAAGAAGACCGGCAAACATCTTTTCTCATTTTTGTCTTTTCCATCATAGCAATTGTCATTTCTGCCCTCGGCTTATTTGGTTTAGCAGCATTTACAGCAGAGCAGCGAACCAAAGAAATAGGCATCCGCAAAGTATTAGGTGCAACTGTATCAAACATTACTGCACTGCTTTCAAAAGACTTTGTAAAGCTGGTATTTATTGCCATACTTATCGCGTCTCCCATCGCTTTCTGGGCTATGAATAAATGGATACAAAATTTTGCCTATCGCATTGATATTTCGGGGATTTTTATTGCTGCGGGTTTGATTGCATTAGCGGTTGCTTTGATGACAATAAGCTTTCAGGCGATAAAAGCTGCGATGGTAAACCCGGTTAAGAGTTTGAGAACAGAATAGTCTGAACTGGGATTTATGGGATAGCTGGGATGAGTGGGATGTCGGGAATTTGTGGGAAAGTATTGGACAAAACTGTAAGATGGCTATCATTCATGTTTATATAAAATCAAAAAAATGATCAAGAACTATTTTAAAACCGCCTGGAGAAATTTATTGAAAAACAGAGTTTATTCCCTAATCAACATTACCGGGCTTGTGGTTGGACTTTCAGCATGTTTATTGGTAGCCACAGTTGTTGTTGATGAATTATCTTATGATAAGCAATGGACACATGCTAACCAGCTTTACCGGCTCATCAGCATAAATAATTTAAATAATGCCGCAGAGCGTACTCCAAACAGCTTTTCAGCTTTAGGCCCCGAGTTAAAACAGAATTTCCCGGAGGTAAAAGAATATTGCAGGATGCAGGTTGAGCAAAAACAGTTAAAATTTCATCCTGATAAAGAAGGCGTTCTGATTCAAAGCCTTTCGGCTGAGAGCAGTATATGGCAAATGCTTGACTTTTCAATACTTCAAGGCAATCCTAAAACGATTATTGAAGGTTATGATAATGTTGTAATTACTAAGCATATAAAAGACAT
>JAABUK010003882.1_pt1 | contig 24862 bp, 27 predicted proteins | sample 5559141 | NCBI WGS metagenome assembly JAABUK01 (sample SAMN10711869, study PRJNA513367) | rock metagenome | isolation source: Antarctica rocks | place: Antarctica: Victoria Land, Pudding Butte nord | collected 2016-01-03 | reverse complement strand
GGCGGCGGCTGGGTTGACGCCGACGTCGTTTGTGGCGGCGCGGGCGGTGGCGGTGGCCCGGGGGGTGGTGCGGCCGGTGCCGTCGGGGACTGCTGAGGTGGTGCGGGAGCTGGTCGAGGCGCGTACGCAGCTGGTGCGCTTCGGGGTGTTGTTGAACCAGGCGGTGGCGAAGCTGAACGCGACCGGTCAGGTCGATGGCGCGTTGGTCGCGGCGGTGCGGCGGTGCGACGCGGCGACCGCGTCGCTGCGGGCCGCGACGGAGCGGCTGGGTCGGCAGCGATGACGGGGCGGCCGGTGGCGGCGGGCCGGCGGCTGTGGGCCGCCGGGCGAGGGCGTGGGTGGGGCGGGTGATCGGCCGGGTGTACCGGGGGCGCAAGGTCGGTGGGCTGGTGCGGTATCTGTACGGGCCGGGTCGGCACAACGAGCACCAGAACCCGCATCTGGTGGCGTCGTGGTCGGGGTGTACGCCGCAGGAGTTGGCGGTGGTGGAACCGGAGTGGGCCGGGGTGGGGGAGCGGGACTACCGGGGTTTGGTCGCGGAGTTGGAGGCGCCGGCGCGGTACGCCGAGCGGGGCGAGCGGAACCCGGTGTGGCACTGCCCGCTGCGCACCGCCCCGACCGACCGGGTGCTGACCGACGGTGAGTGGGCTGAGGTCGCGACCGACTTGATGCACCGGACCGGGATCGCGCCGCGCGGGGATGACGGCGGCTGCCGGTGGGTCGCGGTCCGGCACGACGAGGTGAGCATCCATGTGGTGGCGGTGTTGGCGCGGCAGGACGGCGCCCGGGCGCACCCGGCCAACGACTGGCACCAGGTCCGCGCGACCTGCCTGGCGGCGGAGATCAAGTACGGGCTGCAGGTGACGGCGCCGGCGGACAAGACCGCCGCCCGGCACACCACCCGGGCAGAGACGGAGAAGGCGACCCGCAGCGGGCAGGTGTTGCCGGCGCGGGACTGGCTGCGCGGGCAGGTCCAGTACGCCGCTGCCGGGGCGCGGGAGCCGGCCGCGTTTCTGGACCGGCTCCGGACCGCGGGCGTCGTCGTGCGGGAGCGGCGGGACCCTAACGGCCAGCTGTCGGGCTATGCCGTTGGGCGGCGGGAACTTGCAGGGGAGACGGTGCTGTTCGGCGGCGGGAAGCTCGCGGCTGACTTGAGCCTGCCCCAGCTGGTGGCGCGCTGGCAGGCCGCCGGCGGTGCCCAGGAAGGGACCGGGCCGGTGGTGGCGGTGGAGCCGGCGGGGCGGGTGGCGCTGTGGGAGCAAGCCTCCGCGGCCGCTGTGCAGGCCGCGGAGGAAGTCCGCCTGCTGATCGACACTAGCGCCAAGGGCGCGTCGTTGGACTCAGCTGACGCAGCGGCCGCAGCCGCGGAGGTGCTGGCGGCGGCGAGCCGGCTGATCGAGGGCGACGCCGATGGCTCGCTGACGCAGGCGACCCGGGACTACGACCGGGCGGCCCGGGAACGCCGCGGACGGCCGATCTCGGGTACGGCGGCTGGGTCGGCGCTACGGGCCGCGGCGCTGCAGATGGCCCAGGGCGGCCGCCAACCAGGGCGGTCCGAGGCGGCGCAAGTCGCGCTCCTGGTCGCCCAGATCGGGCGGCTGTCCGTCTCGATTGCGCGGCTCCGCGACGCCCAAGGCCGCCAGGCGCAGGCCGCGGCGGCCAGGCGGGCGGCGTTGAAGCTAGGCCAGGCCAACGGCCACTGGACCAACCAGGCCCACGCGGCGGCGGCGGCCGAGCTCGAGCAGCGCGGGCTCGTACCCACGACGAGCAAGGGTGCGTCGACGACGACCACGGCCGGTCGCCGGCCGCCGCCGAACGGCCGGGAGCCACGCGGCCGCGGCCGCTGACCCCTCGTGGCACTTGTAGAAGCCCCGGCCCGAGAACGTCCCCGGGCTGGCGATGTCAAGGTCGACTGGCCCCACCGCGTCATGGCGGACTCCAGCGGTCGTCGCAGCACCTGAGCAGGGATCGGCTGTACCCCTTGCTACCGGGGTCGGCAGGTAGGCGGCTACTCACTCTCAGGACGACCGCCGCTCTAGGGTCAGATCGTGCCCACCCTCATCGTCCTCAACGGACCGCCAGGGATCGGAAAATCGACGCTCGCACGCCGCTACATCGAGGACTACCCGATGTCGCTTGCCCTTGAGCAGGATGTGGTGCGCGGTCTACTCGGCGGTTGGCGCACCCGGGAGAAGGAATCCGGCGAAGCGGCCCGCAGTCTCTGCTTGGAGATGGCGCGAACTCACCTGCGGGCAGGTCACGACGTCATCGTGCCGCAGTTCATCGCGCTGCCAAGCTACCTCGATGAACTTGCTCAGGTGGGCGCTGAACTGGCCGCTCGACACGTCGAGCTTGTGCTGCTGGACGATGCTGGTGCCTCGGAGCGGCGCTTTCACCAGCGCCTCGGTGACCCGCTCTGGGGCGAGCACCAGCGGGTAGCGGCGGAGTTCGTCGCGGCCACTGGCGGCTACGCCCACCAGTATCAGCGCCTCATCGATGGTCTTGCGGGGCGAAATGCCGTCGAGATCCCCAGCGTCGACGGTGACTTGGAGGGGACCTACCAGCTGCTCCTCGCGCAAGTCACCTGAGGCGCAGCAAGACCTTCAAGCGGGGCTGACCAGCCTTCGCCCTCCTGCCGCTCGGCAGCCAGGTCCGATCGGTACCGCAAGTGGACCCTCGGATAGCCGAGACCAAGCAGCGCTACATCCTGTTGAGGAACTGGCACTACCCGCCGGCCGATTCTAGGGTGGCAGGCGTGGCTTCTCGCTTCTCCGAACTGGTTATCGACTGCCTGGATCCGCGGCGGCTGGCGGAGTTCTGGTGCGAGGTGCTCGGCTTCGTCGTGCTCGACACCGAGGACGGCGCGATCGAGATCGGACCGGAGGAAGGGTTCGGCGGGCTGCAACCAACCCTAATCCTCAGCCCGACGAACGAACCCAAGACCGGGGAGCGGCGGCTGCACTTAGACATCAACCCCACCGACCGCGAGCAGGCCGCCGAGCTAGAGCGCCTCCTGGAATTAGGCGCCCGCCCGGCCGAAATCGGGCAGACCGGCGAGGAGCAGTGGCACGTCCTGCTCGACCCCGAGGGGAACGAGTTCTGCCTCCTGCGTCGCCGCCTGAGCTGAGTCCCCACCGGAACTGATTGGCCGCGGCCCCGGCACGACACCTCGAGGACTGACCCCCACCCACCTCAACCCGCCGCCCGGCGCAAGACTGACGGGGTGGCTCGGCTCCGTGACGTGGTCTTCGACAGCTACCACCCGGCGTCGATCGCGCGGTTCTGGGCCGCCGCGCTGGATGGCTATGAGGTGGCGCCCTATGACGAGGCTGAGCTGGAGCGCCTCCGCGCGAATGGAGTGCTCAGCCCGGAGGGCGACCCGACCGTGCTGGTGGAGCGCGCCGGTGTCTCGCCCCGGTTGTTCTTCCAGCTGGTCCCTGAGCCGAAAAGGGTCAAGAACCGGGTACACCTCGACCTGAGGTGCGACTCGGTCGTCGATGAGGTCGAGCGCTTGTGCGGCCTCGGTGCGCGGGTGGTCGCCAACTACGCGGGGCACGTCATGCTCGAGGATCCCGAGGGTAACGAGTTCTGTCTGATGTCCTGATCCAGTCGGAACTCGAGACCAGACTGGCACGGCCTTTCAGGTTCGCACTCAGAAGCATCAACATCGGGTCCGCAGGGTCCGCCCAGTCGGTGCCGGTCAGTAGGGGACCCGTCGAGGGCTGACATGCAAGCCCCTGGCGGACCTGACGGCGCGACGAGTCAGCGGCTGGGTGAGCGCCGAGCGGCTGGGGTGGGCGGGAGCGCTGGGTGGGCGGGCCGGGCGGGGTTCGGCAGTGGTTGGGGTGGCCGGTTGTGCAGGGCTTGGCGTAGCTCGCCGAAGGCGGTGCTGGTGTGGGACGCGGCTTGCCTGGTGGCGGCGGAGGCCCGGTCTGCGGGGGTGGGGGTGCCGGTGATCGCGCTGAGCGGTCGGGTGGCTGCGGCCAGGGCGGTGGTGCTGCGGGCTGCGGCGTCCAGGACCGGGTGCGGGCCGTCGGCTGGGGCGGTGATGGGCAGCCACAGCAGGCCGGAGCCGCGGCCGCGTGGAATGTCTTGCCTGGGGGCCAGGAGTCGGTTGGTGGTGGCGGCGGCGTGCAGGCCGTCCTGGACCGCGCTCGCCACGGGCACGGTCTCCAGGGCCCAGCGGCTCAGTGGTTGGGCGACCCGGGCGAGGTCGGCCGGCCGGTGGTCGCATTCGAGCCGATCGACCAGGGCGGTGAGCGTGGTCAGCCGCTCCCGGATCTGGCGGCCGAGCAGCAGCACACTGGGGGCTGGTGGGGTCAGGGTCGCGACCTGGCCGTAGGCGAGGTGCTGCAGGTGCGGCAGCGCCGCCTGCAGGTGCTGGGCTGCGACCGCGGCCGGCCCCTCGGGGTCGGTCTCGCTGCCGTGCTGGGTGGCGGTGAGGACTTGGGTGGTGAGTTGGACGCCGTCGAGTAGGGCGCGCGTGACGGCTCGGGCCTCGGTGGCGGTGAGCGCGGCGCCCCGTTGGGACAGCAGCTCGCCCAGGTGGGCGGTGGCGTCGGGTAGGTCGGCCAGGGTCCGTGCCAGCGGGAGGCGGCGTCTGGGCGGGAGCTGGGTGTCGGCGCCGACGGGTGGCAGGGTCGCGGTCTGGGCGTGCATCTCCTGGGCGGCCAGGCGCAGTAGGCCGTGCGGTCCGGGTTGGAGCAGCACGGCACGGGCGGGGAGGCCGAGGGGCAGCGCGGTGGCCAGGTCGGTGTCCAGGGTGGGCAGGGCGGCGGCGAGGTCGGCGACGTCCCGGGCCAGGCTCCAGGCGTTCGGGCCGGTGAGCTCGGCGGCGACGTCGTGGTAGCGCTCGAGTGCGGCGGCGGCGCGGGCAGCGTTCTGCCAGGCCTGGGTGAGCGGGCCGCCGGCGACGGCCAGCGCCTCGGTGAGCGGCCGGCCGACCTCGGCGGCGGGCGGCAGGTCGATCAGCGCGGCGTGCAGCGCGTGCGGTGGGCTTATGGCCAGTAGCTGCGGGTCCGCTCCGGTGCCGTCCGGTCCGCCCTGCAGCACGGCCCGGGTCAGGTCCCGTAGCTCGCCGGCGACGGTGTCCCGGCACACCAGTGCCACCTGCTGTTCCTGGTCGGGCAGCGGGCCGGGCGGTGGTGGGCCGGAAGCGACCAGGAGCGCGGCGGCCCGGGCCAGCTCGGCGATGTCGTCGCTGTACCTCATTGGCGTGGCCGGGTCTGGTCGCGGTCCAGAGCGGCCAGGGCCCCGCCGAGCTCACGGCTGGCCCGGGCGCAGGCCATCGCGGTGGCCACGGTAGGGGCGTGTTGGGACGCGGTGAGTAGCCGGGCGCGGGTGGCGACCAGCACCGCGCGCAGGTCGGCGGTCGCGGTGTCCGGGATGGTGATGAGCTCGGGTGGGTGCAGCGGGTCGATGAGCTCATCGATGGCTGCGGACAGGCAGGTGCTGGCCCGGATCGGCAGCACGTCCAGGTGTCGGCGGCCGGTCGCTGCGAGCAGCTCCCGGTCCAGGTCCAGGTCCGTCGTCATAGGTGCCTTCTCTCTGTCCGGGGGCGGCTGGTCAGGGTGCGGCCGCGGCGGACCGTGGTCAGCGGCTGGCCGGCCATCTGTGGACAGTGGGCGCGGCACCAGCTCAGCGGTGCCGGGCCGTGCCCCCGGGGGGTCGGGTCGCTGCCCGGCCGGCGCCAGTGGTAGCCCGGTCGCTGGCGGCCGGGTGGTTGCCGGCGGGCGCGGGTGCGTCGGTGAGGGCGGTCGGGAAGCTGCTGGCGACGACGTCAGCGGCGGTAGGGGTGCGCGAGCCGGTGGCCGCGGGCGCGCCGGGTGTGGGGGTGCGGTGGGTGAGGCGGTGGTTCAGGACCTGCGCCGGGCTCTTGGCGCTGCCCAGCTCGCGTTCCCCGGCGACGGCAAGCAGCAGTGGTCCGGGGTCGGTCCCGGCCTGCTGGGCCTGCGCCAAGGCGGCGGCCAGCTCCGGCCAGGCCGGGTCGTCCAGGACGGCTTGGCTGATCTGGTCGGGCAGCGCCGCGACAACCAGGGGGGCGTAGCGAATCTGGGGTGGGTCCTGCGGGCCGGTCGGCAGGCCGGGGTGGAGCATCGTGGCGACCATGTCTGGAGTCATCAGGTTCAGCGGGGCCGGCGTGTCGGGGCCGGTGCCGTCCTGGTTGGCGGTGGTGGCCAGGGTGTCGGTCCGGCGGTTGGTGCGTGCGGTCCGCCAGTCGGCGGCTTTCTGCGCGGCGGCCAGCGCCGCGGTGAGGTAGGACGAGGCGTGGCGGGTGGCGTCGCCGGTGACGTCCTCGTGCTGGGTGTGCAGCTCATCCATCGGGTCCTCCGGAACCGTCGGCGGCCGGCCGGCCGGGCACGTCATCAGGTTCGGGTGCGGGCGTGGGGGTGGTTGGCCACCAGTCGGCTGGGGCGGGCTGGACGGGCAGGTAGGGCTGTTCGGGGTCGAAGTGCCGGGTCGGGTCGCAGTCGGCGAAAGGGCCGGCCGCTCCGGTGAGGATCGGTAGCTGCTGGTCCAGGTGGCTGGCGTGCCAGCTGGCGATGCCCAGCAACGGGTCGGTGCGCAGCGCCTCCCAGGACCGCCACAACGCCTCCAGCCGGGCGATCGCCTCCGGGTGGCGCCACCACTGGGCGCACCAGCGGAACGTCGGGGTCGACCGGCGGGCGTAGGTGGCGGCGAACACGTCGGCGACCCACTCCTCGAGGGAGTCACAGCACGGCCGGAAGGCCTGCTCGTCGCCGGCCGCGGGTGATGGTGGGTGTTGCAGCAGGGCGTGGCTGTCGGCGGCGCTGCCGGCGAACTGCCGGTCCAGCTCGGTGAGCCCGTCGTCGGCGGCGGTCATGTGCTCGCCGGCCAGGCGGGTGCAGTACCGGTGCTGGTGGCGCGGGCCCGTTGGGTGATCAGCTGGGTGGCGGTGGCGGCGGCGGCGGTGATCTGGGTGGCGTGCGGGCCGGTGTACCAGGGCTGCAGGCTCAGCAGCGCTGGTTTGGCGCCGGTGGCCAGCAGCAGCGCCTGGCCCTTGCCGAGCTCGCGGACGGCGCTGGCCGGCAGGATCCGCTGCTGCCGGGTGGCGTGGGTGCGGCTCGCCCCGCCCCGACCACCGCCGCTGCGGGACACGGTGAGCACGTCGTGGTCCCCGACCAGGCGGGAGAGGTCTTCGGCGAAGGCGGGGTCGTCCATGCCGGGGCCGATGAGCTTGATGGTCGCGGCGCCCCACAGCGCTTTGGTGCCGGTCTCGCCCCACACCCCGACGGCCTGGCTGTAGGACTGCAGGATCGTCAGTGGCACGATCCCGCGCGATCCCAGGTGGGAGTACAGCGCGGGCAGGTCCGCGATCCGGCAGATGTTGGCGGCTTCGTCCAGGACCAGCACCATCGGTGGGTCCAGCCGGCCACCGGCGCGTTCCGCGGCGGTGACGCCGCAGCGCAGTACCCGGTCGGTCAGGGCGGCGACCAGCGGCCCGGCGCTGCCGCCCTCGTCCTTGCTCAGCAGGTACAGGGTCTGCCGGGAGCCGGGGAACGCCTCCGGCCGGAACTCCACCAACGGCCCAGCCACCCCGCCTGCAGCATCGGGGTTATCGGTCCCACCACGGTTATCGGGGCGGTGGGGGGTGTTGTTATCGGTGGGTGGGGTGACCCAGGCGGTGATCTGGCCGTCGCGCAGGCAGGCGGTGGCGGCCCGGGCGGTGAAGTAGACGCTGCCGCGGGTCTCCGGGGGGCTGTCCTGGGTGCCGCGCAGGGTCCGGGCCAGCAGGTCGTAGCCGTGTTCGCGGAGCAGCCCGCCGGGGATGGGGGTGGCTTCGTCGGCGAGCCAGGCGTAGACGTCCAGCAGCGTCTGGCCGCTGACCGCGGCGGCGAGCAGCAGTGTGGCGAGCAGCTCGCGGGCGGCCGGCCCCCAGATGTCGCGGCGGTCGTCCTCGACGGTCGCCACGAAGTGCCCGGCGAGGCGGTTGGCCTCCGCGACGGTGCTCAGCTCGCGTAGCGGGTTCCACCACCAGTTCTGTGGGGTGTGGGCGATGCGCTGCGGGTCGAACGTCCACACCCGCTCGCCGGTCTGGGCGAACCGGAGGGCGGCGGTCTCCTTCCAGCCCTCGGTCTTGTTGCTGGTCAGCACGACCGGGCCGGGGGCGGCCAGGGTGACCGGCACGGCCAGGGCGGTGGTCTTGCCGGAGCGGGGGGCCATGAACGCGACCGCGACGTCCTCCCAGGAGCAGAACACCTCGGCCGCGCGGGATTTGGTGCCGAGCCGGCCGAGTAGCACCCCGACGTCGCTGTCGGCCAGCCGGCTGGGTTTGCGGCCGGCCAGCGACGGGCGCAGGTGTTGGGCGCGCACCGCGGCGTGGCGGCGCAGCATCGGCGCCAGGTGCACCCCGCGGGCCAGGGACCGGCGTGGGTCGTCGGCGGCGGGGGCGTTGAGGTAGCCGCGTAGCAGCAGGACCGTAGCGGGCAGCAGCACCAGGGCGGCCAGGGCCGCGGCCAGGGTCAGCAGCAGGCGGGGGTCGGTGCCGGGCCAGAAGTCGCCCGTCCCGTTCCGCACAATGCCGATCAGGGTGGTGAGGGTGAACGGTGCGCTGCGCCAGCCCCGGCCGGCCAGCATCGAGGCCAGACCGCCGGCGGTCCACAGCGCCGCACCGGCCACCGCCGCGACGGCGGCCGCGGCGGGGATGACCCAGGCCAACGCGTCGCCACCGGCTAACCCGCCGCCAGCGGGCGCGACCGCCCGGGCCATCAGGAACCCGCCCACGGCGAGGGTGCTGGTGGTGGTGCTGACGGCACCAGCACCGGCCCGTGGGGAGTGGCCGGTACCGGTGTCGTCAGGATGCTGCCGGTGGGGGTGGTGGTCCAGCGCTTGTTGGTGTTGTGCACTCCGGCGGACAGCTCGGCTTGGGTGAGGTCCAGGTGCATCGGCACCCCGGGGCGCCGGCCGATCTTGAGCAGGAAGTTCCCCATCCCGGGGGGGCCGAGTCGGTCGTCCCAGGACGGTGGGGTGGACCAGGACGTGATCAGGTCGCGTTCGGCGCGAGTGAACGGCACGACGTGTTCCAGGTCGTCGAGTTCCTGGGCGGGCAGGCCACCGACGATGACGGCGCCGGCGCGTTCGACGAACCCGCGGGCTTTGGCGATGTCTTCGGGGTTCGCCAGGGCGCGCAGGTCGCTCATGGTGTGGGTGATCTGGGCCATCCCGACGCCTTGGGTGCGGTTGAGGCGGGTGAGGGCGTCGACGTTGTCGACCATCCCGACGCCGGAGCGCAGCACCCGCCACAGCTCATCGAGCACGACGAAGAACCGGCGTTGCGGGGCCACCCCGGCATCGGCCAGGGCGTTGGCGCTTTCCACCGCCCCGAACCCGTCGGACCAGCACGCCAGCAGCACCGCGGCTTGCAGGTGGGTGTCGGAGCTGCTGATGCCGGAGACGTCGATCGCGACCCCGGGGCTGTCCAGGGCGATTCGGGTCGTCGTCGGTTTGGAGAAGGTGTCGCCCAGCGGTCCGTCGAGTAGGGCGAGCAGGCTGCGGTGCAGCGGGTCGACGCTGGTGCGGTACCGGTCGTCCTGGCCGCGGTCCAGGGTGACCGAGCGGACCTCCGGAGGCCCCTGGTCCAGCACCCGGACCAGGTCGGGCAGGGTCGGCGGCCCGTGGGTGGTGGTGTCGTGCCTGGTGAGCAGGACCCGCAGGGCGGCGGACAGCACGGCCCGTTCGTAGTCCGCGATGGGGGTGCCGCGCACGATCAGGATCAGCCCGGACAGCACCGCCAGGCGCCGGCCGTGGGCTTCGGCCCGCAGCCGTTCGGCGTCGGTGCCGCCGAGCTGTTGGGCGGCTTGTTCGATGGCGCCGACATCCAGGACGTTCAGCGAGCCCAGGCCGCGGCCGAGCTTGACGACCTGCCCACCGATCGCGGCGATCAGGTCGGCGTAGTCCGGCTTGAGGTCGCCCAGGACCAGCGGGCGGACGCCTTGGGCGGATAGGCCCAGGACTTGGCGGCGGGTGAAGGTGGACTTGCCCAGGCCGGGCAGGCCCAGGCAGAAGTAGGACGGGTTGGGCAGGAACTGGCCGCGTTCGAACCAGTTGATGACGTCGAAGCACACGGTGGTGCCGGCGCGTAGGTGCCGCCCGATCGGAACGCCCAAGGTCGGGGTGCCGCCGCCGACGGCCCATGGGAACAGCCCGCAGGCCTGCACGGTGGTGGCCCGCCACTCCGGGGGCGCCTCGACGTAGGAGACCCGGCCACCGCCGGGCCCGCGGTACCCGCGGGGGGTCAACGCCGCCATCAGGAGCAACCGGTGGGACGTGCCCGGGCCGCTGCCGGGCCGGCGGGGCGGGACGTCGCCGGCGGCGGCACAGCCCGGGGCGTGGCCGAGACGGCCGCGGCAGCAAGGGCGCCGGTCGCGGCGGAAGGGGGGGTGGTGCGGGTGGGTGTGGTGGCGCGGCGGTGCTGCGCGGTGATCCCGTGGTGTTCGCGGCTGACCAGCTCGGCCAGGTCGCTCAGCGGCAGGTGCCCGGCGCCTTGCAGCAGCCGCACGGCGGCGCGCTGGACCCGGCGGCGGTAGGAATGCTCGAGCACGATCCGGGCGTAGAAGCTGCCACTGGCCACGGTCGGGGCGCCTTGGCACAGCTCGAGCAGCAGCACCCCGGCGTCCTTGCTGGCGGTGCCGGCGTGTTCCAGGCCCTGCCGGCGCAGCTGACCCAGCACGGTCACCGGGTCCACCGGCTCCCCCCGGCCGAGCAGCACAGTGATAGCGGCGGCGATGTGGGCGTGCTGCGCGACGGTGAAGTCCTGCTCGGCCAAGCCGGCCAGCAACGCCCGGGCATGCTGCGGGGTGCTCTGCAGCGCACAGCCCAGCACCGCCGCCTCGGCAAGGGGCTCCCCGAGCTCGTCGGGCACCTGCAGGCCGTCCGGACTGGCGGGCGGCCCCGGCGGCTCGAGCAGCCCGGCCTCGTGGGGGGTGTGGTCGAGCTGGGCGGTGGCGCCGCCGAGGGCGGTGAGCTGCGGTCGGCGTCCCATGGTGTTGCTCCGGGTTGTTTTAGAGGTATTGGCGCAGGACGGCTGGGACGGCGACGTGGGCGGGCAGGACCAGTCCGATGCCCAGGGCGGCGGCGAAGGAGGCGGACTGCCCGGCGTAGACCCGGCGCAGCCGCAGCCGACTGGCCCCGCCGGCCTGGTCGATCAGGTCGGTGGCGTGCGCCAACGCGGCCGGGTCGGTGACGGTTGCGGTAACCAGCAGCGCGAAGCGGGTCAGGCCGGCGCCGGCGGCTTCCTCGGTGGCGGTCTGCCGGGCGGCGAGCAGGTCGCTGCTTTCATGCGCCCGGGTCTCGCCCTTGCGCATGGTGGCTTTGCCCAGGGCGGTGCGGACGTCGGCGTCGGCGATCCGGGCGGCGCTGGCCGGGTCGTGCGGCCGGTACAGCAACGTCACCCGCTTACGGGTCAGCTCATCATTAGGTTCCAGGATCGCCCGCAGCACCTGGGACTGCACCGCCCCCCGGGGGGCTTCGGTCATCTGCCAGGTCACCGACGTGCCGGTGTCGTGCCGCAGCGACCCCCAGCCCTCGACCTGCCCGGCCGGTCCAGCGCCGGCCCAGTCGACCTGCGGGTCCTGGCCGTGGGCCTGCAGGGCGTCCAGGACCGGGCCGGCCGCCGGGTCGTAGGCGACCCGCACCGTCTGTGCCAGCTCCGCGCCGGTCAGCGCCCGCACCCCACCGGCACCGGTGCTCGCCAGCTCGCGCAGCAGCGCCGGCAGCCGGCTACCGACCTGCGCCGCCATCTCCGCCGGCGTCAACACCCGGGACCGGCGCGCCGCCTTACCGCCGCCGCCGGTGGCGGCGGTGCTGCGGCCGGCGAACAGCTCGCTGTCCTCGGTGACCCGGCGGGTCGCGGTGAACGTCAACGACACCCGCCCGGTGACCTGGGGTGAGCCCAGGGCGTAGGTGTCGGCGACTTCGGTGAGCATCCGCCGGGCCAGCTCCGGGGCGCTGTCGGTCAGTAGCTGCTGGACTTCCCGGGCCAGCCGGGAGCCGGGGTCCGGGGCGGTCTCCACCGTCGCCGACGCGGCTTCCAGGTGCGGTTCGCGGGGGAGCTCGGCGAGCCACCGGCCCCACCGGGCGACCCAGGTGTCGGAGGTCTCGGGATCGACCAGGGCGCTGCCCTCGGGGTCACAGCGCAGCACCACCGAGTAGTGCCGGGTGGCCGGGACGTGCAGCAACGCGAACGGCGCCCCGTAGGCGTCGACCGCCTCGTACAGCACCGACGGCGCCAGCAACCCGGGCAGGGTGGTGCCGCCGTAGGCGGCCGGGGCGACCAGGCCGGAGCGGTAGAGATGCTGGCGGGCCCGCCGGCCACGAAGCCACAGCACCCGGGCGGCCGCTGCCTGCCAGCCGTTGCGCCCGGAGCGGTTGCGGTACAGCAACGGCAGTACGGCGGCCGCGACCGCCAGCAGCACAACCAGGGCAGGCAACAGCCCGGCGAGCATCTGGACCAGCACCACCAGCACCACCCCACCCAGCGCCGCGACCGTGCCGAGCAGCCCCAGCCCGGGCAGCCCGGGGGTGCTGGGCTTGCGCCAGTTCCCGTACGTGCGCGGCTCGGTCGTCTGGGCGCCGGGCCGGCCGGCCGGGCCGGCCGTGGTCGTGCTGGTCACCGTCAGGCTCCTTCGTCGGTGCTGCTCGCGGCCGCGGACTTCGCGCCCTGCGCACTCACCTGGGCGCCCTTGACCGCCAGCGCCACCCCAGCCCCGGCGGCGCTCGCCGCCCCCGCCCCAGCACCGGCGCTACCACCGCCCGCACCAGCGGTGGGGCTGCCGGCCGGCGAGGGGGCCGAACCGCCCGGCGCGCCCCCGCCACCACCGCCACCGGTCCCACCGCCCGGGGAGGAGGAGCCGGTGAGCTGGCCCTTCCCGCCGCTGCCGGAGCCGCTGCGGGGGCTGTCGCTGACCTGCCGGGCGCCGGTGGCAAGGGCGGCGCCGGCCAATGCGCCGCCCAGCCCGCCGCCGCCGCCGGAGGCGGCCGCGACCATCGGGGTCGCCAGGCGCATCAACGCCGGCAGGGCGAACACCGCCAGCACGATCAGCATCAACCCGGACAGCACACTGATCACGTCGCTGCCCCGGCCGGCCAAGGAAAAGGCGCTGGCGTACACCAGCGCTGCGGCCGGCTTGTACAGCAGGAACGCCACGATCCAGGCCAGGGTCCGCTGGAACCAGGCCCGCCCGGCCGGGGTCGCCAGGCCGGCGGCGGACAGCGGCAGGGTGCCGGCGAGCAGGGTCAAGATCCCGACCCGGGCGAGCAGGAAGAAGATCTGCACGATGCAGGACACGATCCCCAGCAGCGCGACGATGAACTCGATGCCGATCCCCAGGCCGCTCATCTGCGCCGAGCCGCCGGCGACCGCGCCCAGCCGGGTCGTCATCGACCCGCCCACGGACTGATCGATGATCCAGCGGGACCAGGCGTCGCCGGCGACGCTGAGCACGTCGATCGCGGTGACCCCGGCGCCGACGACGACCACCATCGTGCCCAGGCCGCGGGCGGCCTCCCCGGCGACCTTGCCGGAGCGGGTCAGCGCCGTCTTACCCGCCACGTACAGCAGGGACAGCACCAGCAGGAACCCCTGCGTCCAGTAGACCAGGTGCTGCACCCGGGCGACCGGCCCGCCCACGCCGGACAGCTGCGGGGTCGGGACATCGACCCAGAACGTCGTCATCGTCTTCACCAAGGTGGCGAATCCGTCGGCGAACCCGTCCACGAATGCCTGCGCGGCCGCGTTCGCCGCGCCACCCACCGCCCCACCGACCACGTCGCAGCCCTGCTTGACTCCTGGCAGGTCGCACAGGCTCACGAGGTGACCCCCTGCCAGGGGACGTAGCCGGTGGTGTCCGGCACCACCTGCGGCTGCTGCAGCCCGCTGGCCGGCAGCTCCAGCTTCCAGTCCCTGCCGGTCCAGCGCAGCGTGTCGGTCCCGACCTGGATCCGGCCGCTGCGCCCGCGGGTCGCCAGGCTCACCACCGCCAGCTCCGGGCTGTAGGCGATGTAGCGGAACCCGACGTACTGGGTGTAGCCGCCGGCCGGTGCCGCGTTGTCCTTCAGGCTCGCAATCAGGTTCAAGTAGGCCGTCTTGCCCGGCCCGTCCACCAGCTGCTCCCGGGCGACCTGCCGCAAGCCGGCGAGCTCGGGGGTCGCCAGGGAACGGACACCGATCTGGGCGTCGGCCAGCAGCGCTCCGGTGGCGGTATGGGAGAACCCAGCGTGCACCGCGCCGCGGACGCGGGTCGGGCCGTCGGTAGCGCTGACCGGCAGCGCCACGCCCTGGAACAGCTCCCAGCTCACCCCGTCCGGGGCCGCGGTCAGCACCTGCTGATCCCTCGGCGGGGTCGGGGCCGGCGGTGCCGCTGCAGGCGGTGCAGCCGGCAGCCCGACAGGCGGTGCCGGGTGGCCGGTCGGCGTGCCAGGCCGCAGCACCAGGACCAGGACGGCGCCGCCCAGCAGCACAGCCAGGACGACGATGGCGGTCAGCAGCCGGCGGGGGTGTTGGTCGTTGCTCATGCCGCTGTCGTACTCCACCACCGGCGACCGCACCGTCCCGGGCAGCACCGACGCGCTCAAGGACCGCACAGTCAGATCAGGGCGCTGGCGAGCGGCCCGGCGGCGCTGCCCAGCACGCATGCCCCCAGCACCCAGCCCAGGCTGCCCATCGCCTCGCCGCCGCCCTCACCCCGGCGATGCTTCAACGCCATCATCGCCGCGACCACCAACAGCCCGGCCACGCACACGAACGACACCAGCCAGCCGCCCCACCCCAGCATCGTGGTCAGGCCCTGCGTCCCCGGCGGCTGCTGCTGACCCGGAGTAGGAGCGGCATAGGCCGGGCTGGCGCCCAGCAGTGCGGTGGCACCAAGCAGTCCGAGAGTGGCAAGGCCCGTGGCGACGTGGCCTCGGACCGGCCGGGGGATCGCGGTCGTGGGGGGTGTGTGCATGGGGCGGACTCCTTTGTGTAGGCGGCCCCTGAACACCGGGGTCGTCAAACATGAGTTCCAGCAAGGTGCCCTGCCGAGCGGTGCGTGTCAAACAGCAGGCGTTCAGCGTGTCGAGCGCGGGCTAGTCAGTAACCTCAGCCTCGTTGGGCCGATCATGGAAGCCGGGAAGGGATGGACGGCATGGCCGCTGAAGCCCCTGCTCCTTGGCTGTCCCTGGCCGAGAAGCTCGAGCACTTGTTCCGGATGGTGCACCCGGCGGGCCGGGGGGAGTACCCGAACGAGGAAGTCGCCCGGGCCATCGAGGCCAAGGGCGGACCCACCATCTCGGGTGCCTACATCGGGATGCTGCGCCGCGGGGAGCGGGACAACCCGACCAAGAAGCACCTGGAGGCGCTGGCCCAGTTCTTCGGGGTGTCACCGGCCTACTTCTTCGACGACGAGGTCGCTGAGCGGATCCAGGCACAACTGGGGCTGCTGGTGGAACTGCGGGACTCCCCGGTCCGACAGATCGCGCTGCGGGCTCAGGGTCTGTCGGCGGAGAGCGTGTCGGCGGTGCGCGACATTATCGAGAAGGTCCGCCAGCTCGAGGGTCTGCCAGAGGACCAGGATCCGCCGGCGCCGGCGCGGACTCGCCGACCTCGGGGGTAGTGGGTCCGGCCTGTCCGCGGCCGGGGCTAGCGTGGTCGTGCCAGACCTGCACGAGGCCCCGGGGGTGGGAAGCGCGCTCCCCAGCGGCTGTGGACCCTGACCCGTTCGACGAGCTGCGCGAGGTTGGCATGGCTGATCCTGAGCTTGGAGGAGCAGTGGCAGAACCAGCACGAGCAAGGCGGCGCCGTAGCGGCGACGTCGCGCCCGGGCTGGTTGCGACCCGTTGGCCGACCCTGGCCCGGTTGCGCCGTCGCGGCGAGGACGTGTTGCGCGGTGTCGTCGTCCCGGACCCGTTCGATCTCGAGCTGTTTTGTCGGGGACTGGCGGAGCAGCGGGGCCGACCGCTGCAGATCGTGCCGTTGCCTCAGGCGGTCGCGGGCGGGGGTCCGTGCGGAGCGTGGGTGGCTACTACCTGCACCGACTACCTGTTCTACGACCCGGTGGCGTCACCCCTGCACCGAGACCACATCGTCTTGCACGAGGTCGGGCACTTGTTGGCTGAGCACACCGCTGAACACGGTGCTGGATCACAGCCGGGCGAGCCCGACTCCCAGCCCGGGGTGGCGCCGCGCCCCGAGCTGTTGCTGCGGGAACCACCCAGCTGGTTGCCGGACCTGTCCGGCGAGGCGGTCCGCCACGTGTTCGGGCGAACGACGTACAGCAGCCCGCAGGAGCAGGAGGCCGAGATCATCGCCACCTTGATCCTGGAACGAGGCAGCCGGCGCCGAGTGCCGGCGGTTACCACGTCGGGCTCACCCGCCGATGCTGCCAAGGTGTTGGGACGGTTGTCCCGCACCCTCGGAGCGCGTCCCGGCAGGGACTGACGTGCTCGGCAGCGCCCCCACGAGGCGGTCGCCTGCAGCTGGCGCCCAGCCAGGCCGGAGGTGAGCGGCACCCGCCTTGGTGTCGGCAGCGACGCGGACCTGCTGATGTCGACCGTGGCAGCCCTGATGTGGGCAGTGGTGCTGTGGCGCACGCCCACCGCGCGTCACCCAGGGCCTGGCCGGACATTGTGGTGCGCCTTGGCCTGCTTGGCGGTCGCGCAGACCCTGCAGGTGCTGGTCGTTTACCAGACAGTGGACCGCGCGTTGGGCGCTCCCGGTTCGGCGGCGAACACCAAGCATGTGCTCGCCTTGGCGTCCGCGGCGTGCGTACGCGCACTGGTAGGCCAGCTCGCCGGCGAGCGGCTGGGTCCGGTCCGTCGCCTCGGCCTGCCGGCGGGGGCGTTACTGCTCATGGTGGTGCCCTACCTGCTGTGGCCGCCGCTCCTGCTGCCGGCCGGGCTGAGTGGTCGGGCCGAGTTCTACGGGCCGGCGCTCGGGGTCGCGCTGCCATGGGTGGCGTTCCTGAGCTACCTGAGCTGGGCGCTGGGAAGCGCCGCGGTGCTGTGTTGGCGGCACCGCCGATACGCCGCGTCCCCCGCGCTGCGCCGTGGCCTGACCATGATCACGCTCGGCACGAGCGCAGGGTTCGGTTTCATCGCCCTCAAGGTCGTCCTGCAGGTCGTGTGGAGCGTTGGGGACGGCTCGTGGCTGACTGGGTTCGATGCCGGTGCCGATGCGGTGATCCTGGGGGCGTCGGTGACGTTGTGCACGCTTGGTGCCAACAGCGAGGCACTGGCAGACCGCACGGCAGCTGGTGTCGCCATGCTGCACACAGCGCAGTCCCTGCGTCGGCTCCGCCCGCTGTGGCGACAGGTGTTCACCGCGGTGCCCTCCATCGTGCTGTTGCCTGAGCCCGGGTGGCTGGCCGGCGTGAATCCGCGCAGCGCCCGGCTGCGCCTGGTGCGCCGGGTCATTGAGATCCGCGATGGCCTGATGTATCTCGAGCCCTACCTGCCGAGCGATGCCCGGGCGGTCGCGCTTCGCGCCGCCGCCGCCCAAGGCCACCTCGGCGTCCAGGCCGCTGCCACCGCCGAGGCCGGCCTGCTGCTCGCCGCCATGCGCGCGAAAGCGGTCGGTGCCTCGACTGGGAGCGACGTGCGGTCGGCGCCGCCCGGCGCCGCCGGGCTCGCTGGCGAGGCCACTTGGCTCGAGCTGGTGAGCCGCGAACTCGCCCGGGCGAGCAGCCAGGAGGTGGCCGACACTGTCATCGCCTATGCCCGCCAGGACAAGCAGTTCGCTGAGGGCAGAGCATGACTAGGACGGGCGACGTGAGGAGGTGGCGGGTTGAGGTTGTTGACTGAGCACGCGCGCCGCGGTGAGCAGCTGCAGCGGATCCTGCAGTTGGATCCGGTGACGGACTGCGCCGAGATCTACCGGAGCACTGCCTTGTTCGAGCTGCCGTGGGAGATGCAGCTCGGGCACAACCTGGGCTATTACCAGACCCTGGCCGCCCCGAGCATCGCGGCGCTGCTGGTGCAGACGCAGGAGATCGAGCGGCGTCCGCGCAAGCGGGCCTACGACACCGGTCTGCTGATGTACGAGCTGTTCACGCACGGCTTCGACCATCCCCAGGGCCGTGCCGTCGTGCGCCGGCTCAACCAGCTGCACCGCGGTCACGACATCAGCAACGAGGACTTCCTGTACGTCCTGGCGGCGTTCGCTGTCGTGCCCACCCGGTTCATCAACCGCTACGGGTGGCGCCGCCTGACCGGTCATGAGACCACCGCCACCTGGGCGTTCTACGCCGAACTGGCCCGGCGCATGAACCTGCGCGACGTCCCGGACAGCTTCGCCGCCCTGGAAGCGCTGTTCCACAACTACGAGCAGCAGCACCTGCACCCCACCGTAGGCAGCAAGCGTCTGATGGACGCCACGCAAGGCGTGCTCGCCGACCGGTTGCCCGGCCCGTTGCGCCCCCTGGCCGACGTCGCCGTCAGCACCCTGCTCGACCCGCCGACCCGGGCCGCCCTCGGGCTGCTTCCTCCACCGGCCGTCGCGCCGGCTCTGCTGACAGCAGCGCTACGCGTTCGCGGAGCGGTGGTGCGCCGACGTCCCCCTCGGCTCGAGCCGTGGTTCACCTCCGGCCAGCCAGCCGGCCCCTACCCGGACGGCTACGCCCTGGAAGACCTGGGACCGACCGAGACCTCACATACGGGTTGAACTAGGAGCATCAAAGCGCAGCCTGCTACAACTGGTGTTGGGAGACCAGTGTGATGCGGAGGCGCCATGGAATCGGTCGTGAGCACCGTGCCAGCGAAAGCAACGGCAGGCCGGATGGCCGCAGCCGGTTGCGCGCTGTTCCTGCCGGTCCTGATCGCGTGCACCGACAAGGCCCCGGCAGCCGGCCGACCGCAGTCGGAACAGCCAGCCGTGCCCACTACCTGCTGCCAGCCGGCCCAGGAGGCGGTGGCAGCAGGATCCGGTGGCCAGGCCTTGAGCCAGACCTCCGCACCACGCCTCCCGGTCGCTCACCACGCGCCAGCGCGGGGCTTCCTGCCCGACCGCCAGCAGCGAGTCAGGGACCTTGTCCCGGCGGTCCTGGCGCATGACTACGTCCTTGCTCGGCTCACCTACCGGTATGACGACCCGGCTGGCTATGCCGTGGCGCTGACGGCCCCGGCGTACACCACGGCGGCCTTCGCCGCCCGCAGCCGGCCGACGGCCCCCGAGCTGGCCCGGGTGCGGCTGGCGCAGGAGGTCTCCACCGTCCGGGTGCTGACCGCGCAGGTCGACGGGGAGGCGCCGAACACCGCGACCGTCCGGTACGTCGACGTGACGTTCCTGAGCTCCCAGGCCTACCGCGGTGACGGCAGCGGCCGGGTGCAGCGGCAGGTCTGGACGCTGCGGCTGCTGCGCGACCACACCGGCCGGTGGCGGGTCGACGGGGTGTCCGCCACCAGCTGAGCCGTCCCTGCCCGCCAGACGAGTGAACAGGAGCCCTTGTGCCGGCCCCCTTGCTGCTGTACGCCGGCGCCGCCCTGGTCGCGGTCCCGGTCCTAGCCGTGACGGTCCTTCTGGGTTCCGGTGCGGCCGATCCACCGCCGGCAGGGGCGGTGTGCACCGTCACCGCCACCTCGACGGCAGCGGCCGGCGGCGTCCCGGTGGGTGCGGCGGTGAGCCTGAGCGGCGAGCAGGCCTCCAATGCCCGGGTCATCGTCGCCGCGGCCAAGGCCCTGGGGCTGCCGCAGCAGGCCGCGGCAGTGGCGATCATGACCGGACGGCAGGAGTCGGCGCTGTTGGTGTTGGCCAACCCGGCGGTACCGGGCAGCGGGGACTACCCGCACCAGGGCAGCGGCAGCGACCACGACAGCGTCGGGCTGTTCCAGCAGCGACCCAGCCAAGGCTGGGGCACTGTGGGGCAGCTGATGGACCCCAGCTACGCCGCCGCCACGTTCCTGCGGGGCCTGGTGCAGGTCCCGGGCTGGCAGCGCCAGCCGTTGTGGCAGGCCGCTCAGGCCGTGCAGCGCAGCGCCGACGGCGCCGCCTACGCCCAGTGGGCCACACTCGGCACGGCTGTTGCCGGGGCGTTGTGGGACCACACCGGCGGGGCGTTGAGCTGCGCCAGCGGGGCCACCGCGGCCGGCTTCGCCGGCGCCGGCGGCGCCTTGGGAGCCCAGGGGTGCAGTGTGGTGCCGGACCCGTCCACCGGCACCGGCTGCCTGACCCCGCGGATGGCCGCGCTGTACACCGAGCTCGTCACCGGCGGCTGGCACCCGTCCTGCTACCGGCCCAGCGACCCCGTCGCCCACAGCGACCACCCCCTGGGCAAGGCCTGCGACGCACCGCCCGGCAGCTACGGAACGCTCCCGACCCCGGCCCAGAAGGCCGCCGGCGACGCCCTCGCCGCGTCCTTGCAGGCCACCGCCGGCCACACCGGCGTGCACTACCTGATCTGGTACGGCCGGATCTGGAACGCCGACCGCGCCCACGACGGCTGGCGGCCCTACCGGGGCGCCGGCGTCTACAACACCACCCCGACCAGCCCGGACGGCATCACCGGCGGCCACTACGACCACGTCCACATCTCGGTCTACTAAAAGGCGGAACCTCGACGGTCGGGTGCCGGGGGTCAAGCAGGAACCTGGCAAGGAATCTGTTGGGTGCACGGAGAAGATCGGTCGCCAGACCCGGGTTGATCGGGCTGCTTACGTGCTCGCGGGACCGGTGCTGCTGGGGGAGTGTCGGGCGTTGGTGAGGGCGGCTTGCAGGGCGCTGGCGGCGATGTGCAGGTGGCTGAGCTGCGCGTCGCTGACCTGGGCCTGCCCGGCGGTGACGCAGGCCAAGAAGTGGCTGAGCAGGTCGTGGGCCTGGTGTAGCTCTGGGTGCGGGTCGGGGGCTGCCACACATCGCTCCTGTCCGGTTGAGTTCCGCCGGGTCCGGTCGGCCTGAGGTCACTGGTCGGTGAGCTGGTTCGGGGCGGCGCGGTGGCTGCTGAAGCCTGGGGGTGCGGTAGGGCGAGTGAGACGTCGTCCCAGTCATTGTGGAGGTTGCTGTGCGATTGCCGTTGCCGTTGTCGTTGCCGGGTCCAGTTGAGTTGGCGCACGCTGTCCGGGACCTGGCTGATGGTGCTGCGTAGTTGGGTCGGGCGGCGAGCCAGGCGGGCAGGTTGGTGCCGCGGCTGGACGGGGTGTTGGGGCAGGTGGAGGTGCTGCTGGCTCGGGTGCAGACCGCGGTCGGGCAGTTGGAGCAGGTCACCTGTGACGCCCGGCAGCTCGTTGCTGCCGCCGCGTCGGTGCTGACCGACGCTGGGCAGGCCGTGCAGCACGCCACCGCGTTGCTGGCAGACGCCGAACTCACCCTGCACCGGGTCGGGGCGGTCACCGACCGGGCGGAGGCCTCGGTGACCCGGGCTGATGCGGTGACCGGCCGGGCGGACACCGCGGTGACCGGGGCGGGGGCGGTGACCGCCTGGGCGCGGCGCAGCGTGGAGCAGGCCGATCAGGTCGTGGAGCAGTCCCGGTCTGTCGTGGACCAGGCCGGTCAGGTCATACACCGCGCGCTGGACTCGGTCCAGGCCGCTGAGCTGGTCCTGGCCCGGGCTGAGGGCACCGTCACCGGGGCGGAGCAGACCGTCGCGGCCGCCGGCAGGACATTGGGGGCGGCGGACGCCTTGGTCAGCGGCGGTGAGCTGCTGCTCGGGCGGGTCAGCCGACCGGTCGGCCTGCTGCCGACCGTGCAGCGCCTGGCCGATGCGGTGACTCCGGGCGACGCCGACGCCGTCGCGGTCCTGCTACACCGCCTGCCGGGCCTGCTGGCCCTGGTCGAGGACGACGTCGCGCCGTTGGCCGGGGCGCTGGTGGAGGTCGCACCGGACCTGCACAACGTCCTTGAGCTGCTGGAGGACCTGCATCAGCTGGCCAGCGGCCTGCTCGGCGCGAAACGGCTCCGCCGACGCGGCGAGGACGACCCCGACCAACCCGACCCCGACCGGTCACCGCAGCCCTGACCGTTGCGCCCGCAGACGTGACCGAGTCGGCCGCCGACGCGGGTTCACCACCGACCGGTCGCGGGCAAAAATGAGCTAGACGCCGGCAGCCCGTGTTGATCCGTTCTACGTCGTCGCTCGGCAACGCTGCCCAACCGTTGGTCGATCCCGTCCCGTCAGGAGTTGTTCGTGTTTGCTCGTTCCGGTCCCGTGCTGGTCCTTGCTCCGCTGCCGGCCTTTGCTCACCCTGGCTGGGTGTGGCCCGAAGAAGACCGCGACTGCGGCGCCGAGTACCGCAGCCACGACGGCGCCGGGCCACGGCTCCAGTTCCGCAGTCCAGGGCGGCGCGGGGGCGGCCAAGACCTGCACCGCCGGGCACACCCAGGCCACCATCAACGGCCGACCCAAGTGCCTGGCCGCAGGCCAGACCTGCTCCAGCAAAGCGATCAGCCAGTACCCGCAGTACGGCTACGTGTGCCTGACCAGCAACGGCCGACTCACCCTGCGCCGCAAATAACCCGGCAGGATCCGGATCATGACTAGTTCCCAACTACCGGCCAGCGGCCGGACTCGCTCTGGGACCCGGCTGGCTCGCCCACAACGGACGGTCACGCTCTACAGCAGCGTGTACGGGGTGTGGGCGGCGGTGTTCGCCCTGTTGGTGAGTTACCTAGCGGTCGGTCTGAGCCTGCTGATCGCCATGCTGCTCGCCGGCCTCGCTGCCACGGTGGTCGGGCTGGTCGTGCCCGTCGGCACCGCGATACGGCGCGGACAAGCCCGGCCACGCTGACCCAACGCGCTCAGGTCGGCGCTTCACACAACTGCAAACCCGGGAACGGCGAACCCGGCCAAGCCGTCACGCTGGCCGGCCAGTGCCGCCGACCCTGCGCCTGTATGAGCGCCGCGGGCTGCTCTGGCAGGCCGGTACCAGCGCGGCAGCCAACACAACCTGGACCGGCTCCGCCGTCTCCGTTAGGGGCCGGAACAACCTCGCGCACCACGCTGACGCCGTCTTTCGGACGTGGCCTCGGCAGCGAGCTCCCAGTGGCCTTGATTGGGCACTGTTGCGCTTCGTCGCACCCAGCAGATGACGTCCGGTTGTTGTTTGCAAGGCGTCTTGAGGTCACCGGACAACGCAGATGGGGTCGTCGTCAGGAGTTGGCGTGCTCGGATTGCCGGCTTGGTCGGTGGCTGCCACTGTGAAGTACACGCGGGATGAGCCAGGGGGTGCGATGGCGCTGCGGTCCGAGGCTCAACGTCGGCGTCGTGAGGCCGCCCGGGCGTTGCGGGAGCGGGCCGCCGCGAGCCGCGCTGTGCCGCAGGAGGAGCCCGTCGAGGCGGCAAGCACGAGTACGGTCTGGCGAAGCTCGGAGCTTCCGACACCGCAGACGGCGCGGGCCGGCGTGCCGCTGTCTGAGGGCATCACGAGTGTGTTCTTGGGGGCTGTGCTCTACGTCCCGGTCGCTTTGGTCACCGGTTACGCGAGCTGGAACTATCTGGTCGCTCTGGTGCTGGTCGTGGCGCTGTCGTACGCGTTGTGCTCGCGGCGGGTGGTGGCTGGTCCGGGGTTCGTCGCGGTCCGTAAGTTCGGCCCGTACCGGGTGGCTCAGGCCGACGCAGTGCGTTCCGGGGCGATCAAACAGACTCAGCGCGGTGGTGTGTTGACGGTACGTACCGGCGATGGGCGCACGATGCGGCTGCGGCGGGTGGAGTACAGCAAACCCGACGTCAACATCGCCCTCCGCGAACTGTTGCTGGCCAGTGGCCGTAAGTATGACGAGGGCGTGATGATGCAGCTGGAGTTGCCGTGGCGGGCGGAGTTCGGCCACCACCGCTATCTGCTGGACGCGGTGCAGTAGCCCAGCGAGGATTGGGTGCATGAACCGCGGGGTGCCGCTGCGCGCCGCAGGTGGTGTGATCTGCACCCCACCCCACCCCCGTTCTTCGAGGAGAACCTCATGCTCGTTCAGCGCCTTCGCCAGTTCGGTGTGAGCAGCGACGTCCTGCAGGTCATGGGCTTGGCTTCTATCCTGGGCAGCATCACGGTCTGGGCAAAGGCCAAGAGCTCCGACGACCCAGCCCACGCCGAGCGGTTCGGCATCTTCGTCGGGTTGTGGGCGCCGACGTTCTTCGTGCTGGCCGACCAGCTCGTCACCGCCGAGACCAGCGGCCGCTAGCTCGGCATCGGCGGCCCAGGCAACGAAACGGCCGGAATCCGAACTCTTCGGCAGCGCCGTCGAACACTCCTTCGTGCAGGACGGCGCCGATGCAGGCAAGCCCCGACGAACCGCCCGGCTGCCTGCTCTCCGGCGTCGGCTACACGATCCGGCGCTGATAGGAAGGACCCGAACGACCTCCCCTCTTGTTCTCATGAAACTTGAAAACCAGGAGTAAGGGTCGGGTCCTTCGCACGTCCCTTCGCTCCAGGGGCTGAACTACCAGCGGGCGGCGCACGAGCAGGTGAACGTGGACGACCTCGGGCTCGCAGCCCCGGTACCAGGGGCACTGCCCTGCCCCGGGTGGGACTGGCCATGAACCACCTCGACCGGGATAGGGACCAGCCCGGGTCGGTGCAGCTGATGTGTAACGCTGGCCGGCATGCGGGCCCTGACGGCTGGGTAGCGGGAGCAACGCGGCACGCCGCGGTCAGCCAAGCGCCGAGCCGGCCTGATGCTGTCCAGGACGACTACAAGCGCCGACCTGCCCGTCGGTACCTCGGTGAGGTGTCGGCGGTGGGCCGCTCGAGGGGTTGGCTGAGGCGTTGCAGTTCTAGGGCCAGCACCTCGGCAACTTGGCAGGTGAGGGTGACGTCACGCTCGGTCCAGGTCCTGGATCGCGGCCCGTAGACGCACAGCGCACCGACGACGGTGCCGTCGGTGAGCTGCAGCGGTACCCCGAGGTAGGCCCCGACGGCTCCGGTGAGCACTGGTGGCAGGTCGTGC
>JAABUK010003881.1_pt1 | contig 24873 bp, 32 predicted proteins | sample 5559141 | NCBI WGS metagenome assembly JAABUK01 (sample SAMN10711869, study PRJNA513367) | rock metagenome | isolation source: Antarctica rocks | place: Antarctica: Victoria Land, Pudding Butte nord | collected 2016-01-03 | reverse complement strand
ACGCACGATCATCAGGCGTCCACATCGAAGGCTCCACGACAGCCGAACTGTCTGGAACGCCAACAGCACGGCCCCGGTCAGCCCATCACATCCAGTCAACCGACCTTCTCAAACGGGGTCTGAGAGCGGCGGCACGGCCGGGGACTGCAACAGGGCGAGGGCAAGCGGCACGGCACGTCGGGGCATGGCGGGTCCTTTCCTGCGACGGCAGCCGGCCGCGGCGCGGCGGGCGCTTGGTTTCTACTTTGGGTCCGGGTGATTTTCGAGGAGCATTCGATGCAGCATTTGATTGTCGTGCGTCCCTTCGGGCCGTACCGGCCGGGCGACGCCATCACCGATGCGGACGAGGCCGCGGGCATCCTGGCGTCCGAGCACGCCGGCCATGTCGTGCGCTCCACGCCCCTTGAGGACGCTGCGCGCCCTGAGGAGGCCATGCGCCCGGCGGGCGCCGAGGCCGGCGTCCGCAACCCCACGCCGCAGGAGAGCTGACATGCCGATCGTGCAAGCGGGCAGCATAAACACCACGGCGCTGGTGGTGCCGGACCTGTATGTGCAGGTGGTGCCGCCGCAGAACCTGGTGCTGAACGGGGTGCCCACCAACGTCGTGGGCGTGGTCGGCAGCGCGGGCTGGGGGCCGGTGAACCAGCCGGTGACGGTGGGCAGCATGGCCGACTACGCCCGGGGATTCGGGGCGATCCAGGCGCGGCGGTTCGACATGGGCACGCAGGTGGCGACTGCGGTGCAGCAGGGGGCGCAGAGCTTCCGGTGCGTGCGGGTCACGGACGGCACCGATGCCGCGGCGAACTACGCCATGTTCTACGGCAACGGCGGGTATCCGGTGCTGCTGACGGCGCGTTACTCCGGCAGCCTGGGCAACCAGGTCGGGCTGGCGCTGCAGCCGGGGTCGGCGGCCGGGTCGTGGCGGCTGATCCTGGGGCTGCCGGGGCAGGTGGCGGAGACGTTCGACAACCTGGCGGCGCCAACGCCGGCGGCGTTGTGGCAGAACCTGGTGAACGCGGTGAACCTGGGGCTGGGGCCGCTGCGGGGGCCGAGCCAGCTTTGCGTCGCGAGCCTGGGGTCGGCCACTGTAACGCAGCCGGCGGGGTTTCTGGGGCAGAGCCTTCTCAATGGCAGCGACGGCGCCGCGGGCGTTTCGGCGGGGACGCTGGTGGGGCAGGACGGGCTGCCGCGACGGGGCATGTATGCGCTGCGCGGGCAGGGGTGCAGCCTGATGGTGCTGGCGGATGCGGACGACCTGGGTTGGTGGGCGACGCAGGCGGGGTTCGCGCAGCAGGAGGGGCTTTATGCCATCCTGACGGGGCCGAGCGGGGACGGGATCGCGGCGGCGGTAACGGCGCGGCAGGCTGCGGGGCTGGACAGCCCGGCGGCCAAGCTGATGTTCGGCGACTGGGTCTATTGGAACGATCCCGTCACGGGGACCATACGGCTGGTCAGCCCGCAGGGGTTCGTGGCGGGGCGGCTAGCGAACCTGTCGCCGGAGCAGAGCAGCCTGAACAAGCCGCTATATGGCGTGGTGGGCACGCAGCGGGCCGGGGTGCCGGGCAGCGCGCAGAGCAACGGCTACAGCACGGCGGAACTGGCGGCGCTGCTTGGCGGGGGGCTGGACGTGATCGCAAACCCGCAGCCGGGCGGCAGCTTCTGGGGGGTGCGGGGCGGGCACAACAGCAGCAGCAACGCAGCGACCAACGGGGACAACTACACGCGGCTGACCGACTTCATCGCGCGCACGCTGGCGGCGGGGATGGGGCAGTATGTGGGGCAGGTGATCAATGCCGGGCTGTTCCGGCGGATACGGAGCACGCAGCTTGGGTTCCTGCAGGCGATGCTGGGGCAGGGGATACTCGGGACGGTGGATGGCAGCCTGCCGTTCAGCGTGGTGTGCGACGCGAGCAACAACCCTCCGGCGCGGGTGGGGCTGGGGTATGTGCAGTCGGACGCGCAGGTGCAGTACCAGGCAATCAACGAGCGCTTCATCGTAAACCTGGAGGGCGGGCAGACCGTGCAGGTGACGCGGCAGACCTTGCCTGCGGGTCAAGTGGTTTAGGGAGGGCTGAGGTATGCCAGCGAACAATTTCTCGACCGGGCGGGACTGCCAGTTGGTGGTGATCGGGCCGGCGGCGGGCGGGGCTGCCGGGGCGCGGGTGGACCTGGCGCATGTGACGGGATTCGAGAGCCGGCAGATGACGCATCCGATCCGGATTGACCGGCTGGACGGGGTCCATATGGCGGCGGAGCTGCCGAAGGGGTGGGAGGGGCACTTCGACTTGGAGCGCGGCAGCTCGGCGGCGGACGACTTCATTGCGGGGATCGAGCAGGCTTGGCACGCGCAGGGGCTGCTGCAGGGGGCTACGCTTTATCAATATGTTGACGAGGCCGATGGCAGCACCAGCACGTACCAGTTCGAGGCGGCGGTGTTCAAGATGGCGAATGCCGGGTCGTGGAAGGGCGATGCGCCGGTTCGGCAGCGGCTGGATTTCTTTGCCAGCCGGAGGAAGCGGATCTAGCAGGGCCGGTGCTGCTCCCTCTCTCCGGGAGAGAGTCAGGGTGAGAAAGGTCGCAAGAACTGGTGCCTTGCCCATCCGTGCCAGACGACGACGGACTGCGCGTGCGGCTTCCCTCACCCCGACCCTCTCCCGGAGGGAGAGGGGGCAGTAAGCAGGATGCACCTTTATGGACACGCCGTCTGAACGGATCATTGCGGAGGCTGGGCGGCCTTTGATGGCTATCGATGCCGCTGGGCGCAAGCTGGAGGTGCGGCGGCCCGGGGCGTTGGACCGGCTGCGGCTGTTCAAGGCGTTGGGGCCGGCGCTGTCGGGCAACGACCGGTATGTTGGATATGCCATGCTGGCCTACTGCGTGCAGGCCATTGACGGGGTGCCGGTGCCGGCTGCGGCGACCGAGGCGCAGTTGGAGGCGCTGGTGGCGCGGCTCGGCGACGCCGGGCTGGCGGCGGTGGGGGAGGCCCTGTCCGAGGCGACGCCTGGCCCAAACTAGGCGGCGCGGCCGGGGGGCCTGACCCGGCTGCGCTGCGTGGGCTGGTGGGGCAAGCGGACCTGGTGGACTGCCTGTTCCTGGTGCGGAACGGGGTGCCGCTGGACGTGGCGTTCTCGTTGGACGCGGGGGAGCGGACGGCATGGGTGATCGTGATCGGGCAGATGGACGGGCTGACGTGGGACTGGGCGGCGATGGCTTGGACTCCGTTGGGATAGGCGGGGCTGGGGCAGGCGGGGCCGGGGCAGGCGGGGGCGGGACGGCGAGGGCTGCGGGGTTCGGCACGGATACGCTGGTGGTGCGGATCGAGGGCTTGCCGGCTGACATGCGGCCTGGTGGCCGCGCCGCGCCGCGGATGGCGCGGTTGCGCCTGCAGGAGGGGCGGCGATGATTGACGCCTATGAGGTCGGCATCAGCCTGGCGCTGCAGGATGGCGTGAGCGCCGGGCTGGAGGTCATCATGCGGGAGCTGCAGGCGTTGGACGCTGCGGTGGCGGCGAGCGCCGCCGGGTTGCGGGGATTGATGGCCCAGGCGCAGCAGGCGGCGGCCGTGACGGCTCGGGCCGGGCGGCCAGTGCCCATGACGGTGGCGGCGCCTGGTGGCGAGGCCGCGGCTGTGTCGGCCGCCGTGCCTGCGACAGCGGCCCGGCAGGCGGCTAGGGCCGAGGTGGCGGCAAGCCCGGCGGCGGAGATGCGTGCGGCAAGCGTTGCGCCCGCCTCTCGGCCAGTGGCGACGGAGGAGGTGCGCGGCGCGGCGCAAGCCGCCCCGCGCATCGTAGCGGCTGCCATCACGGCGCCTGCGTCCGCGGCGGTGCCCGCCGATCCCGTGGCTCCGCCGCCAGTGGCGGTGGCGCCTGCGGCGCTGGGGGCTGTCCCGGCCGTGCCGCGCCCGGTGCCTGCAATGGTCACACAGGCGCTTGGCCCTGGGCTTGGGGCAGCTCCTGGCCGCGGCTCCGGCATGGCACAGCCGCCGCGGACGCTGCCGGCCACCCCTTTGGCGGCCATGCTGGCGAGCGGACCGCGGGTTGAAATGTCGGTGCTGGCGTTCGCTGCGGCACTGGACGCCGTGCCCCGCCCTGCCGCAGCGCCAGCCATAAGGGTGTTGGCGCCGCCGGGGGCCGCCGGGGCAGCGGCCTTGCCCCTGATGCCTGCGCTGGTGTCCGGGCCGCTTGCGCCACAGGCGCCGCGACTGCCGCCGGCTGCCCCGTCCGCTGCGATGCCTGCGCCGGTGCCGGGTGCGCCGGTGTTCGCCGGGCGGCCTGCCGCGCCGCCGTCGCCGGCCGCCGAGGGCGGGCGCGGGGGTGGTGACGTGGTGCTGGATGGGCGGCTGGTCGGCCATTGGCTGGCGGACCGGATGGGACGGGAGGCCGCGCGGCCCGGCGCAGGGACGACCGGGTTCGACCCGCGGCAGTCGCCGGCCTGGACGCCTGCAGGAACCCTTTAGGGACCAGCGTGCGCTTTGCCGCCAGGGCCGCACGCTGCGGCAGGTTGTGGCGTGGCCGGGATGCGGGCTGGCTGCATCAGGCTGCTTTGGGAAGGGACATGCCATGCTCACTCTCGGCCCCATCGTGTTCGGGTCCTTCGAGGTCCCGCAGAGCATCACCCTGGGCGGGCGGCAGCGGCTCGCGGTGCATCAGTTGCCGGGCGGCGGGCGCGTGGTGGACGCCATGGGCGCGGACGACGCGGAGCTGGCGTGGTCCGGCATCCTGTCCGGGCCGGAGGCGTCGGGGCGGGCGCGTGCCCTGGACCGGCTGCGGCGCGGCGGGCTGGCGTGGCCGCTGGCCTGGGACGGGTGGCGGTTCACGGCCATCGTGTCGCGCTTCGAGGCGGACAGCTCCGACCCGTTCTGGATGCCCTACCGCCTGTCCGCCTGCGTGCTGGCGGAGGGGGACATAGCTGCGCCGGAGCCTTTGCCGCTGGCGCCGACCGCCGCGGAGGCGGTGGCGCTGGGCGCCGGGCCGGGGCTGGAGGACAGGCTGGTCCAGGCGGGCGCCGGGCTGGCGGCGCCGGACCTTGCGGACGTGCTGGCGGCGTCGGGGCTGGCGGCCCGGCTGGCGGCGGCCCGCGCCTTCCAGAACGCGCTGGGGGTTGCATGAGGGTTCTGACGGTGGCCGGGGGCGACCTGTTCCGCCTGGCGCTGGAGCACCTGGGCGACGCGACGCAGTGGAACCGCATCGCCGCCCTGAACGGGTTGGACGACCCGGTGCTGGACGGGCTGCAGACGCTGCGCCTGCCGGAGCGGGACCCGAACGCCGGGGGCGGCATTGAGCGCGGTTAGGCAGCCGCGGCTGCGCGTGCTGGCGGACGGGGCGGCGCTGCCGGGGGCGATGTCGGCGGACGTGAGCAGCAACAACCACCTGTCCGCGGACCGCTTCCGGCTGCGCTTCGCCGCACGCGGGCTGGACCCGGTGGCGCTTGCGGGGCGGCTGGATGTACAGATCGGGCTGGATGGCGGCTGGACCAGCCTGTTGCTGGGCACCGCCGACAGCCTGCACCTGGACCCGGTGCGCGGCACCCTGGACGTGGAGGGGCGCGACCTGTCGGCGGCGCTGGTGGAGGCGCGGGTGGACGAGACGTTCGCCAACCGCACCAGCAGCGAGGTGGCGGAGGCGCTGGCGGCCCGGCATGGCCTGCAGGCGGACGTGACGGCGACCACGGCGACCATCGGGCGGCTGTATGGCAGCGAGCGGGACCGGCTGACGATGGGGCAGTTCGCCCGCGCCGCGACCGAGTGGGACCTGCTGGCGGCCTTGGCGGGGCAGGAGGGGTTCGATTTGTTCATGGACGGGCCGCGGCTGCACTTCGGCCCGCCTGGCGACGCGGCGCCGGTGCCGCTGCCGGTCGGCGGCTGCATATCGCTGGAGGTGGAGCACCGGCTGGCGCTGACGGACCTGAAAGTGCAGGTGCGGAGCTGGGGGACGCGCGCCGGGGCGGCGGTCAGCGCCTCGGCCGGTGCGGGGGCGCGCACGCATGGCGTGGTGCGGCCGAACCTGCCGCAGGAGGAGGCGCAGCGGCTGGCGGAGCGGACGCTTGCCGACCTGCAGCGGCACGAATGGGCGGCGCACGCCGCCATGCCCGGCGAGCTGGCGCTGACGGCGCGCAGCCGGGTGCAGGTGCAGGGGGCCGGACCGGGCTGGGACCGGGTGTTTGCGGTGGCGGAGATCAGCCGGCACCTGGACGTGCGGCGCGGGTTCACGCAGCGGGTGGTTTTGCAGGGCATTCCAGGGGGGGCGGCAGATGGACAGGCTGCTTAACGCGATCAAGGGCCACACCGCGGCGCAAGGCGCGGCGGCGGGGCAGCCGCGGTTCGGGGTCGTGACCTCGATGGACCCGGCGGCGGGGACGGCGCGGGTGCAGTTGCAGCCGGAGGGCGTGCTGACGGGCTGGCTGCCGCTGCTCAGCCCCTGGGTGGGGGCTGGATGGGGGCTGAGCTGCCCGCCCTCGCCGGGCGACCAGGTGCTGGTGCTGCCGCAAGAGGGCGACGCGGAGCATGGCGTCATCGCCGGGCGGACGTGGAGCGACAAGGCGCAGGGTCCGGCGGCGCCGGTGGGGGAGCTGTGGCTGACGCACAGGAGCGGGTCGTGGCTGCGGCTGCTGAACGACGGGACTGTCTCGGTGCGGGGGGACCTGCATGTGGACGGGGATGCTTATGATCGGCTGGGGTCGCTGGACCGGCTGCGCGGGCATTACAACGCGCACCAGCATGGGGACCCGCAGGGCGGGGTGACGGCGGTGGCGGCGCCGCAGGATTGATGTTGCGGTGAAGGACGGCAAGGCGTTGTCAACCCCGGTTGCGGATATTGCGTTTGTGCGTTAGGCGCACATAGTGGGCAACCAGGAGATGCCGCAATGTCCGCTGCCCTGTTGAGATCAGTCGAGTCTGGCCTGCTGTCCGAGCCGGACATGGAAGTGGCGCAGGATGCCAGCCGTGCGCTGGCGCGGCTTGGTCTCAAGGGAGGCGTGCGCGTCGAGGCAGGGGGCGAGGGAGAGGCCCGCCAGACGTTCGTCCTGCCTGCAAAGGCGGTCCGTTTGCTGACCGACATGCTTGCCTTGCTCGCAGCGGGCCGTTCGGTCGTCGTGATGCCCGACGATGCCGAGCTGACCACGCAGCAAGCGGCGGATTTGCTGAACGTGTCACGGCCGTACCTGGTCAGGCTGGTCGAGGACGGGGCGTTGCCGCACCACAAGGTCGGCACGCACCGGCGTATCCGCTTGCGCGACCTCATGGCCTACCGGGCGCGACGTGCGGTGGAGTCGAGGGCGGCCCTGGATGAACTGACCCGGCAGGCGCAAGAACTGGACATGGGCTACTGACGGGGTGGCCTTCACCGCCCTGCTCGACGCCTGCGTCCTTTACCCGGCCCCGTTGCGCGACATCCTGATGCGCCTGGCCCTGACGGACCTGTTCCACGCCCGATGGCCCCCGCGCATCCAAGAGGAATGGATGCGCGGCGTCCTGCGCAAGCGGCCGGAACTGGCAGACAGGCTGATGCGGACGCGCGAGCTTATGGACCGCGCCATACCTGATTGCGTGATCACGGGCTGGGAGAGGATCGAGGCTTCCTTGACCTTTCCCGATCCGGACGACCGCCATGTCCTTGCTGCTGCGATTGCGGGCCAGGCGGATGTGATCGTGACCTATAACCTGAAGCATTTTCCGGCTGAGGCGCTTCGCACCCACGGCGTCGAAGCGCAGCATCCCGATGCATTCATCCGGCATGTCCTTGACCTGGACGGCGACATCGCCTTGCCGGCAGTGCGTGGCCATCGAGCCGGCCTGACCTCGCCGCACAAGAGCGTGGATGAGTATCTGGACACGCTGCCGCGCCAGGGGCTGCCGGAGACGGTGGCGTTCCTGCGGCCCTGGGCTGCCATGATCTAAAGCAGGCTTACGCGGCTTGCTGCACCCTATGCTTCCGGCAAAGACAGGCCGTGCAAGCCTGCTTGGCCTTCATCTGTGCGCGAACTTTCAGGAATTCGCTTAGCTCCGGCTTCCGGGCTGGGGTGCCATTCCAGCCGTGGAGACCTCAATGTCCGACCTGCACCATGCCTGGGGCGGCGACCTGTCCGCCAGCCTGACGGGCGACCTTGCCGCCGTGTCCGGCCCGGCGCTGGGCACCGAGCGGGTGCTGCGGCGCCTGCTGACCAACCCGGGCGACTACCTGTGGCAGCCCGGCTACGGCGCCGGCCTCGCCCGCTTCGTCGGGCAGCCGGCCGATCCCGCTGCGATACGCGCCCTGGTGCGCCAGCAGATGGCGCGGGAGGCCGCGGTGGCGCCGGAGCCGGAGCCTGTGATCGAGGTGCAGTCCGATCCGGGCGGCACCCTGTCCGTCCAGGTCCGCTATGCCGATGCCGAGACGGCGGAGGCGCGGACCCTCACCCTCCAGATGCCGGGATAGACCGCCATGCAGCTTCCTTTGCAGGACTTTGCCGCGCTCGTGCGGACGCAGGCCGCCGCCGTGCGCGGGGGGGCCGCGGGGCTGATTGACCTGTCCGTCGGGTCGGTGCTGCGGGCGGTGCTGGAGGCGAACGCCTCAGTGGGGCTGTGGGTGCAGTGGCTGATCGTGCAGGTGCTGGCGACCACGCGGGCAGCGACCAGCTCCGGGCCGGACCTGGACACCTGGGTCGGGGACTTCGGGGTGCAGCGGCTGCCGGGCACGGCGGCGCGGGGGCAGGTCCGGGTGGGCCGGGGCGTGCCGGGACTGGCGGCGACCGTGCCGGTGGGGGCGCTGGTGCGCACGGCCGGGCCGGGAGCGCTGACGTTCCGGGTTGCGGCCGATCCCGGGCACCCCGCCTGGACCAGCGCGGGCTATGCGCTGGCGGCGGCGGACACGGACCTTGTCGTGCCGGTGCTGGCGGCGCAGCCCGGCGGTGCCGGCAATGTGCGGCCCACCGCCATCGTGCAGCTTGCGACCGCTATTCCCGGCGTGGACCGGGTGACGAACGACGGCTCGCTGCTGGGCGGCGTGGATGCCGAGGGGGACGCGGCGCTGCGGACCCGCTTCGGCGGTTTTATTGACAGCCGGACCCGCGCGACGCCGGGGGCGGTGGCCTGGGCGGTCGGCTCGTTGCGGGCGGGCCTGTCGGTGTCCATTGCGGAGCGGGTGGACACGGCGGGGTGGGAGCGGCCGGGGCACTTCACGGTGACGGTGGACGACGGCACCGGCCTGCCGGACGCGGCGCTGCTGGCGGCGGCGGGCGCAGCCATCGAGGCGGTGCGGCCGGTGGGCAGCACCTACTCGGTGCGCGGGCCGCTGGTGCTGCGGACGAACGTGCAGTTGATCGTGCAGGGGCCGGGCGGCGGCGGGCCGGTGCAGGCGGCGGTGATCGCGTGGATCGCGGCGCTGCCGACCGGCGCCGGGCTGGCGCGGTCGCGGCTGGTGCAGGTGGCGCATGACGCCGATCCCACGGTGGCCAGCGTAATGGATTTGACGATCAACGGCCTTGCGGCGGACCTGGTGGTGCCGGTCCACGGTTTGGTGCGGTCCGGCACGGTTGACGTGGTGCTGCGATGAAAGGCGACCTGTCGGACATTGTGGGCCGGCTGCGGCTGGCGCTGCCGCGGCGGTGGTTCGGCGACGTGGCGCCGGTGCTGGATGCGCTGCTGGCCGGGTTGGCGTCGGGCTGGACGGGGCTGCATGCCCTGTTGCAGGAGGTGCGGCGGCAGTCCCGCATGGCGACCGCGACCGCTGGCTTCCTGGACCTGGCGGCGGGCGACCTGTTCGGCGGCACGCTGCCGCGGCGGGCCGGGGAGGCGGACGACGACTTCCGCGCCCGCATCGGCCGGGCGTTGCGCCGCCTGCGCGCGACGCGGGCCGGCATGGTGGACGCGGCGGCGGAGGCCGGCAGCCTGGCCCGGGTGTTCGAGCCGGCGCGGCCCACCGACACCGGGGTCTATGGCGGCCCCGGCCTGGCCTGGGGCGTGGCCGGCGGCTGGGGGTCCCTGGTGATGCCGCTGGAGTGCCTGGTGGTGCTGCAGCCCGATACGCCGGAGGCACGGGCGGCGCTGGCCGGGGCGCTGCCGGCTGGCGGCGCGGCCTGGGTGAGGGGCGGCTAAGCCAGCGGTCGCACCCCGCGGCCCAGGCCGGCGGCAAACCTTCCGGGCACGGTTCCTTGGCCTGTTTGGCATCCGGCTTTTGCATGGACAAGGCAGTTCGCCGCTCCTCGTCTGTCCCGAAGCCGACGGCGGAGTTGCCGTCGGACACGAACACCGCAACGCAGCCCTCGACGCCGCCCATCCGCGGCCTGCGCGCCCACGGCATTCCATCCGTCGGCAACGACGAGCCAGCCGAGCTGCTGCGCCCTGGCCGGCAGGGATGACGGGGCGGCGCAGGCAGGCGGCAAGGTAGCGAGGGCAAGGCGCACCGCAGGTTCCAGGACCTGCGGCGGCGTGAGCCTGCCTGTTTTCCATCCACCTGCAAAACCAGACAGGAGGCCGAACTTGGACCGACAGATCGTGTATCCCGGCTCCATCCCGCTCGACACCGACCTGCTGCTGGTGCAGCGCAACGCGATGGCGGCGCTGGGGACGCTGGCGCGGGCGGTGCTGGGGACCCAGCCAGTGGCGGACGGGCTGGACTGCACCCCGGCGGCGTCCGGTTATGGCGCCGTGATCGGGCCGGGCAGCCTGATCGCGGCGGCGGCGGCGGCGGCGGATGCGGCGCCGTTCGGCTCGCTGGGCGTGGACGCGACGCCGCTGGTGCAGGTTGGCCTCAACCGCGATCCGGTGGCGCTGGCAATGGCCGGGCCGCCGGACAACGACCATGCGCTGTGCTGGCTGGTGCAGGCGGCGCTGGACCTGCATGACGCCGGGCCGGTGGCGCTGCCGTACTGGAACGCGGCCGATCCCGCGGTGCCGTGGAGCGGCCCCGGCAACGGCGGGCAGGCACAGAATACCCAGCGCGTCGTGCGCGTGGCGCTGCGGGCCAAGCCCGGCCAGCCGCAGGTGCAGGCCGATCCGCAGCCGCCTGCGCCGGACCCCGGGTGGGTCGGGCTGTGGACGGTGATGACCTATTTCGGACGGCCGCAGACGACGCCGACCGACATACGGCGGCTGCCGGGCAGCGCGTTCCTGGCCTTCGCGCTGCCGCAGCTCAGCCCGGGGTTCAGCCGGCAGGAGGTGTTCGGCACCAACACCGTCTGGCGCGTGCCGGGCGGGGTGCGGCGGGCGCGGGTGCGGCTTGCAGGCGGCGGCGCGGGGGGGGGGCGGCGGCGGTTCTGACTATGCCGGCGGCGGCGGCGCGGGCGGCTATGCCGAAGGCGTGGTGCAGGTCGAACCTGGCGCGGTGATCCCGGTGCAGGTCGGGCCGGGCGGCGCCGGCGGTGCGCCGCGCGTGAACGGGCAGCCGGGCGGGGCGAGCTGGTTCGGCACGCCTGGCGCCGGGCCGGTGGGCGCGGATGGCGGGTCGGGCGGGCACTCCGGCAACCCGGGCAGCGCCGGGGGTGATGGCGGCGGCGGGCTGGCGGGCACGGTGCAGATGGCGGGCGGCCCCGGTGGGGACGGCGCGTTGATCGCGGCGGTGCCGGGCGGGTGCGGCGGCGGCGGCGTGTTCGGCAGCGGCGGGCGCAGCGGGTTCGGCGGCGGCGGGCAGAACAACGGCCCCAATGCCGGGGCGGGGGCGGGCGGGGGCTATGGCGCCGGCTCGCCGGGCGGGTCCGGGGCGGGCGGGGTCGTGATCGTCGAATATTGAGGGCCGCGCTTTCTGCTCCCTCTCCCTCCGGGAGAGGGCCGGGGTGAGGGAGGCCAAATGGACCGGGCCTCGAAGGTCGTTCGCTCTCGCAATCCAACGCTCGTGCTTGCGGTTTCCCTCACCCCGGCCCTCTCCCGGAGGGAGAGGGAGCAGCAGAAGGAATTTGCCATGGCCACGCCTGCGAATCATCTTTACCGGCCCAGCGTGGCGCGCGTGCTGGTGCTGGACGGCGGCGTGCCGGTCCCGCGCGGCGCCCGCCCGCAGCGGCGGCCGTGCTGGCCGGCCAAGGACCCGGCGGACGTGCTGGACTACCAGTTCGACATCGCCCCGGCGCTGACCGGCGCGAACGGGGACGCCGTGGCGACGCTCGACGTGTCCATCAACCCGGCCGATCCCGGCGGCGTGTTCCTGGTGTCCGCCGCCGCCGATGGCGCGCGCGCCGTTCTATGGTTGGGCGGTGGGCGGGTGGGCACGACCTATGCCGTCACGCTCACCATCGGGACGCAGGCCGGGCGCACGCTGTCCCGCGCCGTGCTGCTGCCGGTCGAGGCGCTGGCGGGGGCGACGTCCGCGCCGGGCGTCCTGCAGACCGAGACCGGGGCGGCCGTCCTGGACGGCGCCGGCAACACGATCATCGTGGAAGGATAGCGCCATGCCGACCATTGACCAACTGGACCCGGCCAATGCCGCCGCCGATGACGACCTGGTGCCGATCAGCCGCGGCGGACGGGTGCTGCGCGCGTCGCGGGCGCAGATGGTGGCCGGCTTGCAGCCGGCGCTGGCGGTGGCGGCCGGGACGCTCATGGGCCGCACCAGCCCGGGCCTGGGCGCCCCGGAGCGCATCGGCGTGGGCGCCAACCTGCGCCTGGCCGACGGCCTGCTGTCCGGGGCGGCGCCATTCGCCGTCGCGGCCCTGCCCGGTGCCGCGGCGCCCGCGCCCGGGGACCTGCTGCCGCTGTCGCAGCTTGGCCGCGACGGCGCCACGACCTATGGCGCGCTGATGGCCGGGCTGGGCGGGCTGCGCGGCATAGACCTGTCGGCGCACCGGGCGCAGCCGCCGGGCGGCGTTCCGCGCGACCTTTCGGATTGGATGGCGGAAGCCGTGACGCCCGAGGCGTTCGGCGCCGTGGGCGACGGCGCGCGCGACGACAGCGGTGCGCTGGACCGTGCCATCGCTACCGGGCACCCGGTCCGGCTGGCGCCGCGCACCTATGGCGTGCGCGGCGGCTGGACCGTGGCGCGGGACGCCGTGCTGATCGGCGTGCCGGGCCGCAGCACGCTGCGGCGCATCGCGGTGCCCGGCGTGCCGGCGGCGGGCGCGTTCATCAACGTGCAGGGCGCGGCGTTCACGGCGCTGCACGTCGCGTTCGACGCGGCAGGCGTGCCCGGCGACAGTTGGGGCGTGCTGGTGCTGCCGGCCTGCACGCGCACCCTGTTCGAGGGCTGCACGTTCCGCGGCGCAACCGGGCGGACGCTGGGCAGCGGCCTGGTGATCCAGGCGCGCGACGGCGGGCTGGACGGGCCGGACGGCACCAGCCGCCATCAGGTGCTGCGGTGCGAGGCGTGGGACAACCAGGTTCATGGCATCTGGGTCCAGGCCGCGGCGGGCGCGCTGGTCGAGGGCTGCCTGGCACACGACAACGGCGCCTATGGCATCTGCCTGGACTTCAACGACCCGGCCTTCGCGCAGGCGGTGCGGCACGGGCGGGTGCTGGGCAACCAGTGCTGGGGCAACGGGCGCGGCATCTCGGTGGGCAACTTCAACGAGACCAACCTGGAGCCGCCGCGCTGGGGGCACCTGAACCCGGACGCGGCGAACATGCTGGTGTCGGGCAACGTGTGCCACGGCAACCGGGACTGGGGCATTGCGGTGTCGGGCCGGGGAATGCTGGTGCTGGGCAACACGCTTGCCGGCAACGGGTCCGGCATCCTGTGCAACGCCGCGGGGTCGCGCGTGGCGGGCAACATGGTGTCGGCGCCGGGCTACTTCGGCATAGACGCCGGGGCAGCGTCGAGTGCGACGTGTCGGACAACCAGGTGCAAGGCTGCGCGGTGGGCGTCAACCCCGGCGGCAGCCGCAACGTGCGGGTGTCGGGAAATCAATTGCTCGGCAATACCTGGGGCGTCACGGCCTATGACATGGAGACGGACGGCCACGGCTCGCCGTTCGGCACCTCATGCAGCGGCCTGGTGATCGAGGGCAACCGCATCGTGCTGCGGGACGGCACCGGCGGCGGCGTGCTGCTGCTGGACGGAATGCGCGGTGCGCAGGTCTCGCGCAACGCCGTCTTCCCTGGCGCGGGCAGCCAGGCGGCGCAGGCGCTGAACGCGAACACGGACGGGCTGCTGGTCGGGGGCAACACCTGGGACAACCAGGCCGCGGTGATCGCGAACCCGTCCGGCCTCGGCCCGGCCGGCGGGGACGCGCAGCAGCTCCAGGTGCCGGACTTGCTGGATGCGGTGATGGTGACGTCGGCTCCGCAGGGCGTGGACGGCATAGTCGGGCAGTATCAGGCGTCCATGGCGGGGCGGGTCGCCTTCGTGCGGGTGCAGGCGGGCGGGTCGGGCTACAGCCGGGCGGAGGTGCTGGTCGCCGGGACCGGCCAGGGGGCGCGGGCGGCGGCCTGGGTGCGGGATGGCGCTGTCGTGGGGATCACGATGGTGGACGCTGGCGCCGGGTATGGCGGCGGGCCGGTGACGGTGACGGTCAGCGGGGACGGGCAGGGCGCGCAGGCGTCCGCCGCGGCTGGGCTGCTAGTGCCGCAAGGGCGCCGGCTGCGGCTGCACTGCAACGGCGCGGTGCGGTTCCGCCGGGTGGGCAGCAACCCGTTCCAGGACAACTGGACGCTGCGGGACATGCTGGTGCCAGCGGCGACGGCGGTGGACTGGGAGGGGACGTGGGGCGGCTGGCAGGCGCTGGGCTTCACGGCGGGGGACTTCGTGACCTCGCCGGGGGACGGCAGCGCGACCTTCCGCTCGCCCGGCGGGGACCTGGTGCTGCGCCCCACCAGCGGACGCCTGCGCGTGGCGGCGGACGAGGAGCCGACGGGATTTTGCACTGCCTTGGGCCGCGGCGGGCCGGAGGGCTTGGTGACGGCGCCACCCGGCAGCGACTACCGCAACCTGGACGGCGGGGCGGGCGCGACGCTGTGGATCAAGCGCTCCGGGACGGGACCGACCGGGTGGGCCGCGGTGGCGTAGGCGCCTGCTGCTGCTCCTTGCTCCCTTTCCCTCCGGGAGAGGGCCGGGGTGAGGGGGCCTTGAGGCGCGGTCCATGACCAGTCCCGGGCTGTGTCCTACCGGCACCGGCCGTTTCCCGCTCCGCAGCCAAGACCCCCTCACCCCGACCCTCTCCCGGAGGGAGAGGGGGAAGAACACCTATCAGACGAGGGCATTCCATGCCGACCATCAAGCAGCTTCCCCCCATCCTCCAGGTCAGCCCCACGGACGAGTTGCCGCTCAGCCAGGGCAACTTCACCGGCGGCGTCACAGTTGCGACGCTGCTGGCCGGGACGCAGCCGGTGCTGACCCTGGCGCCGGGCAAGCTGCTGGGCCGTGCGTCCGCAGGCCCGGGCGGGCCGGAGGCGCTGGGCGTCGGCGCCGGGCTGCTCGTGGCGAACGGCGCGGTGCAGGCGACCGGCTCGGACCATGCGGGCCTCCCTGCCGCCGCAGCGCTGGGCGCGGCGGACGAGGTCGTGCTGAACAGCGCCGGCGCCCCCCGGCGCCTGCCGGCCACTGCGCTGCGCGGCCTGTTCACCGCCGGGTCGGGCGTCAGCATCTCGGGCGACGGCCGGGTGTCGGCGGCGGCGCTGGGCGATGCGTCGGCGGTCGCGGTCACGGCGCGCGGCACGCCCAGCCCGCGCCCGCTGGCGGACCGCGCGGCGGATGCGGTCAACCTGCGGGACTTCGGCGCCGTGCTGGACGGCGGCACGGATGACGGCCCGGCCGTTGCGGCGGCGCTGGTTCGGGCGGCGGGCGGCGCGGTCCAGGTCCCGCCGGGCACCGCCGCGGTGGGCGCGCAGCCCGACGCCATGACGGGACGCTTCGCCGGCGAGGGTCAGCTCCGCACCGGCGACGGGCGGCGGCGCGGGCGCATGTTCGCCCGGCGTTCGGCGGAGCCTGCGCGCTACGGCTCGCTCGACGACATCAGCACGGCGTTCGACGGCGACCTGTCCACGGTGCAGCTTGCCATCGAGCATCGGGTGGACGGGGCCGCCACCCTGACGCAGCCCGCCGCCGGCTACGTTTACCGGCACGAGAACAGCGCCGTCAGCGTCTATTACCAGAACCGCAGCGGTTACAACGCGCTGACGGCGAACCAGGGCGGGCGCACCGGCTGCTCGGCCATCAACGGGCGGGTGACGCAGCAGGGGCAGGGCGACGCGGTGTTCCTGACCGTGGCCGGGACCGTGACCGGCACCAAGGCCGGCAGCACGCACTTCCTGGCCAACCCCGCCGTGCTGGTGATGGATGGCGACATCTTCGGCTTCGCTGACGGCACCTACCAGCAGGTGGACGAGTTCAGCCACAACGATGTCGGGTTCGACCTCGCGGTCAGCAGCACGGTACGCAACTTCTACCGTACCAACGACGCCGGGGCGAAGGGGGCGTGGTGGCTGGGCACCCGCTACCAGTCGCTGGGCGCCAAGGGGGTGGACGCAGCGTTCCAGGTGGTCGGGCGGTGGAACGGGGTGCTGGACACCTGCGCCGCCACCAGCGGGCCGAGCGGGGCGGTGCTGACCGTCGCGGCGGGCCAGCGCATCTACCTGAATGCCAGGAATGCCGACCCCTATGCCAATCCCGCCAAGGTGCAGCCCGGCGCCGGCTCGGCCGCCCCGGCGTTGCAGCCGGTGGGCGCTGCGGCGGACATACCGCTGCAACTGCAGGGCAAGGGCGCCGGCTCCGTGCTGGCGCCCACGCCAACCGCGGGGGACAGCAGCGGCGCGGTGGCGACGACGCGCTATGTCAGGGATGCGGTCGGCGGCCCAGGCTTCGTGTCGCTGCTGAATGCGGCCCTGCCGCTGCTGCCCACCATACGGCCGGTTCCGGTGCCCGGGAGGCCGCAAGCCTGGATCAATGGCGACGCCATCTGCGTCGCGTAGGAGGCCGCACCATGACCCGCCCCCTGCGAACGGCCCGGCTGGCACTGCTGCTGTGCCCCCTGCTGCTGCCGGACGCGGCGCGGGCGCAGGCGGCGAAGTTCACCCAGGACGGCATCACCCTGCGCCAGGACCCTGCCCTGCCGACCGACGCCGCGCGCAAGGGATACGTGGATAGCCTGGTCGGCACCGCGGCGGCGGCCACGGCGCAGGCGGCGGCCAACGCCGCCGTGCCGCAGTCTGCGCTCGGCCAGCCGAACGGGCCGGCGCGGCTCGGCCCCGGCGGCACCCTGCCGGCGACGTAGCTTCCGGTCGGCGCGCGGCGCGGTGACGCTGCAATGCGACGGCGCCGGGGACTGGTCGGTGCTGGCGCGGATGTAGCGGGCCGCTGACGCCTTGCCGGGCCTCTGCCTGAGCAGCGTTCCGGCGCTGGCGACCATGCATGGCGTAACGGCCGGCTGCTTCGTCCCGTCAAATCCGGCCATGGCCGCCACCGGCATGTGCGCCGTGCTGGCCGGCCTTGGCCATCAACTTCCCCTGGAGGCGCAGCGATGAGGGTGTTCAGGTCGCCGCTGCTGCTGCACCTGCAGCGCGTGTTCTGGCGCAGCCCGTGGGCGGCGGAGCTGGGCGGCGCGCTGACCGCGATGCTGTGGGCCGTGCTGTCCTATGCCGCGCCGACCGACATGGAGGCATGGCCGTCCATGCTGTTCCTGCTGCGGCTGGCGCCGGACGAGTTCTGGCAGGCCGCCGGGTTCTTCCTCGGGTTCTGGCAGCTTGCGTTCCTGGCGCTGGACTGGCGCTGGGGGCGGTGGGGCATGGCGATGGCCCTGGGCTGGTTCTGGTCGCTGCTGGCGATGGGCGTCTGGCTGGCCGTGCCCTGGGCGCCCGGCGTCGCGGTCTATGCCGGGTGGGTGGTCGTGAGCGTGTTCTCGGTGCTGCGCCTGCTGCGCCCGGGAGGGTGACGATGCAGGACGCAGGCAACCCCTGGTGGGTGGTGCTGGCCGCCGCCGTGCCGTCCGCCGCCAGCGGCACCTGGGTGATGTGGCGCTGGTGGGCCGACCGCGGCGACACCCGCGCCACCCAGCAGACCGTACGCGACCAGGCCCTGATGCGCGACCTGGAACTCCAGCGCGCCACCCTCAACCGCGAGCACACCGACCTGTTCGACCGCACGAGGGCCGAATTGCTGCGCTGCCACGCCCGCCTGCAGGAGGTGGAGCGCGACCGCGACCGCGGCTGGGACCTGGCGCGCTGGTGGAACCGCCGCGCGCATGAGCTGCGATACGCCGGCGTCAACGCGCAGGCCGCGGCGCAGAACCTTGCCTTCGACGGCAGCCAGCCGCTGCCGGCCTGGCCGGACATGACCATTCCTGGATTGGAGGACCCGAAATGACCCTGTCTCTCAGCAATTCCAGCCCCGGCAGCTTCGACCGCGCCTTCGGCATCGTCGTGGGGGAGGAGGGCGGATACACCCAGGACCCTGCGGACCCCGGCAACTGGACCGGGGGTGGCCCCGGCCGCGGCGCCTGCCGGGCACGCGCTGGGGCATCTCCGCCGCGGCCTACCCGGCGCTGGACATCGCCGGCCTGCTGCTCGCGGACGCGCGGGCCATCTACCGCCGCGACTACTGGGACCGCGTCGGCGGCGACGCGCTGCCGGCGCCGCTGGCGCTGCTGGTGTTCGACGCCGCGGTGAACAACGGGGTGGGCCGTGCCGTGCGCTGGTTGCAAGGCGCCGCCGGGGTGGCGGCGGATGGCGTCCCTGGTCCCGTGACGCTTGCCGCCGTGCGCGCCCGCCCGCCCTTGGCGCTGTGCGCGGAGGTGCAGGCGCAGCGGATGGTGTTCATGGCCGCGCTGCCGGCATGGCAGCATTTCGGGCTGGGCTGGGCGCGGCGCCTGTGCCGCCTGCCGTTCGACGCCGAAGGGATGGAGGCTTAGATGGACAACACCCCGACCCCCCCGGCCTGGCTGGCCTGGGACGCCCCCGTCGTCAGCGTCGTGGTGCTGCTGACGTTCGGCGGCGTCGTGTCGCTGACCATGCTGCGCACGATCCCTGCGGGATCGGAGACGGTGCTGAACGTGCTGCTGGGCACCTTGGCCGCGATGGCGACCAACGTGGTCGGCTATTGGGTCGGCAGCAGCGCCGGGTCGGCGCGGAAGGACGAGCGGCTGGCGGAGGTGGCGCGGGCGGAGAAGGCGGAAGGGTAGCAGCGGGCCGGTTATGCCGACCGCCAATCGTTCTGAGCGGCTCCAGGGTGTCCGGCAAGCTCGGAGGCAATGGCGGTGCGGCACCGTGGCCAGTCACATCGGTGTCCAATGACGGCGTATCCTGACTTAATGTTTTCAACGCCGCGGCCCGGTTCAGCGGTAGCCCGTCGCATTCTTCAAAGGCGCGGGCGTGGTTGCGCGTGCCGGGTGATGCGTCGTCAGGCACATGGAATGCACCGAACACATGCGGCGCGGCGACTTTGCGCGCTCAAGGGCGGCAAGGGCCTAAACGCCAGGCGGCAGCTCGTCGCCGGGGTTAGGCGGGTGGTCCGGCACCAGGGCGAGGACGGCGCGAAGGTCCCTGGGCTTGGCATCGCCCGCCCGCCGACGAAAGAACTCGGCCGCGGTCTCCACGGCGCCCACCTTCTGCGCCACGGCCGACGCGATCCATTGGTTGAGCGACACGCCGTCCTCCTTGGCCAGCCGTGCGGCGGCAGCCTTGACCGAGGCCGGCAGCTTGAGAGGGTAGGTGGCCTTGCTCATCGCCGCATCCTCTTCAAAAGCTCACCCGGCCGCAGCAGGATCAAGCCGAACCGCGGGGCGGCATGGGCGAAATCGGCCATGTTGTGCGTGACGAGGGCATCGGCCCGTCCGTTCACCGCCGCTTCCAGCACCATTTCGTCGCCTGAGTCGATAAGCTGTGGCCGCCAGGAAAACCGCACCTCGACCGGCTCCATTGCCGCGGCGAGCGCGGCAAGGGCTACGTCCACCTGCGTCAAGGTCAGGCCCGAAACCTCGCGTTGCTCCGGCCGCTTCAACACGTCCTCATACTCCAAGAACAGCGCTGGCGTGGCGAGCAGCACCAGCTTGCCGCCAGCAACAAGGTCGAGCAGCCTATAGGATGCGCCGTGCTGGCTGCGAAACGCCGAGATCACAACCGAACTGTCCAACACCAGCCGCCTCACGCCCGTATCATATCACATCCCATGGGATGTGTCACTCGTGGCAGGTGGCCGGACATGGAGATGCATTGGTCAGTCCCGCCCCGGCCGCGGCCTTCGCAACAGCAGCCGCACCGATCCCTGGTTGGCCGCGTGCGGGTGCGCCGCGGCCAGCACCATCGGGCGCAGCTCGTGCAGGTTCAGCCATAACGGGAACTCGCGTCGGATCACCCCGCCACCCTCGCCGCTGCCGCGCCCGGTGATGACCTCGACGACGCGCAACCGGTCGGCATGGGCGTTGCCAAGAAAGGATTGCAGCGCGAAGAACGCGCGCTGCGCCGTGCGGCCGTGCAGGTCCAGCGTGCGTCCCGCCGGCAGCTTGCCAGTGCGGAAGCGGCTCCAGGTCGCGTTGTCCACACCGGGCGGCTGCAATCCAACGATCAGCGGCCCCATGCGCTGCACGGTGGGCACGGGCGGCGCGGCGGGCAGGCCAGGGACCGCCGCGCTGCCCGGCTCCGGCAAGGGCGGGGCCGGCAGCGCGTCGGGCCGGGCCACGCCGTCCAGCGGCGCGACGTTCTGCACATAGCCAGCCCAGATCGCCCGGTCCGCATCGGACAGGGTGCGGCGGCGGGACGGGGCGGCAGGTCCCAGGCGTTTGGGCGCAGGCGGCATCAGGCGGCGCGGGCGGCCGGGTCGTCCTCGATCAGCACGACATGCAGGCGGCGCGGGCCGTGGGCGCCCAGCTCCAGCGTCTGCTCGATATCGGCGGAGCGGGACGGCCCGGTGACGAGCATGACGTTGCGCGGCATGAAGCCGCCGGTCAGGCCGTCCCGGTTCTCCCGCCGCAGCAGGTCCCAAGCGTCCTCGTAGGCGCCCACCACGCGGCTGGTCCGCAGCACGACGATGGCGGTGTCGGACAGCAGGTTGAGCGTCGTCGGACGCTCCGGCGTGCCCGGCAGCATCAAGGTCCCAGTCTCGGCAACCCCGGCATAGCCGTGCTGCACGCTGACCAAGTCGGTCGGCAGCGCGCGTCCCTCCCGGATCAGCAGCAGCGGGCGGCTGGACCAGGGCAGCGCCTGCAGTTCCGGATGCGGCGCCATCGCCAGCATGGACGGCAGGTTATGCTGCGCCAGGTAGCCCGCCACCGCCTCCGGCACAGCTTCCCCGTCCGGCACGCGGTCGAGGGTGCCGAACTCCTTTTCGATGTTGTGGACCAGCAGCGCGATCTGCTCGGGCCGCGGGACCTGGCTGCGCCCGGGGACCAAGTGCCGCGGCGGATGCGCCATGCGCTCGCGCAGCATGGCCTGCTGGTCGCCGGGCAGCTCGCCCCGGCGCAGCCCGCGGCGTATGGCGCCGAGGATCGCCTCCTTGGTCATGCGTCCTCCCGCTGCTTGGCCCGCTGCTGCTTGGCGTAGCGGGCGAAGAACGTGTCCCCCTCCGGCGCCGGCAGGTCCCGCCCGGCGGTCCAGCCGGTAGCGAGCGGCAGGCTGGCAAAGCGCCCGCGGCGGCGGCCCAGCAGCCCCAGCGCCACGGCCCCGGCCCGCGATGCCAGGCGATACAGCGCCGGGCGCCGGGCAAAGAACGCCCATAGGCCCAGGTTGGTCCGCAGGCCGCTGGGCTGCAGGTGCCGCTCGAACTCCCGCTCCCGCCAGTGCCGCATCATCTTGGGCAGCGGTATCTTCACCGGGCACACGCTCTCGCACTTGCCGCAGAAGGTGCTGGCGTTGGGCAGGTGCCCCGCCTGGTCCACGCCGATCAGGCTCGGCGTCAGCACGCTGCCCATCGGCCCCGGATACACCCAGCCATAGGCATGGCCGCCCACCGCGCCGTACACCGGGCAGTGGTTCATGCAGGCGGCGCAGCGGATGCAGCGCAGCATGTCCTGGAACTCGGTCCCCATCATGGCGCTGCGCCCGGCGTCCACGATCACGACATGATACTCCTCCGGCCCGTCCAGGTCCCCGGGCCGCCGCGCCCCGGTGCTGAACGTGGTGTAAACCGAGAAGTCCTGCCCGGTCGCCGACCGCGCCAGGATGCGGAGCAGGCTGGTCGCGTCCTCCAGCGTCGGCACCACTTTTTCGATGCTGGCCAGCGCGATGTGGACGCGCGGCAGGGTCTGCGTCAGGTCGCCGTTGCCCTCGTTGGTGACGATCACGCTGCTGCCGGTCTCGGCGATCAGGAAGTTGGCGCCGGTGATGCCGACATCGGCGGCCAGGAACCGCTCCCGCAGCTTGCCGCGCGCCTCCGTCAGGATGTCGCGCCGCTCGGCGAACACGCGGTCGGCCGGTAGGTCGGTGTGGGACAGGCGGAACTGCGCCTCCCAGTCCTCGCGGTTCAGGTGGAACGCCGGGGCGATGATATGGCTGGGATGCTCGTCCCGGAGCTGGATGATGTATTCGCCGAGGTCGGTCTCGATGGGCTGGATGCCGTGCCTCTGCAGGTGGCCGTTGATGGCCAGCTCCTCCGAGATCATGGACTTGCCCTTGGTCACGGTGCGGGCGCCGGCGTCCTGGCAGATCTTCAGCACGGCGGCGCGGGCGTCCTCGGCGGTGCTGCACCAGTGGACGTGGCCGCCGGCCCGCTTCACGTTGGCCTCGAACGCTTCCAGGTAAAAGTCGAGGTTGGCCAGGGCGTGGTTCTTGATGTCGCGGCCGGTGTTCCGCAGGTCCTCGAACTCCGGCAGGTTGGCGACGGCGGCGCTGCGCCGGGCCATGAACTGCGGCTTGCTGAAGGCCAGGGCCTTTTGCAGCCCCTTGTCGGCCAGGGCGGCGCGGGCGTTCTGCTTGAAGGCGGGCGAGGTTGTCTGCATGGGGGCGTCCTCCGGGTGGGGCTAATCTAGTGACTTCACGGGGATGTGCCAGCACGGGGATGTGCCAGCGATCCCGTGGTCCCCGCGCCCCGCTGCCGGAACATCGCGGCGGAGGCGGGGATGCTGGACGGGATCAAGCAGTTGACACCGCTTCCGGTGTAGGGTGCGGCTGCCGTCCTGATCGGGCTGGCCGCCATCCAGGCTGCGCCACCAGGGCGGCTGACCAGCTTGACCGTCGCTGGCCCAGGACGTTAGGGACGGCCTCATGACCCTGGCCGTGGAAGCCATGCCCGACAACCTGACCGTCGAGGAGTTCATGACCTTGAATCCCGGCGGCAAGGAGCTGTGGCAGCTTGTGGACGGCATGCCCCGGCAGATGGTGGTGAACCGGATGCGCCAGGGCCTCCTGGCCAGTGCGTTGGGATGCGTCATCGGCTGCCATCTCAAAAATATGGTTGATCCTTTCCTCGTCCTGCCCCGGATCGGCGTCGTCCCGCATGTGAACGCCCGTCACGACATCCGCGCGCCCAACCTGTCCGTGGTCCGCCCGGACATCCCGGACGACGCGCACTGGATCACCGGCCCGGTGCTGGTGGCCAAGGTCCTGTCGGACGGCAACCGGGCCGAAACCTGGTCCAACGTGTTCGCCCTCGCTTCAATCCCCGAGGTGCAGGAGATCGTGGTGCTGCACAGCTTGATGGTGCGCGCGGACGTGCTGCGCCGGCAGCCGGACGGGGAATGGCCGGGCAATCCGGAGGCCGTGCTGGAGGGCGGCCCGGTGCTGGACGGCATAGGCTTCCGCACGCCGCTGCTGGACCTGTATCGCAACACCCGCCTGCACCCCGGCACGGTCGCCTGACATGGGCGTTCCTACCCGCCGCACTGCGCTGGCCGGCGTGCTTGCCCTGCCCTGGGCCGCCCGCGCCCAAACGCGCGCTCCGCTCCGCATCGGCGTCCTCACCACCCTGTCCGGCCCGGCCGCGGACGGCGCCGGTGCCGGGTCCGTGCTGGCGGCGCGCATGGCTATCGAGGCGCAGGGCCTGCCGGTCGAGGTCCTGGTGGCCGACATGGGCGAGCAGCCGGACGTGGGCGCCGCGCGCGGGCGGGCGTGGCTCGACCGGGACGGCATTCACGCCATCGTGGACGTGCCGAACTCTGCCACCGCCCTGGCCGTCGCCGCCATCGTGCGGGAGCGCAACCGCGTCGCCCTGTTCAGCGGTCCCGGCACCACCGCGTTGACGACAACTGCGTGCAGCCCCAACCACCTGCAATGGACCTACGACACCGCAGCCCTCGCTGCCGGCACCGCCCGCGCCGTGCTGGACGAGGGCGGGCGGAGCTGGTTCTTCCTCACCGCCGACTACGCCTTCGGCCACGCCCTGCAACGCGACGTGACGGCCGTGGTGCAGGCGGCAGGCGGCACGGTGCTCGGATCGGCGGCGTTCCCCGGCGACATGACGGACTTCTCCGCCCTGCTGCTGCAGGCGCAGGCCAGCGGCGCCCAGGTCGTCGGCCTGGCCTGCACCGGCGCACCGTTCCAGACCTTAGTGAAGCAGGCCGCCGAGTTCGGCCTGACCCGTCCTGCCGGCGGCGGCAGCCAGCGCCTGGCGGCGCTGCTGTGCCTGCTGACCAACGTGGGCGCCATCGGCCTGCCGGACGCGCAGGGCCTGCTGGTGACGGAGCCGTTCTACTGGGACATGGACTCCGGCACCCGCGCCTTCGCTGCCGCATTCGTCCCGCGCAACCGCGGCATCCCGCCGACGATGGTACATGCCGGGGTATTCTCCGCGGTGTCGCACCTGCTGCGCGCCGCCGCAGCCGGGGCGGACCCGGCGGATGGCGCCGCAACCGTCGCCGCCATGAGGCGCCTTCCGGCCTGGGACCCGCTGTTCGGGCATAGCGAGCTGCGCGGGGACGGCGGCGTGTCGCACCCGATGCACCTGTTCCAAGTCAAGGCGCCCGGTGAGAGCCGGGGGGCATGGGACTTCTACCGCCCGCTGCGGACGATCCCGGCCGAGGAGGCGTTCACGGGCCGTACAGGGCAATGCCCTGCTGCCCCCTCTCCCTCCGGGAGAGGGCCGGGGTGAGGGAGGCCACAAGCGCCGACATTGGCCTG
>JAABUK010003880.1_pt1 | contig 24878 bp, 29 predicted proteins | sample 5559141 | NCBI WGS metagenome assembly JAABUK01 (sample SAMN10711869, study PRJNA513367) | rock metagenome | isolation source: Antarctica rocks | place: Antarctica: Victoria Land, Pudding Butte nord | collected 2016-01-03 | reverse complement strand
TAACCTTATAATAAAAGGATCTAACTTAATAGGTATTAATAGAGGTTAGTAGGGCTAATAAGTTAGAGTTCTTAAAGTAATTAATAGTACTCCTAATATCCTATAAGAGTATAAAGTATAGAAACGCCTCTCTATAAAAGAGATAATAGTAAAAGCTTTATTTAAATACTAACCTTAAGATTATAAGATCGAACTTAAATTAGGGAAAGTACTAACGTTTAAACCTATTTATATATTATCTAAAAAGGAACTTATAGTATTATAAGGATACTTTAATAAGAACCTAAAAAAGGGATTTATTTAAGAATCTAAATTACTAATAGGTTATCTAATCCTCTTTATAAAAAAGAAGGATAAATTATTATAGTTATACGTCGACTATTAAAAGTTAAATAATATTATAATTAAAAACTATTACCTATTATTAAATATTAGCGAGTTATAGGATTAACTCGCTAGGGTAAAGATCTTTATAAAGCTAGATCTCTAAGAGGTATATAACTTAATTTAAATAAAAGAAGGTAAAGAATAGAAAATAGTATTTAGGACTTAATATAGATATTATAAGTACCTAGTTATATCGTTTAAATTTACTAACGTATTAATAACCTATTAAGTACTTATTAATAATATTATAAGAATATATTTAAATAATATAATAATCGCGTACCTTAATAATATATTAATTTACTCTGGTAATAAGAAAGAATATATTAGCTATATATAAGACGTTTTTATATACCTATTATAAGCCGGCCTTCTCTTAAAACTAGAAAAGTACGAATTTTATAAGGACTTAATAAAGTTCTTAGGATTTATAGTAACTATTAAAAGCGTTTATATAAGCCCTAATAAGATTAAGGCTATATAAGAATAGCTTATACTATATAATATTAAATTAATCTAAGGATTCTTAGGATTCGCTAATTTTAATAGATGGTTTATTAAAGGATACTCTAAGAAAGCCTTACTATTAACGGAAATCACTAAGAAAGATATAAGATTTCGATAGGATACTAATTAATAGAAAGCATTTATAGAGCTAAAATAAGCGTATATAGATCTATTAGTACTCTATACCTTTTATAGCGGAGAATTAATATATATTAAAATAGATACCTTAGATTTAGTACTTAGAGCTTATTTATACTAGTAGAAAGAAGGTAAATAGTATCTAATAGTATACTACTTATATAAGATGTTAATAGTAGAGTAGAATTATAATATTTATAATAAGGAGCTTCTAGCTATTATCTATACCTTATAATATTAGAGAGTATATATTAAGAGTTATTTTAAACTTACTATCTTTATAGATTATAAGAACCTTATTAACTTTATTATAATAAAGGAGTTAAATCGATAATAGGTTAGATAGGCTAAGTTACTTAAATAATATAAATTTAAGATTTAATATACCCTAGGAAAAGATAATAGATAAGTAGACGCTTTAAGTAGACGATTTAACTATATAGAAATTAAAGATATTATAGAATAACCTATCTTAAAATAAGAAAGTAATAGATCGCTTATACCTACCTAGAGTCTAGTAATAACTATACGTATTTCTACGGACGCGTCCCTAATCCTTAGGGAAGGATACGTCGATAATCCCTTAATAAAATAGCTAAGAAGTTAGTAACCGGATAAAGAATTATTAAAGTATAAAGGAAAGTTATACTTACTACCTAAGTCTATTAAAGTAGTAATTAGAGATTACTATAATAATCCTTTATAAAGATATCTAGGAGTATCTAAAATAATAGAACTTATTTAACGTATATACGCTACGCCTAGACTATAAGCGTTAGTTAAATAATATATTAGAGAATATATATATTATTAATAGAATAAGTTTATAAGGTATACTAAGTATAGATAAATTTAGTTTATAAGTATTTTAGATATATTATAGAAAGATGTTATAATAGACTTTATTATTAAATTATTAAAGTTAGTTAATCTAGTAATAAATAATAAATACGACTTAATAATAATTATTATAAATAAACTCACGAAGTATATAATTATAATTCTATATAAAGAAACCTATAACGCTAGTTAGCTTAGGTTCCTATTATTAAATTAACTTATTAGAGATTATAATATACCTGAATTAATAATATTAGATAGAGATAAGCTCTTTATTTTAAACTATTAAAAGACGCTTATCACTTTAATTAGAATTAAACTTTAAATGTTAATAGTATACTATCTAGAGATAGATAGATAAATAGAACGTATAAATTAAATAATAGAAGTATACCTAAGATACTACGTTAATAAGAAATAGAATAATTAGGTATTACTACTTCTAATAGTATAATTAGCGTATAACGATAAAAGATTAGATATTATAAGGCTATTACTATTCTTTATAAATTATAGATAATATGCGAATCTCTTTCTAGACCTAAGGAGTAGGCTAAATACTAAGAAAGCCTTAATAGTTATATCTAATATAAAGGCTTTACATGAAGATATATAAAAGTAAATTAGTAAGGTTAACTAATAAATAATAATGGTTATTAATAAAAAATAAAAAATAAATCCTTAATTAAAGAAGGGGGATAAAGTCTACCTCTTTATAAAGAATTTAAAAAGTAAGAGATAAAGTAAGAAACTAGATTATATTAAAGTTATACTATTTTTAATTAAATAACCTAAGGGACCTATTAACTATAAGTTATAGCTTCTAGCCGACGCTAAGAAAAAATACCTAGTATTCTATATCTCTTTATTAGAACTAGTAGATCTTAATATACCTTTATAAGATACCTTTTACTTCTAGACTAAATAAGAAACTAAGTATAAGGTTAAAAAGATCCTAATATAATAAGGTTAGAATTACTTAATTAAATAGAAAAGATATAACGACTCTAAGAATACCTAGGAGCCGGTTAAGAATCTTATAAATTATTAGAACCTTTTATAGTAATTTTATTAACACTAATAAGACTATTCTAGTTAAATCTACTAGGATTTTAACCTACTTAGAAGAAACGTTGAAAAGGAAGTTATTAGAGTTAAGAATATTAGATTATTTATCTACTTCTACCTCTTTAATATTTTTTATTTCCCCTTTAATTATTTTAATTCCCTTCTTCTCTAGTACCTCTACTTCTCTTTATAAATAATTAAATTTAGCTAAAGCCTCTTTAGCCTTAGCGGCCTTTTAATTCCGCTAATTCTAAATTCTAATCTATTTAGTAGGAGAGAAGGGTGATAGATTATAGTCTAATAAATCCTTCTAGGCGTATTCTATATAACGGCTTAATATAGCCTTAATCTTATATTTATTAGCCTAACTAGACTATTTATAATTCGAGTAAACCCTTATAGCTTAGGAACCAGTTTTCTTAATAGTTTTAACTAGTTAATAACGAAGGAAAGTGGACTTAGATTTAGACCAAATAGGTAGTATAGTAAGTAGTGAAAGTTTTCGGGATAAAAACTAATAAGGGGGAAACCTAATATTATAAGCTAAACTAGTAGTTCTTATATTACGCTTAGATAAAGTACTTCTTATTATAATTAATAAGTTAGTAGCTAATCTATTAATATTAAGATAGGAGTATTAACGAGTTAGTAGCTAATCTATTAATATTAGATTAGGAGTATTAATACTAACTTAACTAATATACTATTTCTTATATCTATATAATAGCGATGCTTCCCCGCCTAGATAGGAGCCTTATATTTAACTTATATTATAGACTTAGTTATCTCCTAGACACTAAATATAATACGTTATACTAGACTAGTTTAGTATAAAGCCTACTCCTCTTATCCTTAATACTCCTCTCTACGAGATTAATCCTAGATCCTAGTTAACCTCTAGACGATACGGGTTATAATACTAACCTCCTTATAATACCTTAATAGGAATAATATAACTTAATATATAACTATATTAAAATAATAAGTAAATCTCGCTTATAAGGCTTAAATATAAGCTTACTATTTATTATAAAATACTAACCTTTAAATATTAAACTTATTAATAATAATAATACTCTTAAGTATAATAAAAGTAGTTTTATAAACTACCTCTAATATAATATCTATAAACCTTATATAATAGTTATATAAGTTCCCTATTAATAAAGATAATAATTAAACCTTATTTATTATAAAACTTTATTATAATTTAGGAAATATATCTTAGGATAATCTAGATATTATATTTAAGTATTATAAGAGGGCTATTTAACTTACTTATCTTATAAATAATTTAAATACTCTTAAAAGCGCTCTTATAGCCTAAGAGCTTAAAGGGAGGGGTAATTATAAGGACTAGCTAGTAATATAGCGCTTAAGTTATATTATAGTACTATAATAATATAGCGCTACCCCTTTCCTTAGGATATAAAGGAGGGAATTCCTAGCGAAAGAGAAGCTAGCGATTAATCTTAATACTTATAAAATAGAGAGTTTAATATATATACTATCTAAGCTACTTAGTAGCTACGTCATTATGTAATACCCTTATAATAAGTCCCTAATAGCTATTAAGGTTATTAAGCCTACTACTTAAGAATATAAAACTACCTATTCTTTTAATATTCTATAAAATCTAACTTTAAATTTAGATAATTTAGCTAAATTTTATATAGGATATTAAAGGCCTAGGTAATATAGTATATAAGTAATATAAGATAAATAAAGAAGACCTCTAATTATAAAGATAATAAAGTAGGATTTTAAATACTATATTAAAGTTTAAAGTTTAATTATTATTATAAAGGATTATCTATATATTAATTTAATAAACTATTAATTTAAATATATATATTCTTTAAAGGATTATATTAAGGTAATATATATTTAAGAGTATATAGATAAGATAAAATTATAATACTACTATATTATTATAATATAAGTATCCTACTTCTAGCCGCTAAGGTAATTACTTTTATAATATAATAATAGTAGGAGTATAAAGTTAATAATAATATATATATATATTATTAGTCTTAGAATAGGAGTAATTAGATATAGTATACGCGAGTGGTAGAGTAAGACGTATATTGCGCTATATAAACAACCGCCCGCAATTATGGCTAGTGGGGGATTGTGGGAAGGGGACTGTCCGGAATGGAGTCGCCTATCGGCCATGGAACGGAAGATTGGTAGTCTCCTAGAACTATGGCCGCTCGTACCTCGCTACCGGACCAATCATGAGAATCATGTTACATAGCCTCGCCTTTCTACGGACTGAGTACTGAGGCTAGATCTGTGAAGTGGTGTGACAGTGAAGATGACCAAGCAAAGGGCATCAATGAGCGCCATTATGAGGTCAACGGCGTTGATTGTGTATTTTTCATAGGGCTGCAGTCCCCGCAATCGATGATTATCTGCCCGATCGAAGCGGAGGTCCCTCCTTCCATGACGATGATTGGATCCCCGCATTTCTTGCTCAGATGGCCTGTACGCATCTCTACTGCGGTATGGAGGTTGACACCTAAAATCTTGAGCAAGCGCCAAGTTTATAGGAATCAGGGTGCTTAACCTTCCTATGTACTAGGGTGCGGTTTCTGGGGTAGGTAGCAGTCCTCAAAAGATTGGTGCACCTCCCGTTAGCGCCAACTCACGACTTTTGGTGTCAACCTCCGTATATTGTAGGTTCTGCCGTCTCCCTTGCTTGCACATCTCTTTCACACTGTTGGTCACAGCAAAGCGTTCATCTTGCAGAACGCCTACGGCAGAATACTGCTATGTCAAGTCTACTCTTGTACTCAGATTTTGACTGGTAACTGGAACAGTGCACTGAGCCTTGTACTTTGAAGTCGCCAGCACCAAGTCGACATCGCTCCAGCAATACTTGGGCACCTCGTCTGCGCTGAGATGTAACTACTCGCATAGCGAACAATCACTCTTGTTGCTGCGCTTTTCTTGCTAAAATGGTTTACTGCGGCAAGCTGTCAAAGGATTGTAAGAAATGCAGGGAACGAAGGATTAAGGTAGGCTGACTTCAGTAATATACATTTTTGAGGCTGGGCTGTGACCAGGAGCCTTTGCATTACTAAACAAACCTACAGTGTGACTTACATAGGCCGGAGTGTATGCAATGTATCAGGGCGCAACACCAATGCCCAGGCTACCGAGATGCATGTGAATTGAATTTTCGCAATCAGACCGACGACGTTATCAGAAAGGCCACCCGACAAAGTCCATCAAAGCCCATTGAAGCCCTTGTTTGGCGTACGAAACAGCAACCGACCTCGCGTGTCGTGCTTGCTTCAGGATCGGAGAAGTCGCGCAGACAAGCTCCTAGAGCTGTTTCCCTCAACAAGATACAGCTACAACAGGCCTTGGCACTGATAATTCCATGTAGTATCATGCAGCCAGTCGAAGCTCTGGCGACGGGCTTCTTCCTCTCTTCCTACGTTCTCGGCAGTCATTTCGATTATCTACCTTCCCTGTACAGGCTAACAGGCATGAATGAGTTGCTTTCTGCAGGCATTCATGCTGTAGGCCTTGCAATTCTATCCAATGAGTTCAACTCTTCAGATCTCTTGATGAAATCTAGAAAGTGGTACACTCAGACTCTTCACTTGACAAATCTGGCTCTGTCGTCGCCATGTGGAGTGACCGATGATAGCAATCTGGTCGCAGTCATGCTTCTTAGCCTTTATGAATTCATCACGTGCAGAAGCCAGCTGCCCATGACAGCTTGGACCGATCACATCAATGGCGCCACAGAGCTCATCAGACTCCGCGGCCGCCAATAATTGAGAACTCCGCTTGGACTGGAGCTTTTCACGCAGATGACCGACAACATCTTTGTTAGTTGTGTGCAACGAGAGGTGTCTGTGCCGTCTGATATCATCGCCCTTCGTGCCCATGCGGCCAACCTCGTTGATGGCAGTTGCCCTGCATGGCGCTTCTCAGACATCGTAGTGCGCTATACCAGCTTTCGTGCTGCGATCAAGAATGGCAATCTCTCAGATCCTGACTCCATAATCGCCTGTGCAATGAAAATTGACAGTGATCTGAGTGTATGGTCGAAGACTCTGCCGTTGCAATGGAAGTACGAGACCATCTTCACGGATACTGATCCAGAGGTGGTTTGCGAGGGATACTATCATGTATATCATGACCACCGGATAGCCCAGATACTAAATTCCTTCCGTATGAACCGGATTCTACTTCACCAACTCATCAATGACCGGTTTGTCCAGCGCATGTCTTCTTCACGGCCCTCGCTCACCTCTCCAGACTACACCGCTCTTGCCCAGCTCTCATTAGAGACAATGTTAAAGATGTCATCGGACATTTGCGCGTCTGTACCTCAATTCACCGCTTGTGCGCCGTCATCCCTTTCCCAAACTTCCAACCTACAGGCCTCGCCCTCACCTTCTTCCACCTCGCTTTCGGTCACATCACCGGAAAGAAGAGCGACGTCGCAACCTGGAGCCCAGAATCCATATCAAGCACAGCATTCGGATCCCTTCCGCGTAGCTGGCGGCTATTTCTTACTTTGGCCTCTATTTATGGTCGGTTCCTTGGCCCTGTCCCCCAATTCTCTTCGTCTATGGGTCATCAATCGTTTGTATTTCATTGGCAGTTCTATGAAGATTCCCCAAGCGCTTCTGGTTGCGAGAATATTAGAGGGGAAAGAGAGTGTTGACAGTTGGTAAGTGCTATGCTCTATTCGAAGGGTATCTGCATCTAATACGCCATTCAGGCTCCATATGTGTCACGTGTTCTGAATAATACGTTCCTTGACGTCTTTCGATCGCAGATGATAGCGGTTGTTCCTTCCGTACCACAGACTCGTCCCATTCGGCTTGGTTTATGCGCTCAAGCACTTCCCTTCGCTGGTTTGTACACAGGCGACACGGTCATACGGAACAGTCCGTTGCGAAGCATTGCTGCACGTCCTGAATCAAAATTTGAGCTCGTTACGACACGGCCATTTTCAGTAAAAGCAGAATCGTGGTCCACGAATATTAAAGCACGAGATATTAAGCAGCAGACAGAACAATCGATCAACCAACACCACCAGCCTACAAACGGACTGGATCGAGAGATTGCGGAGAGATTACACCCCTTCGCATGGTTGATTCTGTGATGATGGAATTCACACTGTCAGTGCTCCAGCTACTGTAAGATTGTCGAGTGTAGATGTGCAGCGATATGCCTCTTCGATGTTTTTGAACATGTGCAAAGGTGCAGTGCCGTGCCGCTTACGGCCAAAGTCAGGAATCTACCGCTGTAGGAGCTATGCCGCTCCATGGCAAGCATACTCGATGTAATATTCGCAGCTGTACAAGATGGCCGCGCGCCGTCTTGATGGAAGGAATTATTGACAACTCAGATCAAAACACCATCATGGCCATAGACGTCTCGCAGGAGAATAGCTAGCGATAGCGATGGGTAGCTGGCAGTAGAACTAACGGCAACAGCAGCGATGTCAGCAGCGATGAAACCAGATCCAGCCGATCCTACATATACGAAAAAAGGATCGCCACTTTCAACTGACTGGCGAACCTATTCCCTACTTCCGAGTAGTCAGCTACGTGAAACACAACTAAAGCAATAAAGGGATTACGAAACCCTCGTTAGATCTGGTGCATATTTGTAAGGTAAGGTACGGTAATGACTGCACCAGAGTCTCCTCTGCATTATTAATACATCACAATCGGCGCGATCACAGTCCAATCCCCGGTGGTCTTACCTGAATCATCATCACAATCCCACCCACATTCTACCTGCGGTCACAGCGTACTGCACAAGCCCCCGCCGTCATCTCACACACTTACTTATGAAGAATTCCCAAAGGAAAAACGCATGACAGCTGGGAACTGTTACATAATCCTTATGCAGATCAGACGCAAAAAACCGCTAGCCATGTTCGGAAAATTGTGCGCACTACCGACGCTCTCCGAACTACTTTGAGACCATAAGCTCTCATCTACGATCTCAACATCGTCACAATTCTGTGAAAGCCTCCTTGGAACGTGGCAAACCCGGGGGTAAGACTCGTCATGCATCGTGCTTACGCCATATGTTCCTCGGAGATGCTGGGTGCGAGATGTCAGCTGTACTGGTGGAAGACATGGACCGGAAATCTATCATCGAATATATAAGAGCACCCTCTCCTCCTCTTTCTCATTCCAAAGCCGTCAAAGAAAGCAATAATAATTCTTGTACATCAATCCCTACATCTTCCACGCCTCTTCAACCCAAGAAAATCGCCCACTATACGCTGAAATTATGTTATCCCTCAACCTCATAGCCTCCGCAATGGCAATTGCAGTCCTTGGTCCCGCAACCAATGTCGCCGCGGGCTAGGTCTGCAAGGAATATGAGATAGGTGCGCACATATACATCGGCATCCTTGTTTTCATCACATACTAACCGTCATCATAGCTGTTGGTTACGAAGTCGTATGCCTACCCCTCCCCTCCCTAATCCAAACTCCTATATCAGAAACACAGAAAGCTTACTCCCATCCCAAAGAACTACGCCGCCTCCCCCGGTACAGGATCAATTGCCTACTACAGCGGCTTCGAAATGACAAATAATTGCAAACTCATCACGCAGAACGGACAGACGCAGAATCGCAATCAGATGTGCCGCGGTGGATACAACAACGGTGCGAGTATCACCTGTAAGCTTTGCCTCCCTCCTTCAACTATTACTGTAGCCATAGACACTGATGATGCACGATATAGGCAGTGACCCAGAGCAGTAAGTCTAGTCGGAAATGGGAAGGTTTGGGAAGCATACTGATATTCGCAAAGTGTGAGCGCGGCAAGAGATACTTCTGGCAAATCTTATACGTGCAGGAATAGCGGCTATGACACTTCTTGCGATGTTTCGTCGGGGATAACGGGCTTTTATGTCAGTGGATGCTGCTCTCCTAATTAAGCCGCGCGGCAGGAATTGTGTTGGTTGTGGGGGAGGTGATGGCGGATGGTAAGGTGGATGTGAGGTGGAAGATTTGCACCGGTTCTTTTGTGGATTGTGCAGTGGGGACAAGGTTGGTGGCGAGGTTGTACGCTCCTTTATGTATGGTACCTGTTTGAATGTAAAAGTGAATAGATACATACGGGAAGCACCAATCCTTCTTTCATATATGCCAATCCTAGCAACCAACAGCGACTCCGTCCTGCCCCTACGCCAATAACGATGTCGTGGTCTCAGCTGCTAACTGTTCCTCCCACAGAGATGATGAGTAGCTATCCTATATAGCTATAGATACCACGCTCAGTCTATTTACCGCGGAGCAGCACAACTCCTATAGTAGAATATTCACTAAGTGGACGCCTGCGTTGGGTCGTAAGAGGCATTGCACTGCACCTGTGCACGCGAGGTTCTTAACGCTGCCTGTTAGAAGTCGTCCTGGAAGGTCTCCACGGATTGGCTGCGCCATTTGATACCAAGACATCCCTGGAAGAGTGTAGACGCCTCCATGCGCAACTCCATTTTTCTCATAGAGCAAGGATGGAAGGGGCACGGCAATTAATTAAGAAAAGGGTTGAAGGCGGCTTACCAGGAAAGGTTAGAAAAGTTCGAGGGTACCCAGATCTTTGATAGCTTACTGACATGGCTTGTCCCCGCTGCAAGGAGATAGAAGATTTCGCACGCGGTTTTTCGTGGTAGATTGGGCCCCCTGAGTTGGATTAAGAAAGTCTGAGGGAATATTGGCTGTGTTTGCTGGGCTAGTGGTAGTAGAGAGAGGTGGAGATAATGACATTAGTTGCTTACTCCAATATCTGAGGCGCCATGTTGGGTTTGACACCGCACGCTGGATTCTATATCACGAACAGTGCGCCTTACCTTGGTTTTTCATACAATGTCTTCGTGGTCTTTCTTGGTCACCAAAGATATCGAAGCAGACCTCAGGGATGCAAGGGGGGGAATAAATTCACAATCTTACTCCGCTCAACTCCCTTCCCCCTTCCGTCCCTGGCATCTCGTTGATTCCATCACCTCCCGGCATCTCGTGCCAGGGGGCATTCTTGCCATGGCCACTCCACCCACCACTGATTCCTCTCACGTCACCACCTGATGACACCCCATCAGCCCGCGGCCTCGATGCGCTACTGCGCCGTCTCTCTCTCCCCAACAGCACCGCCAACGCCAGCAGCGCACCCAAAAACGGCACACCCATTCCCAGCCCCACGCCTAGCCCCACCCTCACCTTCGCCTTTCCCAAGCCTTCTTCACGGACAGGACGCGGAACAACACCATTTGTTGTTTGAGCAGCGATAGAGCGTGTTCGGTGCAGGTTGGGTGTCGACTATACAGCATGTCAATAAGCCGTGTTTTCAGATCTGATATGTGCGAGAGATCTATAGAAAATGCGAGATACGGATAGGGAGTTGGGAGGAAAGACGGTACCATTTGGGCATTTATTGAAGCATTCAGGCGCTCGCCACGTTTTATCCGTACAGGTGCCTGTGTTGATTGACATGTCGTAGATCATGTAGCAGAGGCCTGAGCCGAGACATGCCTCGCCTCTTGCACAACAATTTGTTGAGCTGGCTGTCGTGTTACAGGCGGTGTCGTGTGGTGATTCGCTGCCGTCTGGGTAGTAGCATTGCTGTGCCAAGGTCAAAGTGAGTTTGATGAGGAGTAGGAACAAATGAATTTTCCCGGAACCGGGTTGAGTGAGAGGCATCGCGCTGACAGGCTCCAGGAAAGGTGATGAAGATAATAAACAAGTCGTGGCTGTAGCGACAGTCTGTTATAGGAAGATCGGACAGAGAAGGCAAGGGGGAGTGTATCTAAAGTATGTTGGAAGAGGCGATTGGAACGGAAATATAAGAACTTGTGCCAGCAGAAGAGCAGACCTCAAGGACTCCCTGCCTCTCTGCATTGAGGCTCAGCTTCTTCACTATTTGTTTCGCGATTCGGCGAAGGATTTCGGGGGCCAGGCGGTGCTTAGCCACCGACCAACCAGAACGTCCAGACTACCGCCGCGCCCCAAAAACGCCGAAATCTACTGCACAATGTGTAGCAGCTTGGGAGGGAAGCGCCGCGAGCTGAAGATTCGCTATGTGACTAGAAAATGAAATGATTTGGAATATCCTAAGCCGAAATTGTTTTGGGCTATGTGCCGATCGCCAGTCCAACCACTGCGGCTCGAGCGTATTCAGATGTTCCGAGTCCGTGTTGGTGGGATGCGCTAGAGGTCTACCTCAAGCCTTTACGCCTTCGTCTGGATCGTAAGAACGGTAGCAGTCGTTGGATTCAAGAAGTCTTTTTCGAGAGTGCCTGCCTATCAAAAGGCATGGATCCCCCCGTGGGAATGGCGTTCTCCCCAAGTAATTGCTTGGAGGCCAGGATGAATAAGGACGAATGATGCATGTTTGTCAAGAAGCGAGCCAAGTCCTTTGTAACGATCAGCCACTCCCATGTAGGGGCAACAGGACTTGTACAAGCTCTAAGATATCGGCTTTCGATCTATATCGGAACGGGTCGAAAGGCGAGGCGGACCAGAGGCGTCAGGTCGCGCAACAGGCTTCCCGATTTCCTTTGGTACATTTGCGGGCTGCGAGAAGCAGATGTTCTATAGAAGGACATTGGTGGAAGTGAGGGAACGCCATGCCTTCCTGCATTACATGATGATCGTTGTAAAGGCCCCAAATTCCTTTTGCAGCCAAAGCCCTACCAGGCGTCCTTTTTGCAGGCGCGAAATAAGTGGCAACGACGTCTACTTTGTACGACTTCGCTGTCACTGGTTGGATTGAACTGTCCCACTCCAGCCGACAAGGTTCGTCCCTATGGTTGGCTTGCCAATGCGAGTCCCAATATCCGAAAGATATCTTAGGCTAGAAGTTCTTGTTCGGATGCGGTCGCCTGGGTGGCGGGTCTTGTGCACGCTTTGTTGGTTCAAGAGCACGAGTTCAGGAGAAGAACTCCAGATTCCGATTCCACAAACTCCACGCCAAACAACAAAGCGGACATAGCCCGGGTCTGGGTCTCTTCTCTATCCACGTCTACACGATGATTGCGAAATCGATGCACATCCAAGAAGCGGAAGATAGGTAGATACTTGAACCTTTCAACCGTCCTGGCGTCCTAAATCATCATCTTTAGGACGGTCATATCTGGTCCCCTTGTCGTTCTGGCGCGCCAGGAATAAGATTCGCTGCAGGCTGGCACTTGTTGAACGTTGCTCGTTATCGTGATACTAAAGTTAGGACCACGCTTGACCCATCGTTCCAATCCTTCCGTCTTCCCATAATGGACTTACATCCTTGGATGATTCCTCTGGTAAATAATGGCCTCCTTCGCAAGTCCGCCTCATTTTTAAATCTGCTTGCACTTGGGATTTTGGCCAAGTTGCTCTTTCCCAATTTGGCTTGACTGAGCACATAGCCTCATTCACGCTGTCAGAGGCTCTTCTGAGTCTTGCCGGGCTGGATCTCACGGCTGCGAAGGGCCCGGGGTCTCTGCATTTCTTGTGAAGCCAGACAGCCCTGAGACAGCTGCTTGGACTACCTCAGAGAATTACGAGGAAGGTCTTGTGTACTCTTTCAACATACTAGCCGCGACACAATGATTCGATCAGATTGGGTATCTCTATTGTAAGAAATGTGAGTTTTGTGGTGCAAAAAGGTATCGTTTTGCCAAGAACGCTAAGTGCTGGTGACATCACGTCACGTGACCCGCCAGATGTCTCCATTCCTCCAAGGAAGCATCTTTTCACTTACCATCACTGGGGCCACAGAAACTCATGCGAACTCCAAGGCTTGTATGAGACACTTCTAATGCAAATCTATGATGCAGAGGCACCATGCTGATCCGGTGGCTGGTTCGGTAATGAATGAACCCAACGAAGGCATTACCATCCACGGCTGTTGCTTTAGCATCCTATCTGTGGATCTATTTGTACGGCACTTGATCGGTGTACTACCCTTGCCCAGGTAGAGTGAGGCTCTACGCAGATTCATGAACCTCATTATCCCCCAGTCTGGCTCCAGTGGTCGGTCTCTGGTGGCCATAGAACTAGCGCATAACCCGACCTTCCAGAACAGCTTTGTCTCATCCATCAGATCGTCCGCCGTCTGCATCATCTGCAGGTACCCATATCTTCAACCTTGTTCATGAATCAGATTGACGGTCTCCTGCAGTAGTCTGACCGACGTCGCGGGTCGTTTGGTCAAATGAGACATTCGGCACGCGCGCATGTCACGGTACCTGATCACCACCATCGTGCCACACCACTCTTCATGAATCCGTTCCCATCTCATAATCTTGCCGGAGATGATTGTTGGTCTTGCGCATAGTACTGTTCTCTGTCGCTGTATACAAAAGTCGAATGGTTAGGTCTTGTCAGTCCGTCCTATCTCAATCGGGCGAGTTTGCTATGTTTCTGCACTCCTTTTGTTCAACTAAGACATGTTGCACTGATGTAGTGCACAATGTCTTCTTTGTAGTCTTTCGAAAAAGCGCTGGTGCACACTGAGTGTGACTTATAAACATGATCGTCTTCCTGATGGTCAAATGTCCTTTCACCCAGACTCTTCATCCGCGCCGACGCTCTCATCATTGTTTCCCCGTTCTCCTATCAAAGCAAGCTCTTGCAGACTCTGTGTAGAAATTTCTCTCCTCCTCTGCCTCTAAATACAGAGAGCTATTCTATACTTCCGCTATATCGATCGACGAGCCTTTCCCTACTTCCCTCTTCACCACACCCTGCCACATCAAACACACAGTAACCCGACATGTGCATTCCCTACATAATTCCCGATCCTCCATCAAAGAAGCGACCCAGAAAAAGCGGCCTCATAGTCCAATCAAGCCCTCCCAAGTCTCCCAGACTCCAACCAGCCATAATCGAAATCTCTCCCCGACTGACCTACGTCGCCTCCCCCAAACCCAATCGCTCCCCCATCCCTCGAGGGCGTCCTAGCGCCATGAAACCACCTCGAACGCCGGAAGCAGCATTCCTCGAGGGCTTCGCTGCAGGCGAGCAAGCCTCGAGGCAAGAAGAGGGAAGGGTGCTCAAGGACGAAACGCCACCACAGAAACCAGAATCACCTTCTCAAAAACCAGAGCCACCCACGAAACCAACGTCCCCTACGATGGATAAATCACCACCACCTCAAGAACCCGTCGACCTACCCGCTCCACTCGCAAAACCCAAAAAATTCCACTCTCCACCACCGCCAGCTCTACACCACCCACGCACCCTCCCCTTCGCCCCTTCCCCTCACCCTCCACAACAAAAACCCTACACCCCCATCCACTCCCCCTACAGCTACATCCGCCGCCCACCACACCCCACGCACCGCTCTCGCTCTCTATCCGCCGACTCAACAATCTCCAGACGCAGCTTCGAGCGACTAAAACACAACCTAAAGTTCTTGTTAGAGCGCGTCAAGGTGTTGGAGGCTGAGAAGGAGGGTAGAGAAGTCAGTAGGCGGAGGCCGGGGAGGGAGGGCAATGCGACTAGAGGGAAGAGGGAGGGCAGTCTAATTAGAGAGAGAAGACAGAGGGCGAGAGAAGAGGAGGAGAGGTGGGATTGGGAAGGCGGAGGACTGGGGAGGCGGTGATATTTCCGTCTCGTTTGTGGATTTGAATGAGCGATTTGCTAGGACTATGTGCGTATGGACCTAAGGTAGATCCCTGCCACGAAACGTCAAGATGTTAGAGTCGTACAACAAATAGAGAAGCGGACAAGAAACCACATCCATCCCAGTCCTTCTCCTCAAAACAAGACCTCAACATTTCACCGTTGAGAAACATCTAATCTTTCCCCCTCGCTCACACCTTGACAAACCCTGGGATACAAAATTATCCATTCCCCCCAAAATCAAATTCACCCGCAAACCAAACACACAATCGTTTCCTAACCCTCACGTCCTCGGTCCCACCCATCGCACCATCCACCGCACCAGAACTAAAAGCCATCCCCAACTCCCCAATCCCTCATCCCCACCTCCACAAGAAAAGGAGCCACAACCTCCTCACCCCCACCTCTCCCACCACTTCCCACCCCACCCCCAAACCGATCCACAACCCACGCCCGCATTCCTCAAACAAATGCAGTTATAGGTCGATGATTATCCATGAATAAGGGGAAGTGGAGTAGGAGATAAAAGCGTATAAAATCACTATGAGCTACTCAGCGACTAAGCGATTAGATGAAGGGAGATAGATGGCTGCTAGGGCTGGGGCTGGGGCTAGGTATGGGAGCTCGAGGGTGTGGATGTTGTTTGAGGGGGTTGGGGGTTGAGTGCTTGTAAGTTATAAGGGGGAGGAGTCGGAGTGGGAGTGGGAGTGGGAGATGGTGGGTAGATAATAGAGGGTTTGTGGAAGGAGTGTCATAGGTTTGGATTCTTGGAATTTCTAGGATTTTTGTTTCGATTATTTTATAACATATTTGAACGTAGAATGAAATGAGCAGAAGCCACGATTAGAAGAGCGGGAGCCATTTATACCCAGTTCAAGGTACGCCAGATCCCCTGTGACATGGAAACTTTTACGGATGATTAGCACATAAGAACGTCAGATCGCACATGATAGCTCTTGGTACAATAACAACACCATACTATCCAACCTGATCGTCCCGTCGTTTCCTTATACCAACCAAACAAGCAAGCGGCTTCCTCAAAAACCCCTCTCTTGTCTCCAACCCACCCTCCTGCCTCAGCTCAAAATCGAAACGATGCATGATCGTCGCTACAATCAGCGCCAGCTCCATCTCCGCCACATTTCTTCCCACACAAGCTCTTGGACCATATGAGAAAGGAATGAAAGCTTGTTTCTGCCGATCGCTGATTGACTCCCAGCGATCAGGATTGAAGTTGTCGGCGTCTGGGCCCCAGACAGAGGGTAGGTGGTGGATTGTGTAGGCGGGGACGGAGAGGATTGTTCCTTGAGGGAAGTTGTGATTGCAGAGGGTTACGCCGGGGCCTGGAGGCACGACGCGGGGGAGGCCGAGGGAGGAGGTGGAGTGGATTCGGAGGGTTTCTTTGATTACATTGTCGAGACTGAAGTTTGCATGTTAGTGTAACGACAATGGTGTTGCTGGTGAAAGTGCCAGAAAGCTGTGTGACAAGACGGGAGGGGACACATACTAGCGTAAGTCTTTCACGGTCTCATACTTGGGCACTACCACCCCTTCCGATATCGCTCCGTCCAGTTCCTTCTGCAATTTATCCACCACTCCCGGCGTCTTCAAGCACCAATACAGTAGGGCACAGCTGGTATTACTAGTAGTGTCACTCCCCGCAATCAGTTGGGTCAGTGCTTCAGCGGTCAATTCTTCTCTGCCCAACTTGTTTCCATTCTCATCCTTCCCCTCCATAAGTCTCGCCAGCAGATCTTTCCTCTGATTCTTCTCGGAGTCAGGAGCGTCTAGGCGAGCATTGACACGAGCAACTGCAATGCCTGCAAGGTTCTCGACGGCGCGCACGCCGTTACGGAAGAAAGGGTCTGGGAGGTACTTGGCGTATGGTTTTATCGTCGGAAGACAGCCGATGGTGCCAGAGACTTCACCGCGGCGGTTGAGCACTTCAATGGCGGGGGCAAAGGTAACGGGGCCGTTGGGAGCCTTTTGGACTTCGGCAATGTCTTTACCTTTTGAGAGCATGCCGAAGGGTGCGCCGAATGCCTGCACAAGATTGTGTCAGCTAAAGCGTCGAATTTGGGAGGACAGCCCATAGTTGAAAGGCAATAGCTGTGGCTGTGTGTTGCATACCAGATCCCCAATGATGTCAAATGCCAGGTAGTTGAACCAATGCAGACAGTCCATATCTGCCCACTTATGCCCACTCTTTACTGCATTGTCCGACAAACGATCCCACTGTTTCACAAGCTCTTGCAGGTTGTATGTCATGTACTGCTCGAATTGTCCTATGCTCTTGGTACTAAAGGTATGGGAGACAGTCTTTCGTTTTCGAGTATGCTCGGCTCGGTCCCGAGTATTGAAGAGGCCACGCTGAATTGAGACGAAGGCATCGTAGTAGTCACTGGAGGCGACCATAGAAGTCAGCTCACCGTGACATGGGGGGTCATTATTGGAGGGAGAACCCCAAAGTCCCAGCACTCACCTCTTTAGCCAGCCTCCAGTCAAGCTATAGATGATTGGTATAGCGTCCGGATCCGCCACGCTCACGTGGTCCGGCTGTATCCTGACCAATGGGCCATGCTTCTTATGTGCATTATCCACAGCCAGATATCTTCTGCCCCTTCTGCACTGGTAGAGTAGCCAAAGATTGGAGAAAGCTGCGAATTTCGGGCCAGGGATATTGCGTATGGCATTGTTGCGGAGGTAGGGAAGGAGATAGTATATGACTGGGAACAGTAGGAGGATGTAAGGCGAAAGGAAAGAAGTGAACATCATTCTGGCTATTTGCGTGCATGCATCTGGGGTGCGGGAATAGCAAGCTGCATTTACCGCAAAGCGACGCCCGCAGAAGGACTTCTATCCAATCGTTCAGATTCACAAAAGCAAGAGGTAGGCAAAGACGTTCAGACTGCTGAGTGTGCGTGAGAGCAATGGATTGACCATAAGAAGCATTTGGACAGTCAGCTTACCGTTTGGGATTCAAGCTTGGCACCCCAGTGCCCCGCACTCTGATGCGGGGCCCAATAGACCAGCTCCCATTGCCCGGTAGAAAGAAAGGCCCGGAGATGCCGCCGCAGGCTATGTACGAAGAACAGCGTAATGTTCGTAGTGTTATGTCAATCCAACATGGTGGCGAAGGCATCATCCTATATATATATCCAAAAGATCAATAAAAAGCCGTCTTTCCCAAGATTTGTCTCAGAGACCCAAACCTCAAAGTAGATTCGCCGCCTTCTTACCATCGAATCGCCTGTCTTCGCGGGTGACGCTGCCGGAGCTGGAGAGTTCGCTATCAGTCGCCTCCTTGCCTTCAATAATATTATCTTCACGGCCCAGCATCTGATGTTCGATGTTAACCTAGAAATGATGTTAGCTGGAAACGTGTTGACTGGGGAGGATGCAAGCTCACTTTTGGACCTTTGAACCATTTACGAGCATCGACGATCCACCAAGTAATCGCCATCAGCATAGGTCCTCCATACACGAGACACGTCCAGTTCATGCTAGACACGCTGAAAAGGTTAGCACCTTTATTGGAACCTCTAGGATCAGGACCGCTCACTCGAGATCGGAGCCAGTGACGCTGGGCAACATCAAGACCGGTACCATGAGCAACACAAACGCGCAAGCCATACTGCCGATGACCATGCTATACCTTCCCAAATTCCAAGGCCCGGGCCTGAATCTATTGCCCACAAAGAAGACCCGAATAAAGATGGGGATTGTGAACGCGACGAAAGCTGCCACGGCGGCAATGGAGAACAGGGCGCCGGCTGCGAGCGGGCCTCCAAATATCAGCAAAGTCATGCAGATCCCAATACTTGTGTTGAACCAGACGGCATTGACAGGTGTCTTAGTATGTGGGTTGACCCGTTGAATCCACCAGGAGAAGGGGAAGCAGCCATCGCGAGCATATGCAAATGTGACTCGGGATGCAGCGACCTAGAGCAAAATGTTAGGAATGACTTCTTTGCTAGGGACTGAGAAGTCATTCTCACCATGCATCCTTGGCCCATAGAGAAAGCAGCGATGACTGTAAGTGAAAGGGCTGCAAGGGCGGTCTTCTGGGGAAGGACTTGGAGAAGATACGATGCCCACGGCTGGCCCAGGTCCGATTTGATGACTGAATCGATATCGATGACAGTATAGGCGACCACAAGCTGTAGAAACCAGCCGAATAATCCCCCTACTCCGCTTGTGAGGACGATTGCCCTTGGTGCTGCGATGTTTGCATTGGAGCATTCCTCGCTTAGATGAAAAGGAGCGTCGTAGCCACTATAAAGAATTCAATCACCGAGAGCTTGAGGTAGGAACGTCGTCATGGTTACCTCATGGTCCAAATGACTGCCACAAATGTCATGAGCAATGCGACGCCGTTCGGAAAATCCGTTCCAGCGTAGAAGTCGCCCCAAACCACCTTTGACGATGTAAACCGGGGTAGATTTTGGCCATTGACGACTTGATCCCCTCTGTTGGTTGATGCCGGAATGAGGATGAGCACGATACACAACGCAATAATATTGAACGTTGAGCCAACAGAGTTGAAATTGGCGATCCATTTAGTAGGCATGCTGCTGATGCATCCATGGATGAGCATGATCAGGGTCGTTAGCAAGAAGGTCTGCCAGTTCGTAGGGACGTAGTCTGGGTGTGTGATCGAGGCGCCTGCGAGTACCATTGCTGACAAGGCGTAGTCTACGGATGGCGCACCTGTCACTTGCCCCAGCCAATTTGACCAACCAGTCACCCCTGCATCACTCATCAGTCTATGATCCTTTCCCGTGTCTTTGATCTAGGGTATCTGACAGGCTGCCAGAGGTCCCCATCCAGGCGGCGCGAGAACCGCCGCAGCGTAATACAGTCCTCCGCTTGTAGGCATTGACGAGCACAGCTCAGCCATGCTCATGGCAACGCATTGGATGAAGACCATGGCGATCAGCCATCCCCAGACCATTCCCGGCGTACCCGCGTATCCCATGCCCTGTCGCCCATCAGTCCCTCGAGCTTGGACCTTTATCCTCCATGATTCTCACATAGTATAGAGTGCTGGCGAAACTCGGCAGCAGTCCCAACACGGCGAAGCTGACGCAAAATGTCGTCCAAAGATTGAACTCTCTTCTAAATTCCGGCTTGTACCCTAAGGCTGCGAGCACCTCCTCGTCGGCGGTCAATTCGCGCTCGTAGACGGGAATTTCGTTGGCCGCGAGGACCGATGTCACCGGCTCCTCGGCCACGCTTTTCTTGCGCCCCGAGACGCTGTAGATGCGCGATTCAGACATCTTGAAGGAATGACTTCCTGTGTAGGTATCGAAGTGGTAAGGAGACCGTGGGGTGGCAGTCGCAGGAAGATGGTAGTCGCCGACAAACGTTGCACTCGGCTGTTCTTGACGTCTCGAACATGATCGCAGTCGTATGATCGCTCAGATAACGAGCAGAGGAGGTAGGATGCAGACGAGTTGCGGTAGTATCCTTTTCACCTTATCTTTCCCCCTCTTCTCGCCTGATGCATGGCGTTCATTGGTCCAAAGCAAAGTACGGCCACGGCTCTAGCAATCGGCGTCCTGCAGTACATTATGCCTCGTGGGACTCGCCCTAGCGTTCGCTGTGCAAGTCTCCAACCAAAGTAGATATGACCATATCGTCGAGGTCTTGGGCTGGAAACTTGTCTCTTAAGCCCGCGGATAGGTATCTTTCGGAATACTTGGCGGATGAACTTGCCCGTTGAAGTAATCGCACGTGACCCTCCATTGCCTAACTTTAACTCTCAGGTCTCGTCAGGTACAGCTAAGACTGTGGAATGGACTCTGAGATATAGATATTGATTGATGTCCAGGTGATTGAGTTGCGAGAAGCACATGTTGCAACGCAGGTGGTGTCACATAATGCCAAGCCACTAGCATACTTAGCGTATCCAAGACTCTTCGGAAAGCTTGGCACCTTCAATACTGTATACTATAAACTCTGCGAAAATCTACACGGTACTCAACCAATTCCCTATCTTCTATAATTGAGATATATCCGAAGGATCTAGGACGTGCTCAGTGCCAAGCTCCCCCGTGAGTCTTGAATACGCTAAATGGCTGATAACATAATTATCCCTCTGGACGAAGCCCATATCTACGCCTTTCAGAACTTAGATTCAACGGTCTCTGCAACTTGGCATTCCGTTGATAAACCCGGTATGGCTCAATTCGGGCTTTGTTAAATTTTTGCGGTCGAAGTTGTAAGAGACATGTAGTTGATTACAAGGTATTGCCGTTGCGAAGCTCTCTTACGTGCGTGTTCCCGGAAGCACCCACGCTGTGTTATACTCCGATGTGCTATGCACTCCTAAAATGCAATGGCAGAGTCCAAAGGCCCCGTAGCGAAAATTAAGACATTCCTTGCTTCTGTAAACCTCTCAGGTCTCTTTGCCCCCACTCTCATCGTCTTAAGCCATGCAAAGCCTAGTTAGGATGGGCTCGAAATTTTACCACGGTCAGCAACTCGAAGGCCACAAAGCTTTCTACAAAGTACTCCGGCCATTGAGTCGGAACGACGAGAACCTCTGGCTTGCCAGGTACCATATACTTCCTCTGCTCTGTTCCGCATGATTGACTTTGACAGTGACCCCAACTCTAAGGTTGTCCTGCTCAAGGCTGCCCCTCCAAATCGACTAGAGAATGAGATCGAAGCTCTAAATCTCTGCCGAGGCCATAAGTCCGTTCGGCAACTCGTTGATGCTATCGATAATCCACGGTCGATGGTGCTGGAGTATCTGGATAAGACTCTCTACCGGGCCTCATGTGAGCAGAAGCTCGATAGATGGAATATTAAGCGGGCAGTGAAAACAGCTCTCGATGGTCTAGCCGTTTTGCATGCCCACAAACGAGCACACACTGGTCAGTACCGAGCCGTCGCTCTGGGACGTCTTTCCCGTCATACTCATGCTCGTGGCTGCAGACATCAAACCGGACAACATCCTCGTAAACGAGCATAATGGGAACGCTCGTTCCGGCACTATTCAGCTTGGCGACCTCGGAGACTCCGTTCCGGAGGATGTGGATACAAACAATGGGGAGCATATAATAAGCGCCCCCATATATCGTGCCCCTGAAGTCATGCTCAACGCGCGATGGACAGTTGCGGTAGACATATGGTCTCTTGGTGCTACAGTAAGCTCCATCATTTCGCACCGATAGCTCCATGGGCCGTATCTGCTCATGCTATTCTTAGGCGATATGCTACCTCCTGCAACGACATCTTTTTCTGCCCCGTGGTCTCGAACCCGACCATGAATTCTTTGCTTTCGCCGTGCTTATCTTACAGAACAAATTCTTTGGACCCTTTCCTAAGAAGTTCTTCCAGCTTCTTGACGATGAGGCAGCGGCTTGTCTCAGGTTGGCCTTCGACCAATGTGGTGAGGAGACACAATTATTTGCTAAGGCTGATCCAACAATGATCAACTCCGAGGACCAAGAATTCATAGTTTATCTCATGAAGCCTGATCCCAGAGATCGTCCGTCAGCAACCGACGCCTTGATGCATTCGTGGCTCAACGGTGTCGAATAACGATAGGAAATATAAGAACCGACGCACGTCAGGGCAGTCTTATTGGGGCATGCATTCGAATCTGATGCTACCATCCACACTCTCGCCTCTCGGGCGACGCTTGCGATAAACGCAGCACAATCACCACTCGTTCGCTCAAAATAGGTGCTTTTGCTGTATTCTAGGTACAAATCCAACTCCACTTTCACAAACGTCCTCTCAAATTATTACCTAACACCCAAATACAATTACGCGGACCATTCCCATCAAATTCAAAATTTCCTACTCATACAAAGCCCACCATATTTTCCATAACTTACTGTGAAACTTCCATCCTCTGTACAGCGAGCTGGAGCTCTTCCAATGCTTTCTGCGTATATCAATAATGGAAGAGCAAATCAAAATCGAAGGCCTCTTGAGGCACCACGTTGAGGTAATCCAAACAATAAGGGAAGTGCATCGACACACGTGTTCCTTCGTCTGCATTGGATATCTCAGTTGTTTCTATCCTCTTTCGTATTTCGATTATCGATGTCATTCTGTACAGAACCCCGTCCTGCCGCACTTTTACTTCGCTTCAGAGATTTTGCGTAGATCTTTTTTGTCTTGATCATCTACCCGTCCTCCATAAGCGGCCCTCGCCTTTTCATTGTCCATGGGTACTGACGCCTCGTCCATACTGAGTATATCCTCGAGCACACCACTTTCTCGCGCTGAATCATGTTGCGGGACATCGCCAGAGCGCCCTGAGGAATGACAGCGTCCAACAAGACGTTCTCATACCAGGATGATGATCTAAAGACGAGAACAGCTAGGCATATCGGGAGAAACAGTTCTTCCAAAGATCAGTTGCCTATGGCGTGAACCTTGCCCGAAGTGGCGAGGGGAGGATACGTGGCTCAATGACCGGACAGAAAGTCCTGAGCGATAATTGGACTGCATAATCAGAAACACCAGAAGGTCTGCATGAGGGTGCAATCTCTTCGTATGAGGACTACTTCCACACAGATCCTCGACCTCGCCATAAGACCTGGGCATGCTGCCTACGTCAGTCCAATCTTATCCGCCATAAAGCACCTGCTTATCTTTCTCCAAACCGTTCCCTTCTTTTCCCACAAGAGATCAGGTTAATTCTGCCATGCATCCAACAAACACGCGACACAAGCCAATTCGACCCACATGGCACCCTAGCTCCATCACCGAACAGATTCTCACCCTTTCTTCCATACACGCCACCTCCATCGAATACAACATTAAATCTCGACAGCAACATTCCATTAGCGCACTAATAATAAACGACCATCCTCATGGGACAGCCATCACAGAGCCCCTGATACATAAAAGAGATAGCGTCTCCTTCCCGCACACCTGTGCCCTCCAACTCCAAATCAGAGATCGATATGCACAGCAGCAGCGGCACAGCCTGCGATACGTTACTGCACGATATATACACATCCAGCTAACAAACCTCAGTCAAATGCCCCTCTACCGACAGCATCTCCATACGCCTTGTGTATCCAAACGACGAGCCCACCCGACTCCAGCCTCTATTCAGCTACAACCACATCTCATAAACCCCGAATCCTTCATCGTCCCTTGTCTCAAACATATGTATCAGCTGCCGTTGATAGCTCAGAGCGTTTCATTCAAGATGCCATAGCAGTCAGTTCATCATAGCCAACTGCACTCAGGGTCGTGAAAGGGATATGTGCTCTTGAGCGAAGATGATCTGTGGTTTGAATGGATGAGAGAGGGGATTTATGGCTTTGAGGAGGTGAGGGAGGGGGGTTTATGGAGGGGTTTGGAGGGT
>JAABUK010003879.1_pt1 | contig 24878 bp, 31 predicted proteins | sample 5559141 | NCBI WGS metagenome assembly JAABUK01 (sample SAMN10711869, study PRJNA513367) | rock metagenome | isolation source: Antarctica rocks | place: Antarctica: Victoria Land, Pudding Butte nord | collected 2016-01-03 | reverse complement strand
ATCCCGGTTTTCATGCGAGAAATTATCAAACAAGCTGGCAAAGGAGTGGACAAGCCGGGTCACGTGTCAGAGACAAACGTGCCGGAACAGGCAGTGAAGGATGCCGATGTCTTGGTAACCGATACGTGGATATCAATGGGCCAAGAGTCAGAGAAGGAGCGGAGAATGAAAGCTTTCAGTGGATTCCAGGTCACAGCTGACCTGGCAGAAAGGGGTGGTGCCAGGAAAGGTTGGCAATTCATACACTGTCTGCCTAGACATCCTGAAGAAGTCAGCGATGAGGTATTCTACAGCCCAAGGTCACTGGTATTTACAGAAGCAGAGAACAGGTTGTGGGCCGCTATTTCTGCTCTGGAGGCATTTGTAGTCAATAAGGGCAAGATTACGTGAGATCAATGTTTTAGCCAGAGACTTCACTTTCCCTCATCATGGATTTTGGAGTTATCTTGCATTCAGCATGGCCTCCGAGTATGCTGAATATTTACGCTGAATGTGTCACGAGATGGGAAGACTCAATATGGGTCGAGGCATTAAGCCAGATTCTTTAGGTCGTGAAGATCCACGCCCCCCGAGATCCTTACTTTCCCCGGCGCCTCACCACCGCCATGTATGTGGGAGAATGATTCTCCCCAGAGACGTAACCAGAATTGTGTGGTGCATGAACCGTCTCCTTGGCTGCTGAACTCTCTGTGTCGTGTCTGGAAGCGCAAACACCGCAGACACCCTGGGAGGATAGGACCCAAATCCTGAGATCTTCGGACTGGAGATAGCAAGAGACCTGTTAAACACCTGTCAAGTTGACGCGGCTTGTCATGCTCGAAGAAGTGGCCAAAGTTCATATACCCCACCGCGGAACCGCTCCTCCAACTCGACGATCACATGCTCCGTCCTTGCATCTCCTATGCCACTCGAAGCTGCCCTCGTCTGGCACACTCATGACGATTGTCCCCTGTTCTTGACCTTATAGAACAGAAGACGAGAGTCGAAATGGATGTGAGTATGTCATTTACTACTTCCGACACCCTCTTTGCCGACTGCAACCTCTGTTCCTCGCCGATGCACTTCCAATGGCTCCTGCACCCCTTTTCTCCCTCGACGACCTGGATTGTTACGATGGCGATATCGAGACTTGTAGCTCCTACACGGACACCGATGCTTTAGCTACTCCTTCATTTGTTCCAACACCACTCTCCATATCGCCCGTCCGTTCCCAGGCCCCACCAGCCCCCCATCATCTGCAGCTACAGCACAGACTGTCTGCTTTGCAACTATACGATGAGCTAAACATCCCACAGACTTCAAATCGCTCCAATTCTACCCTTACTTTCTCTCCTGGCGCACACCGCCGCTCCTATCCGAACCTACAACATCTCTCCTTAGCTCCATTGACGCCCAAATACCCAATCACTCCCTCCGACTACAATGCCTATGTTGATCCAGACACCAGTCAGCTCCATACAAGTTCGTCACTGAGTCACATAGCAAGCATGCCAAGTCCCAGCGGCATTCTTTCTCACTCGGGCAGCCGTGCAAACAGCAAGACTAGGCATCGAAAAAGCAAAAGCAGCGTATCCATCCAAACGTCCTCTGGTACCCCAGGAGGTGCTTTGACCAGCGAAGGCTTTGCGGACAAGATGACAGACGCGGCAGACCCTCAAAACAGGCAACGTCCCCTTGGAGGTCAAAGGGGCCCTATGAAGAATGATTCCAGCTGGCTCTTGCAGGCAGGCATGGCTCTTACGGAAGGATCAAGAGAAAGCAAGGGACAAAGCTGGCTCGCCAAGCGCGCCTCGTCTACATCACTACATTCGCCAGCCGTAGAGGACTATCCAAACTTTGAATACGCGCAAGCCAGGTCTGGACGAGACACGCCGACTCGGAGTCGAGACAGGCGAAAAAGTAGGAGAGAGCTTGTGATGACTCCTGCAGCAAGGACAGCCTCTTCCCTGGCTGGAGAAACTGCGACAGATGATTCGCGGGCATCACGAGCGATTTCGACCTCAGCTTCATCTAACAACTATGCAGCCATTGAGCCGGATTGGGCAGATACCCAAACCCAGGCTGAAATCGCAGCGGATCTAGAGATGGATCTCGCCGAGGAGTTGGAGGTTAGCGAACTGTACTCAGACGATGGAGATCGATATGGTGCACTAGACTTTGAAGGACAAGGTATAGAGGACGAGGAAAGGGAGATACAACAAGCTTTACGAGCTCGCGGATTTGGAATCGGAAGATGGGTTGATGGTGTGGTGGATGTATTTCTGAAGATTGATGATGCAGACGAAGACGAGCTGGAAACGAAGCATGAGCGACTGGAGCATGAGGCTATCGAAGCGCCAGCAAACGAGAGGAAAAAGAACGACCTGCCCGGACAATCTCGCAGGCCAGAGACGGATGACACGGCGTCCGATGACGGCATGGAGCCTGCTCCGCAAAACCCGAAGACAGTTTGGGAAGATTTAGCATGGTTTGGAAGGTTGGTGCTGAGGACTGCCAAATCGTAGCCTGATTGGAGCAGTGTTGCACGCCCATGATACGGGGTATCATTGATGGGCCCTGGCCTCTGCTACCAACAATTCCCAGCATCAATTAGGACAGGGGTGTCGCCGACGCACTTTGAGGCTATCTCGTTGCCCGAATGCTTTTTTGTTGTCATTACCAACGTTACGGAGTACTGTATTGAGATACCCTCTCCTTCTAGTGATACCTCGGCAATGAAACATACATCATGGACAAGATCAGCGTAATCTGTATTGATCTGCGACTTTGTGGCAGTCCAGCGAATTCTAACCGCAGCTTCCAATAGAGGTCTCCTCTCTGGCCACATGTGCATAGACTTAATTGTTTGAATAATCGAAGTTCTTGTATATCCATTGCTCAAAATGGCGACATTAAATACAGCATTTTCCAAAGAAAGCGATTCTCCTGCGATCATTATTCCGGCCAAACCCAAACCCCTCACAGTTTCCTACAAACAGCTTTCGACAGAAGTGCTCTCCTTTCAGAAGAAGCTTGCAGCTCTAGGCATTACTCAGGGGGTGGCTGTCTCCATTGCGCTTCCCAATACCTACGAGTTCATCGTTTCATTCCTAGCAGCATCATGGCAGAGAGCAATTGCAGCCCCGTTGAACCCAGCATACAAGCAGGATGAGTTTGAGTTCTACATCGACGACCTGTCTTCAGCGCTCGCCCTGGTACCAAGAGGTTCGTTTGAGAAGGATGGTCCTGCTGTTCGCGCAGCGAGGAAATACGAGGCTGCAATCGCAGAATGCTATTGGGATGGAAACGAAGTTGTTCTGGATGTCAAAGACAAGGGAAAGCTCGAAAGCAAAGGTGGTCAGAAGGTATTGGATGCGCAGCCTGGGGATGTAGCTCTCGTCTTGCATACCAGTGGGACGACGGGAAGGCCGAAAGCCGTGCCGCTGACACAGTGCAACCTTACAAGAACTATGAAGAATATTGAAGCCACATACGAGCTGACGTCAAAAGACCGGACCTATCTGGTAATGCCTCTTTTTCATGTGCACGGTCTGCTCGCGGGATTTCTTGCTCCTTTAGCCTCTGGTGGCTCTGTCATTGTGCCCAAGGGGTTCTCTGCACGCCAATTCTGGGACGATTTCACGACTCACAAGGCCAATTGGTACACCGCAGTCCCCACAATCCACCAGATATTGTTGAAGAACCCTCCGCCTGATTCTGTGCCTGAGATCCGATTCATACGATCATGCTCGTCGCCATTGTCTCCCAAGACGTTTCATGAGCTTGAAAAGGCCTTCAACGCGCCGGTCCTGGAGGCATATGCTATGACCGAGGCTGCACATCAGATGACCTCGAACCCGCTCCCTCACAAGGGCAAACGACAGCCCGGATCAGTTGGCGTTGGACAAGGTGTGGAAGTAGCCATCCTCGACAGTGACAGCAAAGAGGTCTCCCAAGGATCCGAGGGCGAGATTTGCATCCGAGGCGAGAATGTCACGAAGGGCTACTTGAACAATCCAAAAGCCAATGAAGAGTCTTTTACCAAAAATGGCTTTTTTAGGACTGGAGACCAGGGAAAGAAAGACAAGGATGGCTACGTGATTATCACTGGAAGAATAAAAGAGCTGATCAACCGAGGAGGCGAGAAGATCAGCCCGATAGAGTTGGACAATGTCATTGCGACCATGCCATCAGTAGCTGAGGCTGTCAGTTTTGCTATTCCCTCGGAGATGTATGGTCAGGAGGTGGGTGTTGCGGTAGTTGCTAAGGAAGGAACGAATCTAAGCGAGAAGGATATAATGGCCTTCGTAGCAAGCAAAACAGCAAAGTTCAAGATACCGAAGAGGGTGAGGAATTGTTCGACAGATGATCGCGAAATGGACTAACGCTGTGTTCTAGGTATGGATTCAGAAGGAGATTCCCAAGACGGCCACAGGCAAGGTTCAGCGGCGAAAAGTGGGGGACGCTATGCTTGCCAAAGCCGAGCCGAAAGCAAAGCTATAGTCTATGGCGTATCAACTGAAGACCTCGTATCATAGGGAAGGCACAAGCAAATGAACGTTTCCAAGTGACTCTTGTCAGTCGCAGCAACCGCTCGAGCAGAGTCAACAGAACAAACACTACCCCATCTTGACATCCTTCACAATGCCATCGTTGTCCACATGCACGTTCAATCTGTATGAATGTCAAGTTACCCTGACCAGATGCCACCTTTCGGGCTGCCCTACCTGTCTGGTCTGTGATCCATCGTCACGGCTGAATTAGGTTCCAGTACTCGGTGATTCGAGGGCAATTCTTTCTTGGAGAATGACTGTGAGTCGAGGTATCAGTCCTGGCACACAAAGTCTCCCATTTGAAACCGGGATAGGACTGAGGCTACTTACTAGGTTGTCGCTGGCTGAATCTGTCAGCTTCTTGCCCATAAGTTTGCTCATCCAGTCGTTCTGCTGGTTGTTTCCGCCACCGGTTGAGGTGATACCTGGCACGACGAGCGGCATGGTCAATCAAGCTAATAACGTTGAATACTGTGTGGTAGCTGTGGGTCAAGATTTGAAATTAATTATTTTTGCATACAAGCAAGAAGTCGGCTAGTTCAGTACCACGGACTACAAGTTGAACATCATGGACTCGTGCTTTCGTTGTTTGCCATGACGTACTTCTCATGATTAGTCACCTTGGTTTGCGCCAAGCAATCAGGTCTCCCGTTTCAACACGTTGAAGATTGGGCTTTGAACGTCAACCTCTGTACTTGTACGACCGACAAGATGGATATTCCAGTTTACGACTAGCTTCACTTGCGCCCTTTTCTGAACACGCCCTTCAGCTTGTTTCATGATGATGTTCAGGCTGCTGGATGCTCCAAATCGCATGCTTGAGGCAGTGCCAAGTACGGATATCTATATTTGTACTGCACAGCCATGAACAACTGCATCTTGATTTACTCAAAGCAAACCTGCAACCTGCCTGTCACCGACCTTGATGCCCGCCACGGACCGCCACCTGCACACCAGTGTGTGCAACCTAGCATCGAAGTCCACTTCTTGGACGGTCTAGATCGAGATTGCCAGGTATTAGGTTGTCTGCGGTGCCCTCGGCCCCTTACTTGGGCATGCCGTCCGTATTGGGTCTTCACAACCAGCTTCTCCTTGGCAGCTTTACCTTGTAAAGAGGCGCTCTGAGGCAGGCCGTGCTTGGGCGGCATTGCCTTACATAAATGCCAATTATGGATTAGCCTCAATCAAGTTGAGGAGTCGTGGTCCGTAAAGAGGGAAGGACTCTGCAAAGGCATCTTAAAAGCTGAGTCTGCTGTTTCCTGTGAAGGCGCAGTGTTTCAAACATTCTTCTGCACCATGGTGGCATTTCGTGTTACAGTTTCCCATAGAGAGCCATCTTGCCGTTAGACAAGGTAGTTCCCCTGCAGATCCGTTGATGCTGGTTTCGATGCACACTCTCTGGTCTATCATTTGACCGATACTTGGAACATATCGCTCGGCCGCGCTCCTCTACTTAGCATTTCACTGCAAAGGCAACGTCCATTCCTTCACCCACTCCCATCTGATGAGAGAGAGAGAGCAGGCGCTGCTCCGCAAATCCCCACCAATCACAGCTTCATCAATAGCAGCTCTTCCACTGGATTTCAAGTTGTAATACTCAGCCTGATTAAAGGATCTTCTATTTCTCATTAGAAAAGCCGGGTACTCCTCCCCATCCTCCTCCTCCTCCTCCTCCTCCTCCGAGTCCACTTCTTTCAAAATCTTCGAGGTTCCATAGCAACCGATGCTCTTGGTGTGTTTGTCAAGATTTGCATTACTACACCGGGGCACTCCTTGCTGAATAATTCCGGGCTATCCACGATCACGGCCTCTCCGCAAACTTCCAGGGTCTCCATACTGCCCTGGGAACTGTCATCGGGAAGGGCACTTGCCCGGTCATCTCTCTTAGCTCCTTTCCAACGATCAACGAATGTCAAAGAACTAATGATGCGAACGTTCGCTGTGCTACTCTGCGTAGCAGCCATATTACTTTGTCGAGATGCTCAATGCATTGCCAGTCAAAGCTACTCTCGTTACGGGATCGGTGCCCTTCCTTCGCATCAGCAACCTCAACGAGCTGGTGAGCAATTTGGCCGACGGCAAAACACCATTCTCCCACCCGGTTCAAGCCAGCCAACTCAGATTGAGAAATTGCCTCCAACCACCCACAGTCCTGAGCCTGACTCTACAGGTGACTCAACCACCACAGTAGATGGTCATTCCTCCGATGTCGTTACCACTACGCTAGCCACTGGCAACAAGCCATCTTCAACGAGACACTCTTCCTCATCCACGTCGACAACCGAAGCTAGGATAACAACCTCATCAACAAGTAGTACTGAAGCCACGTCATCTGCCTCCGTTTCCTCGACCTCAAGCTCCACTGTCAACCCATCGGCAACAGTTTCAGCCATTCCAATTTCAAAAATAGAATCCTTTCAAATGTCTGCAGCGTCTATAGCTGCTACCGTTGTGCTATGCTGTTTCGTTTGTGGTGGCACTGCAATCATACTTTACTATCGAATTCGCAGATATCTTGCGTGGCGAAGAATCCGCCGACGGAACAGTCTCGCATCAAACAGTGAATATGCCATCAGCTCAAAATCCTTTGGCGACAGCCTGTCTTCGTCCGCAATATCAGCAAGAGAGAGCATGATGTACCACCCAGAGCACAGAAGCAGTCGTTCCACTGCTTCCGTGGGCGGAGACGAATTAAATCAGAACATAAGAGAGCAGGAGCCACCTTACGACTACCGTGTTAATCACACTGACATCCTAATGAGTGAAGTTGAACTGAACAATGAAGCTGAGCGTTCGCCTGTGTCTCCGCTGGTGGCACTTACCTTCCCCAGACCAGTCAGCAGCATCAGTCGAAACAGTGGGAGACAGATTCTACACAGGGAGTTCAGCTTCGAAGATACACAAGAACCAACGCAAGCATCCCTGGAAGAATCTCAGCTGAACAGAAGAACGGCATTATCGAGCAACCTTCCTTCGGATTGGCACTTGGCGATGCCCAGTTATTATGGCCGCGGCTTTCCTCCTCAATCAAGTGAAGGATATCAGTCAGTCCGCGCGGAGCACGGGCCTAGCGCTGGAAGGTACTCTGCAGTGCAGGGGGAGAGTTCCGAGGATGTTCAAATGAGGGAAAATTGAGACACCCCCTGGACAGGACTGATTGTCCGAGGGCGATTGCCGACGATTATGCATATTCAGGAGCGAGTTGACTAGAGATGCCCTCGTTGATTTACATTATTGCTTCGATGCCTTAAATGGCTTTCCATGAATCCGTTCCCAAAACACCAAAATTTCAGAATGTTTTACACGGTGGTGAGCAAGCTACACCATTTATTGCCACCGTCACCTTCGGAAAGGATGCTGGATGTTTCATACCTATCCTTCCTTGCCATCGCTTTTCTCTGTCAAACCTCAATAAGTCATATGCACTGCCCATTACAGCAGCAATCGCTGGGATTCTTGATGCCAAGTATGAATTGGTCTTCCACCTGCCCACATCGTCACGTACTTGACTAATCTTCGATTGTGTCCCTCGTCTCGTGTCCGACGGTAAAAGCACTACGACGTACCATTTTGCTGTCCAACAGTGCCATAAGCAGCCGCATTTCAGAGGGGTACGGCGCTGATTCGCTGACGGCACAAGACAAATTGGCACAGAGGATGCTAAATCTGCTGGGATTCGCTGCGATCGTACGTACAACCCGGGAGATTGGTTACAATCTACCACTGACTATGTAGTCATCGTTGATCCTCGCTGGATTCATCCCTTGCTCTGTTTACGGCTTCGCTTCTACAGGGAGCATCTGCTTACTCCACTTGCGTGGCCGGGAGGCGCTTGGTACTGGCTTGGCGCAGGCGGAGATACCTTGGCATTGCACCCCCCAAGGCTCTAAAATTCCTTGTTCAACGATGATCTCCTCAACTTCCGCTCGTCCAAGCATTTTCTGAACGGTTGGAGCAATGATCGCTCGCAATGGACGCCAGGTGACCCTCTGGATTGCTTTGGCCATGACTAGGACGTATTCGTGATCGCGTGCCAGGACAGCACAATCATAATGCTCATTGGTCTGAAGCACTTCCAAATTTCGTGTAGAAATGGGTGACTTTTGCTTCCCGAGACTCCTCGGTTACTCATCATGAAAGGCAGGCATGGAAAGGCTGCCAAAGCTTTCGGCCGCTTGCGCAGGCTCGAGCCCATGTATCCCGCCGAGTATGAAGTGACTCTTGGCAAGGCTAGCTATGCGCAGTGCTTCAACGGAACCGTTGGAAAACGGCTGTTCACCGGTTGTGCCCTACAAGCCCTGCAACAGCTCTCCGGGGTCAACTCAATCTTCTACTATATCTTCTACAACGGGACCTCATACTTTGAACGCGCGGGCTTTGAGAATCCATTCACCATTCCAGTCATAACCAATATTGTGAACGTCGCCTCCACGGTGCCTGGCCTGTATTTGGCTGAGAAACTCGGACGTCGAGGTCTGCTTCTTCTCGGTGCGATTGGAATGACGGTGTCTCAATTCGTCGTTGCAACTGTCGGCACAGTTGCGGGCACAACGGATTTACCAGCGTAGCGTGCCGGCAACGCTTTCACGTGCATCTATATTAACTTCTTCGCCTCGTCCTGGGGTCCCCGTAGCTTGGGTCGTCACGGGTGAGATTTCCCTCTCAAACTCCGTGCTAGAGCGCTCAGCATGACCACGGCTACGAACTGGATGTTCAACTTTGCCATTGCAAATTCCACGCCCTATCTTGTCAACAAGGACGAGGCGTATCTGCAAGCGAAGATGTTCTTCATCCAGGGCTGCTTTTGTTTGATTGCAATTGTCTTCGTATGGAGCTTGATCTACGAGACGAAGGGTCTCACCTTGCAGCAAGTTGATAAGCTTTATGGTATTGTCAGCAACGCGTGGAAGAGCAAGGCCTTCAGGCCGAAGGTGTCTTTCAGGGAAGGAGAGGCAGGTGATCGCCGGATGAGCATGCGTGAACTGAGTGTTGCGCAGGAGAGGAGGCAGAGCATGGCCGGCGCCGTGAACAAGGAGGCCCTGTGAAAGGAAGTGGGTATACTTTGTGCTTTGGACAACGACGTTCTTCACGCTCAAGAGGAAGAAGTCATGGTATGATGCTGACCTAATCCTGCCTTTCTGCTTGGTTGTGCTTGAAACAGCCGACGGAGGGTTGTCGCAACAAGCTACGTACTTCTCGCTGCTCAACTATGTCTCTTGCCCACCTGGCCACTACTTTCCTGTCCAAATCTTCCTCAGAGTCGGTCAAAGCCTGGGCATAACAAATGCCAAGACCAGACTGGCGGAAGGTCTTGGCGTTATTTGGCACTTCAGGTGTCCGACATTACTAATTGAGGAGTCAACAGCACCAGAATCCATCGCAAATTGACGCGCTCGAAAACTTTCTTATATGGACCTCATATGCGTTTGGTAAGTCCCTACCCAACAGTCTACGATGGGTGACCCTCCCTTCACGGCCTAAATGGCAGGGAGAACAGCAATTGGAGGATTCGGGAGCTGATAACCGGTTGCCTTCAAGTTGTGCAGATACCCAGCGAAAGCCTTATGCTGCTTCCTCCGACCTTCGTAACCTCATGGCTTTTGTGCAGAGTGAAACCGATCTTGAATTCTTTCAATTCTGGATCGCTCCTTTCAAGGTGACCTTGTGTGACACCCGTCCCCTCTTGCGGCTCACAACACCCATACATCTTACAGTGGTGTTCGTGAGCACGCATTGATGTGTGTAGCATGAAGCGGCTCGGTCACGATGGCGGTGTTCAAACACGAGAGAAGCCCAGCTGGTCCTAAGTGACGTTCCTATTTACTCACCTTTGTATCACTTCTCATGTAGTTTGAGTCCTCGCCCAGCGAACCCAATTTCTGGGTAACTTCCACCCAATTCCTCTCCCGCTTTGGCTTTCAATCACACGTAAACTTGAATTTGATCGCTTTCAACCATCCAACTACAAACCTCCCCGGGCAGAAGTCAAATTCATGGTCTCTATCGAGCTCCAAGGGCTAGGAAGACGATGTGACCCGCAGAAACTTCCAAATCCTGGGAGGCGATTTGCTCTTGCTACTATCAGCATCCTCGGCGCAGAAACACAGCAGTCTTGTGGCTTTAGCTATATAGCAAACCATTCATCACAACTTTCCGTTCCTAGGATTACCGTTGTCTACACCGGCTTAATGTGGTGCTTCATTGTTCCAACTCTGAATCACTGCTTCGCTGCCCAGATCGCATCAATCCGGTCATACCAAACCTCGTGCAACTTCCCACCTCACCTCCTCGCTGTTTCTTCGAGCTCCTCGACTAGCGCAACCGTCAATCAGTCGATCATTGCCTCCAGTATATCCCAGACCGTCCATTCATTCTCAATCCTCCTCCTTATTGTTCACGCCCTTCCTCCCCTCATATATCTCACCCGCAGAGAATCCCACACCCGTACACCCTCTCACAGCGTCGAAGCTTGCGTGCCCAAGCAGAATCTGCTCAGCAACCCACCAACAAGTCTTCGTATGCAGGCTGCCGTCTCCAGTATCCTCTCCGCCAGCAACAAGGCTTCGCCCATCAGCAAGTGTTTGAAAGACCACTAATTGATCACGCATGTACTCGTCCACGCACCCACCATGCGCGATCTCGGCAGCCATCTCGTCGACGACTCTGTCCGCCATCTTCTTCGCGATGAGCTCGGTCTGGGATTCGTTGAGCAGGCCTTTGATCTTGCCGTCGTAAAGCCAGTCTCGGCCCAATCTGTAGCCGTTCGATGTGTGGGCCACAAGGAGGAGATAGAGACGTTTGTGGTCGCCGGAGTCTTCGTTCACCACGACTTCGGTTGGCTGGAGCTGCGGGTGTTCTTCGAGGAGCCGTTCGGTCGCATATTTGACGAGCCCGAATCTCATCGCTTCGGTGCCGGCGAGGACTGAGATGGCAACCTTTGATATGATTCCTCGCCCTTTCAATTCGAAGGCAGGTAGTTTCGCGCTCCTCTCCAATGCTTGTACCTTTATATCCACCTCGCCAATCTGGGTACTCCTTCCACTAGTCCAGCTTCTTTTTCTAACGTCCACATCGATACTTGGCAATCCGATCTTTTGAAACAGGGGACACATTACTTGCTTCACATACTCGGCGCTCATGCTCTTGGGCACGTTCGTCCCGCCGGTGATCATCAGCTGCACGGGCACATGTTCTGATGCAGCAAAGATCATATAAGGCAGGATAGCCTGGAGAATCAACCACACGCTCCCCGGCTTATCGAGCCGGATTTCATGCGCCTGCCCAACCTTCACTTCCCCGTCCTTGCTTGTCGCCCCATCTCTCGAAGACTGCTTATCCCTACCAGGTTCAAACACAACCTCCGTGCTCCCCACCCATGCACCCCAAGTCTTCGCTGCAGTAGCTTTGGCCAAGAACTCCACCGCAGCAAGATGCGATGATTTCAATCCTCCACCTTTCCTGGAGGAATGCCCAGAGCGGTTGCCCCGGATGCTGTAGATGTGGATGGGGATGCTGGTCAGGGCTGAAAGTGTGAGCGCTACGCGGACCAGTTGGCCAACCCCTTCTAAGGTACGGCCATCTAAGTGGATGAGAGAGGGGTCTGAGCGGATAGATTCAGGGAGTTGGGACTCGCTGCTTGAGGCTAGGGTGGACTTTTGGCTGGGTTTGGGAGAGCAGGACGTGTGCTTGGGGTTGTGACGAGGCATATTGCACTAGCCCTTCTCCTGGCTGGCAATTGGACGGTCTTGTGACCGAAGCGATATACGTGAGGTCTGGAGACGCTGTAATAGCGATATTGTGACGCAAGCGCTTGGATTGCTTTTGAGTGGGGCAAAGCACAGGAGAGCTGACAGGAGCTTCCGAGACGAGCACATTGAATGAGAAGAAATAGAGAATATTGCTTCGACACATCTTATGTTCGCAGCCCCTGCTGCAGGACAAATGCACAAGACGCTGACGACTGGGGCGGTGAGTCACCTTATCTTTACACTGGCTAGGAAACAAGCAAGAAACACAATGGTGAAAGAACACTTTCCTTGAATTTCCCTCAGACTTCTCTCTTCGAGTCTCTTCGAGAATGTTTCTCGTAGTGCACAAATGAATTAGTCGGAGATGATTAACATCGTTTGGAGTGAAAGAGAAGCTTGTTCGTCTTTGAGCCACCGCAGAAGAGTTTGATGACTGGCTGAAGCTCCTTCTTCCAATTTGGGTGGGAAATTCCTTGGCAACGAGAAAGCTCTCCAAAAAGTATCTTCCTCGAACATTCACCTTCAGAATTCCCTTCCACATTGCTCCCTGATTACGCCAAAACCATGGCTCCAGAAGGCAAAGAAAAGAAGCGTAAAGGTAAGAAGCTTGTAGTTTCTTATGGCTCCTCATTTGCTAATCGTCCAAATTAGCTGCTACACCTTTCGCAGTGGACGCTCCGCAACCAAAGAAGACAAGAAAGTCAAAACCGGCGTCCGCAAAGGTCACCAAGGAGGACATCGCCATGACACCAATTCCCACTGCACAGCGCGGGGCTCCCGCATCCACCGAGACGGCTGCAAATCATATCAATCCTAAAGTCAAGCCGAAAAAGCGAGCGGTTGATTTCCTGAGTGACGACGAGGAGAACGATGGTGGAGCACCTGTGACAAAGCCAACTGATGCTGAGATTACCCACACAGAGAAGCCGAAGAAGAAAAATCCGAAGAAGGATAAGGCTGCTGTGAACGGCGAAGCAGCTGAAACTACGATCGACTCCGAGGCCGCCCTAAAGGCAACGGTCGATCCTGTGAAGGCTTTCAACGATGTGTCAGCCGCTCCGAAGCGGAAGAAGGCCAAAGCAGAGCCAATTTCTCAAGAACCCGCCACAAGAAGCGACAAACCCGCCACCCTTTTCGCGCCCAAGAAGAAAGGCCCATCCACTATAGATGTGCATGCAGAAAAGATTAAGAAGCTTCTTGGCCAGAAGGATACATTGCTAAAGCAGAACAAGAAAGCTAAGAAGGCTGGTGGTGTGCAAGCCGCAGGCTTGGGCGCTAATGGTGTCAGTGGAGTGTCCAGTAACGCAGTCGATGAGTCCCTCAATATTGCAGCAAAGGAGGCAACTTCGACTTCCATGCAAGCCGAGGCACAAAGGACCACTGAAAAAGAGCTCGAGGAGGAGTACGGTAGCGACGAAGAGATCGATCAAGCAGGCGCCTTGCTTGAAGGATTTGATAGCGACACTGAGGACCTTGCGCAAGATGAAGGTTTTGACAAGGACAAGCCCATTGGGGCACTGCCGAACTACAAGAAAACTCAGAAAAAGCTTAGACAGGCTGCTCAGAAAGGCAACAAGGATGGGCCTGGAGTAGTCTATGTTGGCAGAATACCTCATGGTTTCTACGAAAACGAGATGCGCCAATACTTTTCGCAATTTGGCACCATCAGCAAATTGCGACTTTCTCGCAATAAAAAAACCGGTCATTCCAAGCATTTCGCCTTTCTTGAATTTGAAAGCAATGAGGTGGCCAAGATCGTCGCCGAGACCATGGACAGTTACCTCATGTTTGGTCATATCCTGAGATGCAAATATGTCCAGCCTGAATCTCTTCATCCCGATGTTTTCAAAGGTGCAAACAAGCGCTTTCGAGTTGCGCCTCACAACAGAATGGAGAAGCGAGCTTTGGAAGCACCGAAGTCTGAAAGTCAATGGAAAGAGAAGAATTCGAAGGAGCAGTCCAGGAGAGAGAAGAAGGCAGAAAAGCTCCAGGCAATGGGTTATGACATCGAACTACCGAAGCTAAAGAGTCCGTCAGAGGTGTTGCAGCAGAAGGAGTCGCAAGCTGCGAGTGAGGAAAAGGCGCCTCATTCGACCGAAGTAGATGGCAAGGATGTTCCAGCTCCGACTGCTGTTCCCAAGGATGAGGTTACTCTTAGCAAGAAGAAGTCTAAGAAAGACAAGAAGGAGAAAACCGTTTCCACTGAGCGAAAAGGGGCGACTATTCCGGCAGCAGGGTCAACCGCTCACGGTTCCGTCCTCACACAGACCCAGAATAACAATGAGGGGAAATCGGAAAAGCGGGACAAGCGGAAAGAGAAGCGCGAGAAAGTGAACGCGGATGACAAGGCAAAGCTGGTTACTGCACAATTGGTGATGGACGAGGGTTCTCCGACGGCAAACGATCAACCGGCGGAGACGGTAGTCGAATCGACGACGACAACTGATGATTCTTCCAAGGCAAGCCGAAGTCTGAAGAATAAGAAGAAGAAGAACAAGGTCAATGGGGGAACTGAGACTGCACAAATTGCAACAGATCAGACACCAGCTCCAGCCACAGCAAACCCCGAAATTGCCTCTGTTGAGAAGGATGCTTTGCCTTCAATTATGCGAACAGAAATCGTTGAGGGAGCCACGAGCAAAAAGAAAAGCAAGAAGAGAAAGAGCTCTACTGCAGGCGATGAGCTAGCTGAGCCGAAGTCAAACTCTACTGAGCGCGCTGCCCGAGTGCAAAAGGAAAAGAAGGTCACGGGCGAGGCTGGAACCAAGAGTGGTCTGAAGAAAGCAAAGAAATGTTGAAAGGAGTAGCAGAAATGTGTAGCGTGGACCAGCGAAGAATCGTGTTATGACTGATGGAGCGAAAGCAGGCAAAAAGCGAGTTGAGCCTCTTGTTCGCTTGTGCGAGCCTCAAAAGCGGGTGGGCTGTTTTCGAAGGGACTTCTCAGCATAGAGCTGCAAGCGTCTAGCCACTGGTTTCGTTCTAGCTACTGACAAAGTATGTAGCGTGCAGTTGTATGCTCAGATCACCCTTTGACACTCCTCCGGTCGATCGGAGGAAGAAGATGTTCGTGATTGCACTGGAGAAGCTGCCAAGAGTACTCCTGACTAGTGAGTCGTAGTCTTCCACCCGAGCTGAGGCATGTTGCCAGCCGTCTCTTCAGGTCAGTCTATCAACGATCCTCCTTGTTCGTCACCGAGTTTGCTCCCTGATGTGACCGGGAAGGAAAATCTTGGTTGTCGAGTACCGCAGTCCATCCTGCAAGGAGACAGCAATGCCCGTTCTTGGGGGTGTTTGGCCTCCGCTGGTCACGCAGACTCGCTGGCCAGACCTTCTGCCAGACCTTCTGCCGCCGAAGGGCTCTTGAAGTATCTTGACAGCAAACTCGCCTTGGACAAAGTCCATTGATCCCTCTACACCTGAGCCAACTTCTGTTTGAATTCTCCCACAAGAGCGGGCACCGGGGCAATTCTGCCCCCTCTCTGAGCACTGCAGGAGGACCATTCGACCGTCCTCAATCTGCATGTCTGATCGCTATACGAGCTAACCAGTCTTTGCCGCAGTCCTGCCAACCAGAGGACTGTGATGGAGTTGAACACTGGATCCCATGGTCTGCCCTCCTTGTCAATAGGCTGAGCTGTTGACCGCAAGGTAGGTTTTCGGAGGGTTATCTTGCAGCCATGAGCTGCGAGTGACACAGCATGACTGGGTTTGCAGACGCAACGGACTGAGAAAGACCCGATAGGAGCCAAGCAGCCAAAAGGCTGGAGTTTCGACTTCGACATCAACTCCAGTCCATTCATTGTCCTTCTCGTCCTTGCTGTCTGTCTGTCCTACACTTTTTCACATGACTTTATTTGCTGTGTATGCACGCGCTGGCAATCCACATTTCGGCCTGGACAAAATGTATAAGAACGTGACTGCTGTTTCCTTGGAGAATTCTCCCAGATCTGCTGTGTCAAGTCATGCGTTCAAAACACCACGTCCTACTCCAAGGGCTACTCCTAGCTCAAGCAGCCTTCTCCCTTCCAGCACCGCAGTGCCGCAGAGATCATGGCTGGCGAGCATTGCAAGCGATCAACACGCTGCAAAATACCTGGTACGATCCGTCCACTGGACTGTGGGAAAACCTGTGGTGGAACAGTGCAAACTGCTTGACCACCATCGCCAATTTTCAAGGCACCAACCCATCGAATAATTCCTTCATCGACCAAGCAAAGAAAATCTATGAATCAAGCTTCAAAGGAGGTCTTGGCGTCTCCCTTTCAACCATTGGAAAGCAGCCAGGTAGCTGGCTAAACAATCTCTACGACGACGAGGGCTGGTGGGCTCTAGCATGGATTCAAGTCTACGACGTCGCAGGCAATGCAACGTATCTTCACGCCGCTCAGGACATCTACGCGGACATGAAGGCCGGTCTCAGCCAAACAACTTGTGGTGGACTGATCTGGCAAAAAGACCAGAAGTCGATCAGCTCTATCGAAAACTCCATCTTCCTCGACGTCGCTGCCAAGCTAGCTGTGCGCGTCTCCAACGGCGAAGAGGACTACTTCTCCGCCGCATTGACCCACTATCAATGGATCTTCAACCAAAGCGGCCTCCCAACCTCCAGCAACCTCATCGCCGACGCCATCAACCCTGGCACCTGCAAACCATATGATGGCAGACTCCTGACCTATAATCAAGGCTCCATCATCGGCGCCCTGGTCTCTCTCTACAAGGCCACCGACAACGACGAAACCTATCTCACCCTCGCTACCACCATCGCCCTAGCATCCATCTCCCACTTCTCCAACTCCGACGCCGGCATCCTCACCGAAGACTGCGATCCCAACTGCGACACCACCGCCGCACAATTCAAAGGCGTCTTCATCCGCAACCTAGCTAGCCTGCAGCAACTCAGACCTCGCGAGGATATACGCGGATTTATCCGTAGGAATGCGGAGAGCATATGGAGCAGGGATCGCAGTCAAGGGGATAAGCTGGGTTCCGCGTGGGTAGGGCCGTATCAAGATGGAGACGTGAGCGCGATGTGTTCGGGCTTGGATGGCTTGGTTGCTGCCGTGGTGGTGGGTGGGGATTGAAAAAGGGAGGCGGGATGGGTTTGGTGGTTGATCCTTCTGGACATCAGGAGAGCTTCGTTCTACAGGCACTTCGCTCGTCTTCTACGTAAACCCAATGAACGATATCAGATATCCTTCACCCTCGTCTCTGAAGTCTCACTATGCATGCCGACGTCGAGCAGAGGCTGGCCAATTGCCCAAACCACACTGTAGCGAGGCCGTAATTCTGCGTTTCATTCTTAGTAAATACACGAAGATGCTGGAAATGGTAGTGCTCGACAACCTTTCTCCTAACTCAACTTCCTACCCTTTGTTGTTCTTTCTGTTGTAGGTCCTCCTTGGCGGCTTACTCAGCAGAGACCTATTTCCTTCTTCCTTGCTAGTCTGCGTAGATAGCTTCTTCTTCATACACTCATTCATCACTTTCCGAACGACGGCCTCCTGATCGCCAAGGACAGGCGTCGTGGAGGCCGTGAGCCTAACTCTCGCCGTTCTACCGATTGTCGTATCTGTCACTGAGCACTTCTCTTCTGCAACTCGGGCCTTGAAGCGGTACCGACAATTCTCTTCGGAGCTCGGACGTCTCTCGACCTTAGTAAAAGTTCAGCGAACGACATTTCATGGGGAGATTCGGTCACTGTTAGCCTCGTGCGTGGGGTTGAACCAGGCAGAGAAGCTTCTACAAGATACAGATCACGCAAAATGGAACGATAAAGGTCTCCAAGAGTCTATTCTGACACAACTAGGAGGAACTCGCGAGTCATTCCTCGAGCTGGTGGAATGGATCAGTGCGGAGCTTTCGGAGATGGAGGCCAAAGTGACCTTGTTCGAAGAAGTGGTGCAGCTGGCAAAAAATGTAGGTGCGCTGTCACTCATTTGCAGATGGTTTGGAGCCAATTTGTCGCACAGGGAGACTTGCAGAACGACAGACATTGGCGACACGAGATAAAACAAAATCCCGCTTCGCATTTCCTCGATCATAGCCCAAAGATTCGATGAATACTTTGAAAGAGCTTATGCAAAGCCTCAGTACCTTGAGATCGCAGACTGAAAGTAGTGAGCAACGCCGTACATTGTCCCGGCCGTCTACACAGGCGCGGCACATTATGGAGCAATTTGCCCTCGTCCAAACCGCCTCTCAGAACCTTTATGATGCACTCAGGTCTGCGTGTACGAAGCACACTCAACATCAAGCGAATTCAGCCTCCAGCCGATTCTTGTACCGAGATCTCAACAGGTGCGGTTCAGCGTTGGTTTCAGGCAAGTCGTAGCACCCGCAGCTGGACCCAAGCAGACAGTGTGGTTTACAGTGGAATCAACTATAAAGCGGACTGCCGACCTGTGTCCTTCAGCTGAAGACCAACAAGCTCTTGCAACTCTTGGTCAGGTAATTAAGCGACGCCGGACGTCCTCTCCTCCTCCCCCTCAAACTCAACCTGCAAAGCTCTGGAAGAACGGCATTCAATTTCAGCTTCCATCACCAGCGCCCTTACTCTCGCTGCCAATTGCTTGTTAAGCATCAGACTCTCCGTCCGAATAGATGCTGTCCAACCTGTGCTCTCACAGCAACTTTTGCAACCAGTTGCAGAACTTCTTGAGCAGATCTGTGGCCCAGTCTGAACGCTGCATTGGCTATCTGGAGCGGTCATCGGAGTCCAAACAGTTGATCTATCTTAAAGGGCAAGATGTGAGGACTGAACATCGTGCTAATGTTCCCCCAAGCTCGTTGGCCCAGCTGCTCTCCCAATATAAGGAAGGCTCTGAGGAAGCAAACGGCATAGCGCACTACGAGCGTTTGCGTCTTTCAAGGAAGCTAGCCACAGCACTCCTTCAATTCTATTCTACGCCGTGGCTCCAGAATACTTGGAGCAGTCGCGATGTGCTCTTCCAACTACAATCATCTTCAAGCACGGGGCAGATTGACATTCTGCAAGAGCCATTTGTGGACATTTCGGTTCGAGGCTCTACCGTTGCAGTGCATAATGGTCATCCAACGACGTGCTATCCATTTGCACCAAACGACTTCCTATTCGGTCTTGGCGTCATGCTTCTTGAATTGGCGTACCAGAAGCCATTAGGAAGCATGCAACAACCATGTGATGTTGCCAATAGCCAAGACGAAAGCCATACTTTGTTCTTCACCGCCAAGCGAATGAGCCGTCTTGTCTCCGCCAAATCAGGATCACGCTATGGGGAGATCGTGAGAAAATGTCTTGCATGCGACTTCGGCCGCGGGGATGACTCGAGTCAGCCCGCACTCCAGGAGGGCGTGTACAGAGAGGTAGTCTGTGAATTGACGGAGCTGGAGGAACACCTACGGGCACTTGATCTGGGATCTTGAAGATTCCATTCGAAGCCAGACTTGACCACTTAGCGAACATCATCGGTCCTGTCCGAGTTAGTCCTAGATTCTACTGGCAAAAAACATGATTTCTTTTTCGTTATGAAGGATCAGACGTTGGAACAGAAATCTTTCTCATCCCTCTTTGCATCTTTCTACCCAAAGAGCCTATCTTATATAACGTCAGGCAAATATTCCCATACACAAACAAAATATATAATCCTCTAAACAGACGTGCAATTCGCAAGAATCTTTGACATATTGAAATCCCGAGGCCCACCTTCTGCAACCAAGTTTTAGATCTGACGATATTCTGGTAGGAGCCAAGTTACTAGTCCTACAACAAGAAGTCTGTCTCGCGAGAACGACCGAGCTTTGCAAATCTTCCGCTTGCCCAATGTTACTCCCACATCATCGTCCTTGCTTCTCAACCTCCGATCCAACCTTCAACAACCACCCACTCAACCATTTCATCCCATCTCTAGCACGAGGCCATCGTAGTGCGGCAAGACCCCCATATCCTACACCAACAACACCCAACACAACGAGTGAAATAGCCAGTATTCTACCCTGCCTGCCCGCTTGCTGCGCCACCTGACTATACCGCTCATTACCAAAGCTAACCCTCGAGTACTGCGTCGCCCACCCCAGCCCCGGCGTGTAGCGATCTAGCGTCTCTTCCATAAACTTCCGTAACTTATATATCGGAGAGCGAAGGTCAGATCGCATCTCTATATAATTCTGAAGCGCAAGATCCGCGATGCAATGCGCGTCAGGGACCCTATAAGCAGTGTACGCTGACAACGCCGCTGCCCTTGCCTTCTCTACCTCGTCGGCTGTACTGTTGGCAGTGTAGACCCCAGCACTGTCGATGCAGTCGAATAGGATCCGCACGCTCTCGAGGCCCGCGTTCATGCCTTGACCGTAAAATGGCACGATTGCATTTGCAGCGTCACCGAGGATTACAACGCTGGAGTTGAAGTGGTGGGGACTGCACTTGATATTGACAAGAGGGAGGCGGGGGTTGCGGCTGAATTGCTCGTCGAGGTCTTCCCTTGATATCAGGTCGGGAATAACCCCTGGGAATTGTTTGGTGAAGAGGTTTTGCAGAGGAGAGTGAGAATCCTTCTCTTTCGTCAGGTTCTCAAAAAGACTTGTTGGACCAAACAATGTGCATGTAAATGATTTGTCGAGTGACGGTATGGCAATGAACATGAAATCTCCGGCTGGCCAGATGTGTAGATGGTTAGGCGAAATCCTGAAATCGTTTTCCGGTGAAGGCGGTATCGTAAATTCACACCACAACGTATCGATATATTCTTGCGAGAAATTCATCTGCGCATACTTCATCATGTGAAATCTTGCAGCCGAGTGGGCACCATCAGCGCCAAGTAGCAGATCAAATGAGACCTCGATCTCCGCAGCGCGATCTCCAGGACTAGATCTCTGGCCTGGCTTCCGTACTTCAAACCATGCCTTGCTGCTCTGAAAGTCTGCTCCGGTCAATTTGTGGTGGAAGAAAAACTTTACATTTGGCATCTTCTCTAGCTCGTCTAAAAGTCTTTTGTTCAGGCCGCCTCTGTCCACGGCGGAGATGTGCCGACCATGGACGTCGTAGGCTTGAGGTGATTGGGTGGGTGAACCTATGGATGAGAGACCGTGGATCATGCGGCCGTGCATGGGGATTGTTTCGGCGATGATGCTGTCAAGGAGCTGTGGATGACGGGAATGGCGAAGGGCGTTGATGCCACGTTCTGAAAGGGCAAGGTTGATGGATTTTGTAAAATTGAGGGGTGTTGTTGAGGTGTCCCGAAGGTCTGGACGGGAAAGATCTTTAGCGAGAGTTCATGCGGATGAGGCTTCCAACCAGTATGAATATTGCTTTTGACTTTTCATATAATACGTTCTCTATCGAGAAGTATCTTGGCTGGACCTCTGTGTTCAGGGGCAAGGCTTGGCATGAAACCATGATGTTAGTTTAGATAAAATCATTGCACAATGTCATTTGAAGACGCATGCTTCCTTCCAAGAAACAGAGAAAGCAACAAGACCATAGCTGGTTCTTCGAAGCAAAGACAGATGGAACTATTTCCCTCACCTCCTCTAAGCTCATAAATCTCAACGTCATCGCCTCGAGCTGCGGCGTACAGCGCAGCCAGCGACCCAACAGGACCGGCGCCTACAACGACGATTCTCTGGCGCTCCTCGCTGTTCATCTTTTCTCGTGATCTGCAGGGGCGTTGAAGATCGATGGTGAAGTAACTCAGGTGGAGAATGAATCATCAAGTCTCATACCGAGTCGCCAAGCAGGAGCAATGTTCGGCCCGTTGAGGAGTGGAACTTAGTCATCCTTGGCCCAAGATGATCGCAGGTCTGCATCCACAATTCTACGTTCGCAGCAATACTACCACTCACGGATACTCTTCCTTATTACACTTCTACCGCTTTGACCCCTCAACAAGTCAAAAGCTTGGAACAAGTGAAACCCAAATCCGGTCATGGACCAGGCAGCGGAGAAGCCGCGAAAATGTCCTGGCCTCGAATGCGAAAATGATGCAAGCACGCTGCAATGCCCAACCTGTCTCAAACAAGGGGTAGAGAGTTATTTCTGCTCGCAGGATTGTTTTAAGCGGAGCTGGGTACGCAATTTCTGGGGTTGACAAGGTGCACACTTGCGACCTTCAAATGGAGACTTCTTGTTGACTTGAACACACCAGGGCGAGCACAAGAAAGTTCACAAAAGTACGAATCCCCTTCGAAAGCTCTTTCCTCCAAACGTGGTTTCTGAACCAGATCCAGAAAGCGGTCTCTTCAATCCTTTCCCTACATTTGGATTTACAGGCCCCTTACGACCTGTCTACCCACTATCTGCGAAGCGAGAAGTGCCGAAATCAATACCGCATCCCGATTACGCCAGCGATGGCATCCCTAGATCAGAGCAGCGGTTTGTGGGCAGGCACAATGTTAAGGTCCTGGACGCAAAGGAGCAAGAGGGAATGAGAAAAGTATGTACGCTGGCTAGAGAAGTCTTGGATATAGCAGCGGGAGAAGTAAAGCCTGGAGTGACGACAGACTATATCGATGAGATCGTTCACAAGGCATGTACGGAACGAAATGTACGCATCAAAACCATGCAACATCAACACAAATGCTAATCCCGTCAGTCATATCCATCTCCTCTGAACTACGTCCATTTCCCAAAGTCAGTCTGCACATCACCCAACGAAGTCATCTGCCACGGTATACCCGATCAAAGAGTCCTTCTTGCAGGCGATATCCTCAATCTCGACGTCACACTTTACCACGAAGGTTTCCACGGCGATTTAAACGAAACATACTACGTCGGTGAAAAAGCACAAGCGGATGCAAACTCGGTCCGTGTTGTCGAGACAGCTCGAGAATGTCTTGACAAGGCCATCGAAATTGTTAAACCTGGTATGCTTTTCAAATATCCTGGGAACGTGATTGAGAAGCACGCCAAGAGTCGTGATTGCTCTGTCATTAAGACGTATTGTGGTCACGGCATTAATCAGCTTTTCCACACAGCGCCAAATATTCCTCATTATGCCAAGAACAAAGCAGTGGGCACGGCGAAAGCTGGAATGTGCTTCACTATCGAGCCCATGATCAGCCTTGGCTCATATCAAGACAAGACGTGGCCAGATGATTGGACAAGTGTTACGACAGACGGGAGTCGAACGGCACAATTTGAACATACGCTTCTTGTTACGGAGGACGGCGTGGAGGTCTTGACGGCACGATCACCAACGTCGCCCGGTGGCTCAATAGCCATTCCGGAGAAGGGCGAAGCAGTTGTGAATGGCTCGAAAAAGAAGAGGCCATAGTTGTCCTTCTCAAATGTATAGGATTCCCCAAACATGTCTCTTTTTGCCAGATGGACATAAGTGCAGAATATCCCCGGCTTCGGATATGCGAAGGGTACTCTACTCCGTACATGTTGCATACACCCCTCTTCTTCCGTTCCACACCAACAATCGTAGGCTGCGTAACGGTCCGCATTGGGCCGGTCCCCTAGCCTGGCTGCCAAGAATGCCAAGACATATCAAGCTAACTAGATTGGGAAGAAGTAGATATATAAAGAATATAAAATTAGAAATTTTGTAGTTTACACAAATTAATACATTTCTATTTCAAAGATTTTATGCGCAAAAAGTTTCAAAAAATGCCAAGATATATCTGGGCTCTCGGTATTTTTCCGGGCTCTTGGCGGCCCAGAAATGGTCCAGGCTGGTCCTAGGGAGTCGCACCCTAAACAGTCGAGTATTTCTTCACAACAGCATTATTTATCTCCTCTACAAGTCAATCAAAATCGCGATCAAGCTGTTCTGAGTAATTCTCAGGCAATCATAAGCCCCCTCAGTCATGTTCGGCCTGTTTGGAGGCCCGGCCTTCGACCCAAAGAAGACACCAGATCTCTCAGGCAAAATCGTCATCATCACTGGTGCAAATGGAGGCCTAGGCTACGAGTCCCTCTTACACATCGCACCACATCACCCTTCGAAGATCTACCTCTGCGCGCGCTCTCAAGCCAAATACGATGCAGCCATGAAAGGGATCACCTCCACTGTCCCCAGCGCAGCAGATTTCGTCAAATACCTCGAACTCGACCTCACTTCCCTCGCCTCCGTCAAATCCGCCGCGCAAACCTTCCTCAAAGATAACGACCGCCTCGACATCCTCATGAACAACGCCGGCATCATGGCGCAACCACCTGCACTCACAAAAGAAGGCTACGAGATCCAATTCGGCACCAACCACGTCGGCCACTTCCTCCTCACCAAGGAGCTTCTCCCGATCCTGCAGTCCACGGCGGCAAAACCGCAGTCCGATGTCCGGATCATCAACCTGACAAGCGAAGGCCATAAACTCGCACCAAGAGGTGCAGGGTTTGTCCCTGAGGCATGCACGACAGATATGAAGGACTACAGCACCTGGACCCGGTATGGGCAGTCAAAACTTGCCAACATCCTTTTCACGACCGAGCTCGCAAGGCGGTACCCCGATATCACTTCAGTCGCCATCCATCCTGGTGGGGTGGCGACGAACCTAAGCGGCTCGTTCCAGGGCCAGCATCCGTGGTTGACGTTTCTCCTTACGCCGCTCTGGAGGCTTTTCTCGACGCAGCCGACGGAGGGGGCACTGACTCAGACGTGGGCCAGTGTGGCGCCAGTGAAGG
>JAABUK010003877.1_pt1 | contig 24881 bp, 25 predicted proteins | sample 5559141 | NCBI WGS metagenome assembly JAABUK01 (sample SAMN10711869, study PRJNA513367) | rock metagenome | isolation source: Antarctica rocks | place: Antarctica: Victoria Land, Pudding Butte nord | collected 2016-01-03 | reverse complement strand
ACCGGCTGTGTCCCAGCCATAGTCTCCGGCGAACTCTCCGCTCAGGTAGTCGGGGGTCACACCCTCGCTGAAGGGGCCTGCAGCCAAGTAAGCGAGAAAAGTCGGTCGCGTCACATCTGGCCACTTCAGGCTACGCAGGACAGCAGCTGAGCTTCACGAAAGGCAGAGCATTCGCGCTGACAATATGCGTGTGCTTACCCAGGAACTTGGCTCTGTCAGGGCCGTAGAACTCAACGGCTGCGCGGGTGACCTGGCGGTTGCCCTGCAGTCGCCATCAAAAAGTTGAGTGATCAGCATACACGGCAGGAAGGCTACACACGATGCTCGACAGGTGAGACACAACCACTGTCACTTGCTGAACAAACTGCTTGTGCGCAATGCAGTAACGAAGGCTTGACAACAGAAGCGCCGACTCGGAAAACACTGCGTTTCAGAATATACCTGTCCCTGGGTGGGGACTGCAGCGCGCAGGGATGTTCCTAGGAAAGCCTTGGTGACTGCTGCCATGTTGAGACTGTGGATGCAAAGCTTTTCAGAGATGACAAGCGAGGCAGAGGTAAGTGATGCGTTTGACGTGCTGTAGGCTATTTGAAGCGGAGGGCTAGTGCAGATACGAATGCCCGATCGGCCAATCAAATGGATAGGACGAGATACGGGGCTACTGGCCACAGGCCCCAACGCTCTGCAACTCGCCTCGCGCAAGCGTTACACTACATTCTGAGTTCTGGAAAGACTGTGAAAGACTTTGCACAGATTCAAATCAAATGCAAGTTTTCGACATGCTAAGCGTGCAACTCCATGACAAAACAAACAGATTCTAGAAAGCTAATATGAGGAAGCGTTGTCTGACCAACAAACACACGCCTAAAACACGAGCAGCTTCACGACACCAGCACTATATGTACGTTCCAATAGATGTGCCTCCTACGCTACGCTTGTTGTCACGACCTGCAGTGGGCTTCTGCGTACCTTTATGCAGATCTGTCCTAGGTGTATTGTTCGAATTCATGACGGTGGACGTAGGAGACGGCATGCGTGCCAACTTATCGTCGGAGCTGTCCAATTGCAATGTGATCTTGCCTAAGTCTCGCGGCGTCGCGTCTCAGCTCGCGAGTCTTTTGTTTCTGTAGTGGGCGCCATTCTTCTTAGTCCATCTGTGCCCGGTCCTGTGCTCTGCTGTGCGCAGCTCCACTGCAGCGGCTTTGACCTAATCAGCAATATGATGCAGACCGCTTTGCAGCCGCTTCATCATCGATGCGGTATTGCGCTGCTTCCCTCCCGTCGGAGTACATGCTCGCAGAACTTACCGAGACGCATTCGCGAAGAAAAAGCTCGGCAGGCGCTCCAGATGGTCATACGTTGCAATTCTTCCGATACTGACAGGCAGGGGAACGCGGGTTGTACATCGCGCACACTACTCGGCGCAGCCCTTGCAGCCGCTGTGTCTATGGGCGCGCTTGCCTCGACAGAGTCAGCACTGGCCAAAACGAACCCGGTCAAAAAGTCTGATCCATACGAGGTGACTCAGAAAAACACCGCCAGAATTGAGTCAAAGCAGTGCATTTTTCGTACCGTGTAATTTTCATGTGCAGGACCTACAAAACATCATCAAGTCTAGGAGCAGTGGCAGCTCCGTTTCACTCTTTGAGTCATTCAAACAACAAGCTCAGGAGGCAGCCAAGATTCCTGCTGAAATACTCAAAGCTCCCACTGAGGCCTTTAAGCCTGCACCCGAAGCACCAGCAATTCCTTTGCCAATCACCAAGGCGTTGCCACAGCCAACAAGCAAGGCTCCTGCTGGTAGTGCCCATGTGCATGTCGCCATGCATATCCCAATCCAATCTTGTTTTTGTCATTTGTACATCAAGCAGATTCACGCTGTACTTACAATTTCGGATGTGCTACCAAATGGCAGTGCACAGTGCACATCAAGTCTGTCACTTTTCTTTGGCACTTGCTCCAGACTCTTTGGTTCCAATGGAAGCAATTGTGCTGTGTTGGCAACAAGTTTGTGCTATCACGCATGCTTCAGGAGTATGGCATGTTGAAAGAAGCTGCACAATCATTTCTCTTTACCCCTGTGAGTAGCACAGCATCATATGACATTCAATCTTTTCATTACACCAACTGAACGCATCAACATAAGCAAGATAGCATGGAAACTTCTGAAGCAGCAAGGCAGAGGGACTGCCTTATGTATGCCAACAACAGTGTGTAGGGCCAGTGAGTACCTGAGCTGCTGCTCAGACATGCAAGAAAAGCGTACAACAGCCATCAGCAGCACTTGCTTCTGTGGCTGCCATCTGCGCCTTCCTGACAGTCATGACTGATCACCAGCAGCTCAAAAGTGACAGCATCATAATAGTACTAATATTAGTAATGATAACAACATCAGCAACAATAACAACAATGACCACCAAAATTTTAACAAATATAGTAACAACAGTAACAGTGACAACAATGTTATAAGTACTAATAACAGTAATAACAGTAGTAACAACACTAATTTGGCGCTTTTCACTTGATGGTGACCTAGATACTTGCAGGACAAGACCTGTCCCTCCAGAGCAGCCCAACAGCATTTTTAACTTTTATTTTTGTGTTTGGTGCAGCTGATAGTGGGCCTTCAGCAGGGCTGCTGGCAGGGGTGGGGGCAGTTGTTCTGGCTGCAGTGGCAGCTATCAGCTCCAGAGGGGGTAGCAAAGCTGCCGTTAAAGCACCTAAGCCAAATCAGATCAAAGCCAAGATCAAGGTGAGTTGTGTCAACTGTGTCAACAGCTGCTGCTGATGCAGTTACATCTCTTGTCGTGCTTATTGCACAAAGCTGCATAGCACAAATCCAAGCAAGCAATGACACATGCTGAAAAGCGCTGAAGTTGTCTACAGTGAAGGTATGATTGCTTCTTGCATCCACTGCAATGCAGTACTATTATTGACAGGGCAGTCATGTGTTTTCAGAATGTTCATGCAAGGAGCTAAGTACTACTCACAGGCAAATAGTACCTGATGTAGCAAGTTGAACAGCCCTGTGCAAAAGATCCTGTCCTGATACGTATTGTGTGCAGCATTCAGAGTTGACGCTTAACTTGACTGCGAGGCAGGAGTCCAAGCAGATTGTCAAATTGCTGTTTGGCACTAAGCTTAAAAGGAGAATGGTGAACAAAGCATGTCTTGCATGTATAGGGTGGCGCAAAGCAGGCCAGCAAGCAAGCCAGCAAGCAGGCTTCAAAGCCCACCTTCTCCCTTCCCTCTCTGGGTGGAAAGGCGCAGCAAGTGGGCAAGACTGCCAAGGTAAAGGCAGGCTCTGCCCCTCAAAAGGCAAAGAAGGCAGCTTCCAATGGGAAAAGCCTCCTTGGCACTATGAGCGTAAAGGCAAAGCAAGCTGCACCCACAAAAGGCATCTTTGGCACTGCTAGTGTAAAGGCAAAGCAGTCTGCGCCAGCAAAAGGGCTCTTTGGGACATCATCTACCAGAGGCAAGAGCCCTGCACCTGCCAAGGGGGGAGGCTCTTTGGGAACTAGAAGCACCAGGCCAACTTCAGGTACACCTTGTTCCGCCTTGGAGTCATAAACCAATTGCATGCATGCCATACAATATGCAGCCAGAGTGCAGAATGATCATTCAGTATACGGTGCCTCACATGAGCCCGGTCTGTTGTCCTGTGCTGTACACACTGAGTCAGCCGTTGCTGCAACTAGTAGCTCTGAAGTCGGTGCCTAGAGGATGCATGTACAGCTTCCACAGGCCAACAGGGAGTTTGCTCCTCTGCACGTGGCATTTGCCCTTATGGTTGCATAAGGGTCAAGAAGGTTGTGCTGGCGCGTCCATACACATTGTGGGACGCTCCAGCACAACCTGCTGTGCCCATATGCAACCATAAGGGCACATGCCACATACACAGGAGCAAGTCCTGTTGCCACGCGCATTGTGTCCTAGTGCAAGGGTGCTCTGCATAGCACTGCATGGCTGACAACCTCTTGTCTGTCTCCCTGTACACTTCAGCACCTCAGCACTTGATGATATGGCATGCACTGGGCACATGCCTGAGATTATCGATCATCTATGACGCCCCATCTTTGTATACTTTGTATAAGCTTGTTGAGGGTCCGAGTCCCTCTCCACCCACAAAATTCAACTTGGACTCATTTTCCATTTGAGTTCCAAAAAAAAAGTAAACAACTTTTCTCAGATACTAAAGTACAAAAAACAATCGTGTGACAAAAGCATGCAGTGCAGGCGGCACAACAAAGGTGAAGGTGACCCCACCGGGTCAGTCTGTAGCGGCAGCCAAGAAGGCTGTCACAAGCGGCGGCAAGAGCCTGGTGGATGAGGATACAGGCACCACAGTAGGTCAGCACCTTCTCCCCTCCTGCTTGTCACCTAAGAACAGACTACGCCTTCCGGCGTCAATTTAATGAGAAGCCAAGTATAACACCGGCCTGCCCAGGTGCTTGTCACCTACAGTGTAGCAGGGTACAATGAGTCGGGGGAAACTAATGCGCACTGTGGGATTATGCCCTGCAACAAGTGGTAGCTCGTAGGACTAGTGTAGCAGGATACAATGAGTTACGGGGCGTCTAATGCGGCCTGAATATCACAGTCACCCCGTGCCACCTAACCTCAGGCACAGGCAATGGTTGCAACAGACCTGCAGGCTTCTCGTCGCTATCAACATGTTCGCCTGACATCTCCAGCAAGGCGCCATGTTGATTGCAATCACCTTTTGGGGGATATCAGGCGACCATGTTGATCGCGATGTGAAGCCTGCAGGTTTGTTGCAACCATTACCTGTGCCTGAGTTTAGGTGGCAGTGGGTGAGGGTGGATTTTATCACAGACCTGCCTGAGACCAAGGCTGGCCACACAGCTATTGTGGTGTTTGTGGACCGGCTGAGCAGGATGGTGCATTTTGCTCGCTGGAATGACATGGGTGCTGAGGAGTTTGCTCAGATCATTGTGAGAGTGATATGCAGGCTGCATTTGATGCCCCTTGACTCATTGTACCCTGCTTGGGGGGGGGGGGGCCCCGCCCCCCCCCCCCCCCAATGCGCACCTGTGGAATTTTGCCCTACAGCATACACCTCAAGAAAAATACTATAACGCAAGGCATGAGCCACACAGCTGTCCTGACACTCATCCTTTGATAGTGGAGCTGATGGTGTATTGAATGGCTGCATGTAGCCTTCTTGCAGACCTTGTTGAGCGTTCAGACTTCTCAAGGTGGCATGTGGTCTTGCAAGGCTGTCATTGGTGGTGCTTGAGCCACTCAGATAATACCACCATGTTCCCTGCCTTGCAGTTCTCTAGGACCCTGGTGTTGCATCTCTAGCTGCACAAAATGGTTTGCCTTTGCGTCTAGGCACAACAACACATAGTGAAGCAACAAATGGTACACTGTGAAGCGCAACATTGCATTGAGCTCAAAGACCCTCCATCTATCAGTTGCAACGAGATCGCATGATTTCCTGCTTCCTTGCCACGTCACAAGTCTTGAATGTCTGACCGTATAAGTGGCAGTGCAAGTGAAATCCTTGCAGGCTTGGCTGTTGCATCAGGTGGCTTGACAACACACCAATGACATGTCCTAACAGCATGAGCTCCTATACCTCAATTCACATAAAATGGCACAGCTTATCATCATGCTCTCACCTGAGAGACCCAAGATTGAGCTTCCATAGGTCAATGCACATAGAATGGCACAGCTTATCATCATGCACTCACCTAAGAAACCAACATTGAGCATGAACTCAGCCTGCTTGTATTGTTTTACTTTTACACTTTTGTTACACCTTTGTTACCCAGGTGCTCTGGGAATAGTGGGCTTGGCTGTGGCAGTGGGTGCCTTGGCCATAGTCAGCGTGACGGGTTCCGTGGGGGGGTCAGGGGGGTCAGTCAAGGCTCCGGCAGAGGTGAAGCAGCTGCTGGACCGAGTGCCAGAGCCCCTGCCAGTTGTCAGGAGGGCTCAACAGGCTGCTACACAAGTTGCCAGCAAAGGTGAGACCTGGAACAATAAGTAATTGGAGAATTTCATTGCCTGTTGATGGTGCTTACACATTGACTCCAGCTCACACATTGACTCCAGCTCACAGTGAGCTGAAGTTTGTGTCGTTTTTCAAGAGATTAATGTATGAAACACGGCGTGTCAACTCTGAATAGCTCAGCGCGAGACTCATGGCCACAATACAGCTCGTTTCGTGCACCAATGACCTGACGCAAAATGCAATGGCTGGCAAATTGTTAACGAGTCCTTGCAGCAGCCAGAGAACCAATAGAGCTCTGAGAAAATCTGCTTTTTGACACTCAGATTTGTGTTTCACAGTCAAGAATGGTCAAGAGTGTGTCTTAAATTGAGGACAGTAGAAGAGGCTGTCTTAGGTTTGCAGTAGAAGTAGGTACATCCTCAAGTCATCTGGCGTCTTGATGATATTCAGAGGGGACCTATATCTGACAATGCAACTCCACCATCAGCGTGTGTGGATTGTTACAGACACAACATTGCACAAACCCTATTGCAACATATATGCTTTGTTTTGTAACATGTATTTTTTATTTGCGACATCTATTCTTTATTTGCGACATCTATCCTTTATTCTCTGTAGCCCAAGAGGCTGCCCCCAGCTTGAAGACCACATCAGGCCCCAGCCCCCCCTCAATCAGTCCACCGCCCCTTCCAACCCCCAAGGACACCCTACCCCCGGTAGCTCAGACCCCCCAGACCCCATCTGGGCCTGATCTAGTCCCTGAGCTGATGCAGAAGCCCAAGACAGGTATGGCAGCAATGCTGGGGGTTAGGGGGTTGGGCCCACAAACAGTAGATGCAAGACAGCCTTCTTTTTAGAGTAGCAGAGCCACAAAACATACCTAGCTCAACATGAGCTGGAAAGCGTAATTATCATTATAATCATCATTATTGTTATTATTGTTGCCGTTGTTGTTGTTGTTATTATTGTTATTATTATTATTACTATTATTAGAGCCACAAAAGTGACCTGTATGGGCAAGCTCTTGCATGGGCCAGCCAGTGACAGTCCAGTCATGGGCCCCTGTGGTGTCCAGGAGCAGGGGTCAACCCCCCCTTCCACAGGCAACATCTGCAATGCACAGTAAGCACCCAGACACTGGTGCTGGTGTCTGTCTGTGTGGTGCATGCATATACTGCTCATGACATCAGCATTTCCAGCCCTACACATGACAACGCCCTTGCACCATTTGCGCACATGCCTGTGCAAGTAGGAAAGTAAAAGTGAGGAAATGAAAGTGGAAAATAAAGTGGGATGTGTTGGGACAGCTTCTCACACCACAGAGACAAGCCAGTACACAAATTCCAGATGGAGTCTGAGTTTTTGCCTGCATGTGTGGAACTGCAGGGGCACCCCTGGCACCCCCACCCAGTGATGCCACCAAGCCCAAGATACCCTCGGGACCAGATCTGCGGGTTCCTGGACCCCCAGGGGTTGATGTCCCTTCCCTGGGGGCTACCCCTCAGCTGGCTTCAGGGCCCCTTCCCTCCCCTGCCAAGGCAGCTGACAAAGCAAGCAAGAAGGTGGCATTCCTTGCTGCTGACTGCACTTCCGCTTCCTCTTCTTCTCCTCCTCCTCCTCCTCCTCCTCCTCCTTCTTCTTCTTCTTCTATTTCTTCTTCTGTGATTTTCCAGCTGCAAGCATGGCTGGTCACCGACACATGAATGATGAAGCATCAGCACTCAGAGCAAGATGGGACACTTCTGGGACGGCGTAAAAGCTGCGTGCAACAGGGAATGAGTCCATGTCCAATAGTTTGATTTCCATTTTCTGTCTTTCGGACTTATCACAGGAGTCAATGGAAATTGACTGGCAATTGCAGAAATGATGGTGATGATGAGGGCATTGCCCTGCCCTGCCCTGCCCTGCCCTGCCCTGCCCTGCTTCAGTCACACAGCAGCCTTCTCATCGTGTACCCAGCCCCTGCGCACAGATACCTACTCATGTATCTGGCCTCCAAAAACAGATGTGCAGCAACAATAGCTAAGTCAAGCTGAACAATGTCCACAAGGCACAGCAAGGAATGCTCTGGTCAGCGTCGCCCTTCACAGGACACACGAGTGTTCTTACCAGGCAGTACGCACATATACGGTTCTTGGACCAATCACCAGCAGTATTGCAGTTTGCCGATGCTATTGCTGATGCTGCTTTCAGGCACAGGAGGCAGTTCCTCAGATAGCACAGGCCCCCAAAGCAGTGGACTCAGCTGCCAACAAGGTACAGCACTTCTTACCAGCATTGCTCATGACTTAGCCAGTCAGTCAGTCAGTCAACGACTGCAAAATCCCTGACTGACAGACATGACTTAGCATTGCTCATGACTCAGCATTGATGAGATTGCTGCATCAGGCTGCCTACTTAGCCAGGACTGCTGCATGTATATCTGCAGACATGCTGCGCACAAATTGGTCTTCTTGCTGTAGTGCATTTGCTGTAGTTTGTACTTTAGGATCATGTGCATTCCTATTTATGAGTAGGATGTACACATACCTATAGTGTGTATTGATTGCAGTGGTTTGCTACAGTGGTACCTGAGTGCGTTTGGTATAGTCCCAAAGTCAATCTTGCAAAGCAAAGCTGCTGTCACAGCCGTTTGCCATTTTGCAGCATTGAGTGGCAAGGCTGTATCAAGATTACTACAGTGTGTGGTATTGGCTCAAAGTTTCACTGTGCTTGTGAGAAGGCAGGGGCAGTCTGTGTGTGGCTGTGCGCTGTTCATCAGTTGGACATATCGGCTGGCACTGCAAGCTTGTGCTACACCTTTTTACACTGTAGCTGAGTCACAAGCATCAAATATTATGCTGTTCAGCAGCACTGAAACTCGGTTCTGCTGTCTGGTGTTACAATGAAGGTGATGTGTCTGATGTTATGGTGAGGGTGATGTAGTTTGCCCAACAATCTGCAGGTAGCAGAGGCAGCCCCCAAGGTAGCCCAAGCTGCCCCCAAGCAGGCGCCCGCTGACCCCAGCACCTCTGTGGGCAGCCCCATAGTGCTGCTGGCTCTGGCAGGAGTGGCAGTCTTTGGAGTGCTCTTTGCCAAGCAGGCACAGCCGGAGGGTGACAGAAAGACAAGTGGGGCTGTGGCTAAGAGCCCTACAGCCTCATCCAATGGGGCCCCTGCATCTAAAGGCCAAGCGCCTCAGTCTGCTGGTATGCATTGCTATTGCACCTTCAGCCACTTGTTGGGAACTGATTGTTTGGTTCTCAGCAGCTGATGCCACCATGAACGGCATCTGCATGTGTGCTGTGAGTGATGTGAGATGGGTGTTTGCTGTCAGCTGTCTTGTCACAAAGGGGAAACGAGCATGTCCGCCGGCTAAATGCTTTGCAAATGCATTCCTGCATGATCCACAATGTGACAGCAAGTATATCAGCTGGCAAAGCCCAACATCCTGCTGATATAAATTGGGGTCTGACATGTTTCAGAAGATGTCTCTTACAAGCATGCTGTTTGCCATCAGGGCCTGTGTGTCACATGCTTGCTTTCTGCCTGCAGAGGAAGCTGCAGCCGATGCCAAAGAGCGTGCTAAGGAGGCACGTGAATGGATTGACAACTGGAAGGGCAAACAGTGAAAGAGGCTCAATGAAATGTGGAGCTGTGTCTCTGAGGTCGTGCACCACCAGGTTGCGAAGAAAATTTGCCTTTTTGACCTTAGCATCAAAGCTGAAAAGTTCAAATCAAGAAGCAGCTCAGCAGTCCTCTAGGGCTTCCACTGGTGTCAGGCTGGAGTGTCTTGGGCTCTTCAATATAGCAGCTGTGTTTTACAACTTGACTGTCTACAACGTATTGCCATGCACAGCAATTTTGTGGGTTTTGTCTTGTCTCGGTCACTTACATGTTGAGCAGCCCACAAGGGTATGACACAACGGACCGTTTAAACAGATTTTGCTCAACGTAATGAATGTTTGTGGTAGACGACCTTTTCCAACCTTTTGTACACACACATCTACCAAATATGTACTACTGAGACACGACTCTTCTTGATGCATTTCACAAACGTATTTGGTCCAAGGACCTCCAGGTACAAGTGGCCATTGAAAGGAAAAAAGGCTTTGTACAAAACAGGCAAGAAAACCTGATAGCCTAGAACAGCTGCAGATGGTACAGGAGCAGAGCTAGATGATGGCATACCAGTAGCAATCGTCAGCACAGACAAAGCTGACAAAAGCACAGCTGACAACACCTCTATCCTCTCTCCCTCTCTACATCAGCTAAATCTTGGTCAACATGCTCTCTGAAACTCAGAAGAGGCTTAGCATATATGGTTGTAGGAATCTTGCAGGTTTCAAACATGTATTCTCCTAACCTTATGTTCCTCTTGAACCTATAGTCCTTTGTAACCTGTATTCCTTTTGCGTTTCTCATACGTTCTGCTCTTGAAGGAGTGCAGCGCTTGCGCAAATGAGCATCCCAACCAGGCTTGGCTGGGCTGCTCAGACAAACCCAATACGGTTTGTGCTGTTTGGCAGCTGTGTACCAGCTGACAGGATAGTGCACGTGAAAACTGTGATACAAAGTGTTTCTGGTCTCCGAGCAGGTTGGCAGCTTCAGTGCCAAGCGCCTTCTTGCCTCGTTTCTGTGTTGTGCCCTAAAGTCAGCCTCAAATGCATAAACCATTTCATCCGTGAGACCTTGTGCTCCCTCCAAGTTCACAACTCTCAGCTTTGAGGCCTGATTGAACATCAACAGGCCAGTTGAGCAGAAGCTTCTGGTCCCGGCTGGTGGCTGTGTGTGCGACTCCTGCTGAAATGCAAATCGTTGTAGAGCTGGTAGGCTCTGTATCATGTTTGCCAGTGCACAATGATTCAGCTGCAAGCAGCTGATCAGCCGCAAGTCTGTCAACTGTGGCTGCAAATTCATGAAAACTGTGTCCGTTTCATTGAAACATGGCTGCATGAGGGTCATTTTGTGCAAAGAGTGCATGGTCTGCAGACTTTTGCATTGATCCGCATCGACGCTCCACAACTCAAGGACTGTGATTTTTGCCCGACCAGATGACAGGAGCAGAAAAGCTCGTTGAGACATCTGATGGCAGCAGCCAATCAGGACCTGGACAGAGCCTGGATGCACAAGGTTTGCAACCAGAGCTGCTCCAGCCTCTGTCAGTGTCGCCACCTTGACAACAACTGTGCGCAAAGTTTCCACATTGGCAGCTGCTGCATACGTGCTGTCTGTCCAGGAGCAGCTGGCGATGATCAACCTCTGTAAGCCGTGTTGGTTGCTGTCAATGACACGGGAACAGTCTGAGCTGAAGCCGCTGCACTGCAAGGCAAGATCCTCAATCTTTGTGAGCTGTGCCAATGGGCGGAAATCTGGCTGGCTGCCCATGGTCAGGTGAAGCTTGGTCAGGTTTGACAGAGCTGCAACCAAGGAGATCTGTATTTGGGGAGGAGTTGGACTGAGCTGGCCGTAGACATGCCCTGAGATGCACAGAGTCTGCAGCGACTGGCTGGCTGATGGTAGAGCCTCCACTAGGGCGTCTGTGAAGCAGGCTTGGCAGCCATGGACAAAAGGGCTTGTGGTGGCCAGCAGGTCAGGCACAGAGTGGAAGTCAATGCTGCTCAGGAATTGTGCCAGCGCCCTGATTGCTTCTGTGCTGGGCAACAGCTGTCCCCCAGCTTTCGAACACAAATGCAGGCACACTTGTACCCCTCTTTCTTGCAACCAAGCGCACGCTGCTACAATGGTGTCAACATTGGGACCAAGCTGTGGCCCTGCCTCTGCGTCAGACACGTCCATTGGCAGAACCAGCTGTACACTCGGCAGCCTGTCCCCCTGCAGCAAGGAGTGTGGGCTCAACCACAGTTGCGCAAAAATGTTGCTTGGGTGCTTTCAACTCTAAAAATGCGAACCAGCCCTGGAAGACACACTCACCAACTTTATGACCATCAGGAGCAACCTTGCAGCTTGGCAGAAGGACATGATTTCGCTAAGCCGCAACACAAAATTTGCCAGGGGATAGTTCCGCCGGCATCTGTAGATGGCTGACAGTTGCGCCCTGAAGTTGTGATCCTCGGCTGGTATGAAAAGCTCAAAAGCAGTGACTGATCGAACTGCATGCGCCCAAACACTTCCCACGGCCCGCAGCGGCCATATGTCCTGGGCAGGCATACCGTCGAACACCTGAGCCATGACTGGGAGAGGCACGTCGTTCCAGCCGGCCTGAACCAACGCAAGGCTGATGAAGTCATGTAATACCAATAGACAGCCCAGCAATCAACACAGCATGCCAAAGATGTACCTTGGCAGTTGCAGAGGGTTGCATCGGTCTGTAGATCATAGGTCCTTGAACTTGCTTCAGGCAAGCGTACGCCGCACAGTGATATGAATATTTCGTTGCCAGTACTTTTACGGCAAGCTGAGCTTGTGTGATTGCTGAGATGATGTTTGACTTGACAGAAAGCGCTTCGAGCGTTGTGAATTCCAGGAATTCAATTCATTCCTTGCTGACACGAACTTCCTAATCCGAGGCTCGGATTCCGAGCAGGATTCCGAGCCCAGATCATGACCTTGCTTAGTCATAATCGCTTCTTAGTCACCTTATCTGTCACGTCAGATTGTGGCTCCGAGATCGAAACTCACTTGCGTTAAATTAATTCTTTGCAGCGCTTGTGATCGGACGGAAGTTGTGGATTGGTGGGCCATTTTGCTGGACCTCTGAGACCAACATGTTGCAAGGTCTATTTAGTTATAACAAGGCGTGCATAATGTGCACATACTATCATAGTATGCACGTGTCATGGCGATCAGTGGGTTCTGGCATTCACATGCTGCAGCATGATTCAGGCAACCATGCAGTGTATCATGTACTCCACATGCCAGCTACCCATCACAGGAATACAATCTTGGCAGCGAGGGACTCAGCAATCATGCTGCTCCGCCAGTGAGCTGATATTAAGCTGATCATGATTAATTGGATGCCACGTGCACAATTATATGCAAGGCTGACAACTGAAAAAAGCTGCTATTGGCTTAATGACAGAGAAAGCATGCAGACTCCCAAGTCATACAGTATGACATAAAACACATATGGAGCACATGTGTGAACATTGAGTGTTATCGGCACAAGCACAAACTCTACCGTATGTTCATAGCGTGTGTACGATCAAGCTGTTGTTTCAGCCAGGCATTGCTGCATGGCTGCAGCAAAGTCCAATTAACAGCATCCATAGCCATCGCCGTTAAAGGCAGAATACCAACATAAGTACACAAAACAACGATGTCACAAAGTCATACATCTAAAGGAAAGTAGGCATACACACAGATGCACTTGCAGCGTTCGAAGTAACGTAACAATAAAAATGTTGAATTTTATGCTGTTTGGTTCAAGATGAGCTAGGTACTTGTCAGGCAATTCTTGTCTCTCTAAAGCACTCTCTTCTGTGCATCCTCAGAAGTTCTATTGATGTGACAGGTTTGCCAATCACATAACACAACATCATAGAAGCTAGACCTAGGGCGGGCAAAGCCCTCTGACGCCACCAAACAAAAGCTGCTCAGGCAATCTATCAATAGGCATCCTGAGAATATGACCTAGCCATCAGAGTCCTCAGTCACGCAACATATGCAATAAATATGTAAGCACAGCCACACTTGCTTCCAATTGCCTACAGGCTGATCAACTTCCAAGCCGCAGATTCAGCAGCAGACTATGCTTTGGCCTGTTGCGGTTGGCCCCAGAAAAGCTGCAGAACATCAGCATTGCTTGAGTTAGTGAATATGTTACTGGTCATTGCTGCTATACAATGCCATTACACTCTGCCTGGGGTGCACCGGCTAGCAACCCTGACGTATCATAACTGCTCAGTCAGGCTGCGAATCTTGGTAATGCAAGCCTGCTTCCATGAGATCCATCCGTGCTTGGCAGAAGCCATCGCATTAGACTGACCAATCTGACTTGTCAAATCTGTTTCTGAACATTTTCTGATGTTCAGCCTGTAGTCATATTTCACCTGTGCACCTATATCTTTGACCCCCATACACTTGACAGCTTGGGGCCAATGCTCTGAAGCCTGCAAGGATGTCAGTGATTTTTGCAAGGCGTCCATCTTGGAGGTCTGCTTCTTCTCGATAGGCTGGGCAGCCTTGAGGATGCTGAGGCTTTGTACATAGGCGATCCTGTCCAGCCAATCTGGGTATGGATCCACCCACCACTGCACTGGATCCCGTATGGAATGCAAGAGGCTAACAAGGGTGTGCTCAATGGCCTTGACTTCAGCATCAAACTTAGTCTTTGCTTCTGGTGACATACTCTTGGCTTCGGATGCAGAAATGCAGATCCAAGCCTGAAGCTCCTGCAGAGTGTCAGGAGTCTTCTTTGGCAAGCCGCTGTTTGGCACCAGCTGCCGCAGGCTGGCTGACAAGTCTGTCAGCCCTCGCGTGAGAGTAGCATCTGTGGCTTTGAAATGGAGCATTTTGTCATATACCTCTGCCAAATAGGCGCGCTGCATGTAGGAAATGATGCTGTCAGCGCTGCATCCTGCAGCCATGCTGATTGCTGCTCCCATAGCATCTGCTTTGTACTGCTGCCTCCGGTGCAACCAGATGCCCACTATCACTTTGTTGACCACTGCATCTATGCCGACTGCTGCTGCTGCAAGTGGCAGTAGTCCGATGCTGCTGCTGGCTGCCAGACTGCCAATGATGACTGTGTTGAGGAGCAGACGCCAGCTTTTGCGCTCAGCTTCATGATATGCAAGGCTGTGTCCCATCTCACAAGCCATGATGTTGACTAGCTCTTCGTTGGTCTGAGTACAAAGCACTGCACCAGCTGCGTAGCCCACCCGCAGGCTGTCTGCGGGCTTCCCAATGCCAAACGCACAAGGGGAGCTAGCCTCCCGCCTGTCTGTGTTTATTATGCGCGAATCCATGCAGCCTTGCATATCATCACGGACTGCATTACGAAGACGTCCCAATAGGGTATTGTGATCAATGGGAGCAAGAGCAAGCTTTATGGCACCAGAGTCTGCTACACTGAAGGCTTGCCAGGACACGTGTACCACCTGCCCTTTGAGTTGTCTATAGTTATCCAGAAGGTCTGCAGATTGAGATGGGCTAGCGCTCTCGCCTGGGGCTGCCTTGATTGATACATCTGGGGCTGCTTTGTTTGATGCCGCTGCAGCTACTTTGGTCACTCCTGCTGCAGTTGCCTTGGCTGATTCTCCTGCTGACACTGCCTTGGGCGAGTCTGCTGCAGCTGCTTTGCTTGGCTTTCTGGGGTGTCTTGGCGGTTTGTAGATGCCAAAGACCAGTTGGGGACCCCCGACAATAGGTCTTGGCTCAAGAGACAGGAGCACCCCTGCCCCAACAGCAAAGCCGACCATGCGCTTCAGGCGGTGCAACCTGGCAGCCGAACCTGCGTCTGCTGTAGGTGTTGGAGTGGTGCTGTCAAGAGATGTGCCTGGAACCTGCCTGCCAGGAAAGGACTGCGCGTCAGACGAGCTGTGCCTGCGAGAGCTTTGTGTGCAGAGCTTGAGTGCTTGTTTGGGTGTGCGCCTCTGCAAGTCACCACACCAGACCTTCAGGACTACAAATATTGGTGGTGACAGTGCCCAGGTCCAAACTTGCAACAATACAGTCAAGTTGTACAGGCGGCTCACCATTCTTGCTGTCAAAGCAGCTGTGTTCCAACATGGAAACATCAGCCAGAGAATCAGACCTGCGCACAACCACAGATTCTGAGCGAAACGCCAGACGCAAAACGCCCTGTCACCTATATGCAAGTGCTTAAGTTCTGCTTACCTCACTCTGTTAGCATACGTGATGAGAATCCCAGCGCTCTTCCGCCGAATTGCAAGGGTGAGATCGCATCAATGAAACAGTCGAAGTCGCTGGACGCTGAAAAGGTGTTTCGTTTTGTGGCGGTTCAGTTCCGAACAGGTTTCCCTACTGTCACGATACGCATAGCGTAAGGATACAGCAGTAGGCATATGCAATGTCCAGCATGTTTTGCATTTCCCAGTGTGATTACAGAGATTGCTATGCCAGATCATGCATGGAGCATGACTCACCATACTGACAGCATGATTGCGTGTGCTTGATTTTGTGGCTACATGTAGTTTCTAGCAGGCCTAGGCACATAAGAGCTACCTTGAGAAACCTGCTGTTCTGCTGCAGCCACTGGTGGTGACAGAGTTCAGGTGGCAGAGTGTGTTAGTGGACTTCATGACATAGTTGCCTGAAACTGCTGCAGGCCATGCGATTATTGTGGTGTTTGTGGGCAGGGTGAGCAAGATGGTGCATTTTGCCCCTTGATGGAACACATTGGGTGCACAGGACTCAGCACAGATCTGCGCTTTCTGCCTGCCAAGCATGGCATCCGCCCAAGACAGACACACTAATGCAGCATATGTTGCATCAACTAGACTGCTGGTCAACAGTGTTGCACACCATCTTGCACACAACAGAATGAGCTACAGCACCCGACATATGCTACCGTGCTCACTACTTTTGCTTTAGCAGCAGCAGTCTTGGCAACACCACCTTTGGCACTCTGCCTTCTGGCACGAACTCTTCCTCTCTTTCTGCCCATGGCAGTAGAGATCTCCTGAGCAGCATATGCATCAGCATCAGCAAAGATCACTTGAGTAGAGTGACTAGGGTCTCACTGTCTTGACCTGCCCACACCAGCAGCCGGCCTGTCCTGTCCTGTGGTCCATTGACCATGAGTGTCCAATTGATGCTGCACCACTTCAGCAGCATCTGTTAGCTCAGAATCAGAACGCCATCCACTGTGTGCATGTCTCATGCATTTCCATGACACAAAGAACTCCAGCTGATGCTGATGCTTCTTGCCACATGACCTTTCCCGGCAACGCTTGCTGAATCTCACATTCTCCTTCGTCATCAGGCAACACAGCAGGTGGTGAAGCTGGACACCCACCATCCCTGTGCATTCGCAACAGCATCACATGAGACACAGGATGAATGCAACTCAGGCAGGGTTTTACCTATGTATTGTACACATACATGCTATGAACCATACCAGACATCATAGATCTGGCCCTTTTATGCCCTAGATCTGTCTCTTCCACAACAGCATTGAATGACTTGTATCATTCAAACCTGACATTCTCAAAATTCTTCCAGCCATTGTCTGTTGACTCCCCTGCTGAGTCCTAAAGACAAGAAATGTAATGTAATGTATGTATGTATGTATGTATGTATTGATGCAGGCAACAACAACTCGTGTGCTACCTCACCAACACACTCAATCACTGCAAAAGGGCCCAATCAGTCGTTCAGCAACTTCTGTGCAAGCAAAGGAGACAGCGTTATGCGTTTGGTAGGCAATAGAGCAAATTCTGCCACCTCACATGCTGCAGCACATTGCGCTGCATCAGCACTTCATGAATCACACATGTGTACCTGAGCAATCCAAAGTGACCGACAGGCATTGATGACATAGTCCCTTAATGTCCCCACAAAAGGGCCAGCAGCAGGCAGCTTGCACACAACATTAAGATGAATGGGACTCTTCTGGGATGCTCACCAAAGTTCAAGAGTGCAATTCCATATGGCATGAACTGCATGAACATGACAGCTTCACATCCCATTTATCCTAAGAAGGACGCACAAGACGCGTAAGGATATCTTCCTATGTACAAATGGCACGCTCTGTCTGCCCATCACACCGTGGGTGGCAGGCTCAAGACAGATACTGCATCACACCAACTGGTGCAAGGAGCACCTCTGTGCCGAAGTGTGGTGCGACCTGCGTGTGTTTAATTGGAAGAGCAAACAGTGAAAGAGGCGAAATGAATTGCAGTGCTGTGTCTCTGGGGTCATGTACCACTGCTGCAAAGTAATTTTGTGAGTTTGAACCGGGGTTCAAGCTGAAAAGTTCAGATCAAGAAGCAGCTCAGAATTCCTCTAGGGCTTCCACTGGTGTCAGGCTGGAGTGTTCTGGTCTCTCCAACACTGCAGCTGTCTTTTGGACTGTTTACAACTTATCATCATGCACAGCATTTCTGTGGGTTTTGTTTTGTCGCGTCACTTAGGTGTGAGCAGCCCAAAAGGTATGACTACAGGATGTGAGCTCACCAGTGCTCACCAGTGCTGAATACAGGTGGTTATGATTGTGACCGAAGCAGATTTTGCTCGACATAATGAATGCCTGTGGTCAATGATTTTGTCCAAATACACACACATGTATTCAGGTATATCGCATACAAGCTGAGCAAAAAGATGATAACAGTTTCTCCCTTTATAGATGTACATGGTTTATGCAAATGACCGCAGGCTCGCTGTCAAAAGCAGCACTCTGTCAGGACTTGAGATCACATCAAATTTGAAAGGTATGCAGCAGAATTTGGCCTTCAACGACATTGGTGTTAAACACAGCAAGACATGCCCATAAACACACCAACCAAAGCAGGTAGCAGGATGAGTGAGGTGAATGACAGTTGCGTGCCCCAGAGTGATGCACCCAAGGCCAAAATTGGCAGATGGTGTGCTGATTCGTTGGCACCTGAAAGCGTAGTGCATTGGCTTGTTTCGCAGTACTTCCGTTGGTAGTGCTGCCAGGTAGCAGCACAACTTGTGTGTGAGGTCTGTTGCACATTATCATCTCAGCTTAGCTGAGCTGAGCTCTAATTTTGAGTCTGCCAATGGCACCAAAATGGTTACGTAACAAAACCAAGTTGGCCATACAGTCAAACAAGCTTGGCATCTGTGCTACTGACAATGCAGCAACATAATGCTAGCAAATGCAACGCATTAGTGCCGCTCAGCTTGCTAATGTGCCATCAACATATGGAGTGCAGCAGCAAGGTCAGGGGACTGCAGAGTCGCCGAAGTCACTATCAAATGCTCCAAATATACTGCAGCCTGAGTGACATGGCAGCAACAAGATGCAGGTGCCTGCACAGAAGCTGCAGTGGTTGGTACACCTTCTGGCGGCATGTGCTTGTGAGTGGATGTATCTGAGTCACAGCCAAATAACCACAATGCAGCCAAGGGCAGCTCTGCAGTTTCAGCTGGGACACTGAAAGCAAGATGATTGCATGCATTCAATCTGGGAGTGTTCTGAACCCTCACATCGCAGCTATTTGTAGTGACACAAATGCTGTTGCACAGAAGTGCTGAGCGCAGGACAAGCCTGGTGGGAGCAGTCTTTGTCCTGAAAGCCACAGATCAGCATCCGCTCTCAACAGGTCATGTGCTTGCTGCTACATACTCCTCTTTGAGCTGAGACGTGTTTCAATGAGTAGCTGTTGTCTTGCGCTGCCACTGCTGAGCTGGTGGTGGGAATCTGCAGCTGTGCTGATGCAGGGTGACCTCACCAGTGGTCCTTGGCATTGTTCACAGTGATCCCCTTTGGGACTGCATGCAGATTTGTTGTGTTGCATGCAGCGCTGCTGAGAGTCCCACACTAGCTTGTATGGCTGCCTCGTTTCTTGCTGCCCTGTTGATGCTTCAGCAAGTCCGTGAGCCTGCAACACAGGACATCTGTGAATGCAGTCTCAGTGCGTACGTCATAACACTAGCTGCACTATTTTGTCAAATGCACAGCTATGCACTGCTTCTGTTGCTGAGTGCTGTGACTGCTGATGCAGGCGTCATAAAGCAGATTGAAGTCAGCAGCAAAGCAGCTGGTGGGCAGAGTGCACTCCTGGCATCAGGCAATCCTGTTAAATGAGACCACTCACAACATTATGCTGAAATACCTGTTTGAAGCATATCTGCATGGTAGCTGCCCATGCAGCTTGTTGTTGCTGACCACCTTGCAGCCAGCCACAGTGTGTGTGTGTGTGAGTGTGTGCAGCTTCTTGAAGCTGCAGCTTGTGTTTGTAGTGTCACATACACTGCGTTACAGTTGAACCATGTGGCAACCAGCTGGCACCCAGTTGCTGCATTGTTGGTACCATACCTGTGAAGCTGGCTGGAGCTGAACAATGAGCAGCGCAGTACGCTGCAAGTTGCTGCAGAGAATGCCTCCTGAGAATTCTTGAAGTTGAGCCTTGCTGCACGGTGCTGCAGGCAAATGCTTTCCGTTTCACTTACTAATGGTGCACAAAGCTGCTGTCGCTGTTGCAGCATAAGAGGTGCACCTCATGAGACTTGCAGCTTTAAAGCTGCAAATTTGTTGGTTGCATGATCTATGAGAGCATTCAAGGTCAACTCTAAATCTGTGATAGTCAGTTGCATTATCTGTGCATGAAATGCAGCATACACTCAGAACGCTGACACTGCTGTGACATTACACAAGGGGGGATCGCTGAGCCTCCAGTAGGGTTAGTCGTGTTGTGACCTGTGGCCGAGCAGAACTGCACTTGTGAAGCCGTAAGACGTGCATTGCTGTACAAGCTGTTTTACCAGACAGGTGCACTGCTGAGTTGTCAAAAGTGATGCTCAGTGTTGTAAGTTACAGACCCTGCGCTTTCTGCTTACGCCTTCCACACACAGCAGCTGCATGCTATGTCTCACTTCAAATCGTTGCAAGGCCTTGCCGAGGGCCGCAAAATTTCTTGCTGTGACACACTACAGAGATAACTCTCAACATGATGCCTATGCCCGGTTCAAGAACATCAAGGTAGAAGCGGCCATTAGTGTACTATTTATTAGAAAGTAGGTTCTGTACACAACAAGCTGGAACAGCTGACAGCCTAAAACAGTTGCAGATGGCACAGGAGCAGAGCTAGATGATGGAATATCAAAGGCAAGCGTCAGCACAGACAGAGCTGACAATATTATAGCTGACAACAGTTCTAACCTCTCTCCCTCTCTAAATTAGCTAAGTACTGGTCAGTATGCTCTCTGAAACTCAATACAGGGTTAGCATATACAGTTGCAGAAATCTTGCAGGTGTCAAAACAATTCTTCCCCTAAACGTATGTTCCTTTTAATCATGCACCCCTTTTGCTTTTATATTCCTCATATGCCGCCCTTCTACTTCTCTGCGCTTGATTTCACGTTGTGCCTCATGAATAATCCAATGCACGATGCACCTACACACCTTGTAACAGATGACATTATGTGCACCTTTGTAAATGGGATCGTATGCCTTGCTTAGCCTTTCTCCACATGGTATCAACACCTTGTCATGCTCTGCTGGGTTGCAGCGCTCTTTCAAATGAGCATCCCAACCAGGCTTGGCTGGGCTGCTCAGCAAAACCCGATATGGTCTGTGTTGTTTGGCAGTGTGGCACCAACTGACAGGGAAGTGCAGCTGAAAGGTGTGATGCAAAATGTTTCTGGTCCCTGAGCGGCTTGGCAGCTGCAATGCCAGGCACCTTCCTGCTCTGAGCGGACCTTGATGCTCTGCTCGGAAGTCAGCCTCAAAAGCATAGATCATTTCATCCGAGAGACCCTGTGCTCCCTCCAAATTTACAACTCTCAGATTTATGGCCTGGTTCAGCATCAACAAGCCAGCTGAGATGAAGCTTCTGGTTCCGACTGGTGGCTGTGCATGCGACTCCTGCTGAAATGCAAATCGCTGAAGAGCTGGTGGGCTCTCAACAATGTTTGCCATTGCACGGTAAGTCAGCTGCAAGCAGCTAATTAGCCGCAAGTCTGTCAGCTGTGGCTGCAAAGCTGTGAAGATTGTGTTGGCTGCCATCAATTGGGGCTTCATAAGGGTCATTTCGTGCAATGACGGCATGGTCTGCAGCCTGTTGCATTGATTTGTATCAATCATCCACAGCTCAAGGACTGTGATCTTAGCCTGACCAGCTGACAGGAGCAGAAAAGCATGGAGGGACATCTGATGGCAGCAGCTGATCAGCACTTGGACAGAGCCTGGAACAACAAGGTTTGCAACCAAAGCTGCTCCGGCCTCCGTCAATATCTCCACCTTGACAACTATTGTGCGCAATGTTTCCACATTGGCAGCTGCTGCATATGTGCTGTCTGTCCAGGAGCGGCTGGCGATGATCATGCTTTGTAAGCCAAGTTTGTTGTTGTCGATGACGTGAGAACAGTCTGAGCTGTTGCCGCTGCACTGCAAGGCAAGGTCCTCAATGTTTGAGAGTTGTGCTAATGGGCCAAAATCTGGCTGGCCCGCACATGGTCAGATGAAGCTTGGTCAGGTTTGACAGAGCTGCAATTGAGGGGATCTGTGCTTGGAATGGAGCTGGACTGGTCTGGCGGTAGACATGCTCTGAGATGCATAGAGTCTGCAGCGACTGGCTGGCTGATGGTAGAGCCTTCACTTGGGCATCTGTGAAGCAGGCTCGGGAGCCATGGACAAAGGAGACTGTGGTGGCCAGCAGGTCAGGCACAGAGTGGAAGTCAATGCTGCTCAGAAATTGTGCCAGCGCCTTGATTGCTTCTGGGCTGGGGAGCAGCTGTCCCCCAGCTTTGGAACAAAATTGCAGGCGCACTTGTACCCCTCTTTCTTGCAGCGAAGCGCAGGCTTCTACAATGGCCTCAACATTGGGACCAAGTTGTGGCCGTGCCTCTGCATCAGCCACGTCCATTGGCAGGACCAGCTGAACACTTGGCAGCCTGTCCCCCTGCAGCAAGGAGTGTGGGCTCAACTACAGTTACGCAAGAATGTTGCTGAGGTGCTTTCAACTCTGTGATGCGCACCAGCCCTGGAAGACACACTCACCAACTTTATGACCATCAGGAGCAACCTTGCAGCTTGGCCGAAGGACATGATTTCGCCGAGTCGCTACACAAAATTTGCCAGAGGATAGTTTCCCTGGCACCTGTCGATGGCTGACAGTTGTGCCCTGAAGTTGTGACCCTCGGCTGGTATGGAAAGCTCAAAAGCAGTGACTGATCGAACTGCATGCGCCCAAACACTTTCCACGGCCCGCAGCGACCATACGTCCTTGGCAGGCATACCGTCAAGCACCTGAGCCATGACTGGGAGAGGCACGTCATTCCAGCCGGCCTGAACCTACGCAAGGCCGATGAAGTCAGGTAATACCGATAGACAGCCCAGCATTCAACACAGCATGCCAAACATGTACCTTGCCAGTCGCAGAGGGTTGCATCGGTCTGTAGATCATGGGTCCTTGAACTTGCTTGAGGCAAGCGCACGCCGCACAGTGATGAGAGAGTTTTGTTGCCGGTAACTTTACAGCAAGCTGGGCTTGTGCGATTGCAGAAAGAGATTTTTGACGTAACAGAAAGCGCCTCGAGCGTTGTGAGTTCCTTGCTGACACGAACCGCTAATCCTAGATCAGAGCTTGTTTAGTCATAATCGCTTCTTAGTCACTTTATCTGATCGGGTGGGTGAAACATTTTGTGGCTGCATGTTCCAGCAGACACACAAGACTTACGATGAGGAACCTGCTGTTCTGCTGCAGCCATTGGTCGTGACAGAGTTCAGGTGGCAGAGTGTGTTAGTGGACTGCATGACTCAGTTGCCTGATACTGCTGCAGGCCATGCGGTTATTGTGGTGTTTGTGGGCAGGTTGAGGAAGATGGTGCCTTTTGCTCCTTGATGGAACACATTGAGTGCACAGGACTTGGCACATGTGCAGATCAGCGCTTTCTGTCTGCCATGCATGGCATCCCCTCAAGACGGAGGTACTCAGTTCACCTGCAAGTTCTTGAGGGGTGTCTGTAAGCTCACCCTCACCAAGAGTGTGATGCAGTGTCTGTCTTGAGCCTGCCACCCACAGTGTGATGGGCAGATAGTGCGTGCAACTGTAGGAGGATATGCGCAGGCATTTTGTGTGTCCTCAGGATGAACGAGATGTGAAGCTGTAGTGCTGTGAATTTGCCATGAAAAATGCATGGAATGGCACTACTGGCATTGCACCTTCCTTTTGATCTTTAGTGAGCACGTGCACGCCAGGAGAGTCTCGTCAATGTTGATGTCATGTGCAAGCTGCCTGCTGCTGACACTTTTGTAGGGAGGGCCAGGGACTGTGTGATCAGCGCCTATCAGTAACCTTCTTCTGCTCAGGTACACATGTGTGAGACTGCTGATGCGGTGCGGCGTGCTGCAGCATTTGAGGTGACAGAGTTTGCTGTATTGTCTGCCAAAGGCCTTACGCTGCCTCCTTCGCCTGCAAAGAAGTTGCTGAACAAGTGGCTAGGCCTTTTGGCAGTGATTGAGTGTGTTGGTGAGGTAGCACACGAGTTGTTGTTGCCTGCTTCAATGAGTTGCATTCACCCTGTGTCTCATGTGATGCTATTGCAAAAGTACAAGGATCGTGAATGTCGAGCTTCACCACCTCCTGCTGTGTTGCCTGATGATGAAGAAGAATATGAGATTCAGCAAGCATTGGCTGGAAAGGTCATGTGGCAAGAAGCACCAGCCTCACCTAGAGTGGAAGGGCATGGGACACACGCACAGTGGATGGCTTTCTGAGTCTGAGCTAACAAATGCTGCTGAAGTGGTGAAGGATCATTTCCTTGATAGATTGGATCTCAGAGACATTTCCTTGATAGTTTGATCTCAGGCACACTTTCCCAAGGATACACTGATTGCATGCAGGATCATTTGGACAGTCATGGTCAATGGACCACAGGACAGGACGTCGACAGGCCGGCTGCTGGTGTGGGCATGCCAACACAGTCAGACCCTAGTCAGTCTGCTCAAGTCATCTTTGATGATGCCGATGCTGGAGACCTCTACTGCCATGGGCAGAAAGAGAGGAAGACTTCAAGTCCCAGAAAACTGAGTGCCAAATGGGGTGTTGCCCAAGACTACTGCTGATAAACCAAAAGCAGTGTGCATGATAGCATATGTTGGGTGTTGTAGCTCATTCTGTTGCGTGCAAGGTGGTGTGCAGCATTGTTGACCAGCAGTCTGGTTGATGCAATATATGCTGTATTAGTGTGTCTAATTGTGTGTAGCTCTGTGCCGAGGTGTGGTGCGACCTGTGTGTGTTTTATTCCATCAGGCATATGTCCCATATAATGACAAGTTGGCTTTGTGCTCGTTGTGCTTTTGCCCTGA
>JAABUK010003876.1_pt1 | contig 24881 bp, 27 predicted proteins | sample 5559141 | NCBI WGS metagenome assembly JAABUK01 (sample SAMN10711869, study PRJNA513367) | rock metagenome | isolation source: Antarctica rocks | place: Antarctica: Victoria Land, Pudding Butte nord | collected 2016-01-03 | reverse complement strand
TGCGTCCACTCTGCCGTCATCCTTCCGATGGGGTTTGTTGTTCCGATTCCTGCCGAAGGTACATCGTACCGGTAGCATGAAGAGGATGTGCCATCGGGGTACTGCTTGCCAGTCAGCCTGTTCAACGAATCGTAAATATATGCAATGGCTGTTCCACGCGCATCTGTCTTGGAAGACATGTTCCCGACGGCATCGTAGCCGTAACTGATCGTTCCAGCTTCAGGGTTGGTTGAAGTCAAGAGACGCGACAAAGAATTGTAAGTGAAGCTGCGAGGCACCCGCGGCGCCTCCCCAGGCAAGCCCGGCTGGTTTACCCGAAGGAGGTTGTCCAGCCCATCGTAGCCGTAGCTCGTCGTAGCCCCACCCGGCTCCACGACGCTAATCAGCCTCCCCAACACGTCGGATGTCCTCTGCCATGAGTGACCTGCTTCGTCGGTCGATGTGGTGAGATTCCCGTTATACAACCACGTGAGTTGACTTCCATCTGGCTGCATCTGCAAACGTTTTCGCCCTAAAGCGTCATAGGTGAAAGTGGTCACGCCATAGGTTGGGTCCGATGTCGAACGGTACGGATTGCTTACACGAGACACTCTGCCAAATCCGTCATAGGCCGTGTCCACATAGTCTGCGCCGTACGGGTCCGATGTCTGAGTCCGTGTCGTGTGGCCCGCAGCATCAAGAACCGTCGTGGTCATAAGCGTCTGACTACCATCGATAGCAGTCGCTATGCTTGTCGTTGGACTTGGCCCGGCATCGTTGTAGGTTACCTTGGTTCTTCCTCCTTCAGGCGTGTCGATCTCTGTGAGCCGGAACCATGGATCGAAAGCAGACCCAGCACAGCCCCCCGTCAGATAACAAAAGGTTGAGGCCTGGTTGTTCTCTTCGGTTGCCGAGCGCATCTGGCCATCTCTGAATCCATACCGAAACCGCTTTACGAGCGGACCCCTGGTGACTGTAGTCGCAAAAATGTTGGTGTTTCCGGTGGGGCTCCCATTGTCCTGTGTGTAGTCATCAAGGTAGCTGTAGAGGGTAGGCACGCCGACTGAGGGTGTACTCGATATCAATTGCCCTGTTTCGTCATACTTGAGTGTAGTTACCTCATCAACGCAGGTAGGGAAACACTTCCTTGTGATGGTTGTCGGGTTCCCTCGAGGAGCGGCACTTGAACTTGCGTACGAAGGGTCGTGACCGAGAGCGGCTGTCCGGCCGAAAAGGCGAACAGGTGATCGAGGGCGTCGCCGTAGGCCAGCTTCGAGCTTGCGGCCGGGACCGAATCGAGCACCATCTGGCGCAGCTCCCGCAGGGGCCGGGGTCAGACCGGTAGAAGGGTGGTGGAGGAGGGTCAGGGCGCTCCCGCCGGCCATTCCGTGGACCGGAAGTACCTCCCCATCGGAGGTTTGCGCAGAAACGACCATGGCGGCGGTTTACCTTCTACAATTAGCCTTGTCGTGGGTAATAGTAGAGTGAACCAAGCTGGATAAATGCGCGATCGCGCAGCTATTCCCTGCCCTCCGCGAAGGTCCTAAACTCTCCCTCATGCTGGATTTCCGGCGTCGGAGGTTAACTTTTGCCCGTCCCGTCTCCTAGCTTCCCCGCCTGCACAGATCCACCGGTCGGTCGCGGGCTCCGTGCGATCGCACTACGACTGCCAGGACCTCGAACGGCTCTTTGAGCTCCAGCCGGGCCTCCGGCAAACTGCTCGAACTGCTCCAACGGTTCCGGTCGGGACCTCCCGGATGATCGAGCGCGAGGTCCTCAGCAGCTTCCTTAACCGAGTCCACGAGGCCGAGGATGTCACCACCCTTTTCGAGCAGCTGCGCCGCGAGAAAGTAGTGGGCTCTCGCCCCAAACTTCACTCCCTGGTGCGCCGGGATCTCGATTTCATCAGCCTCACTTCCCTACCGGGTCCAGCTCAGCCGTGGCCGACTCGAGGTTGGCTTCGGCTCCGTCGAAGAGCTCGCACAAACCATGCTCACCCTCGCCCGAATCTTCGAAAGCCAAGGAGATGTCTACGTAGAGACTTATGAACCAGAGCGTCCAGTGGTAGGGCCGGAGAATGGACGGGAGCTGAGGGTCATGTTCGAAGAACTCGAGGCCATGGAAGTCGAACAGATGGCGCTTGGAAGCTTTAGAGAGCGATAGATAGGGTCCAAATGTGTTCCCAATCCTAGGAGTCTAAAAGCCTAAGAACCCAACGGCCTAGGCTCCTAGGAACCTAGGAACGCAGGAATTCACTATCGGCTGTATTCACAATCGGGCTTCTGCTCACATGAGGGCTCTAGAGGGGGTAGTAAAGCAGTGACCACGCGTAGTAATGTTCTTGACCTGAAAACGTTAGGCACCTAGGGTCCAAGGAATGTAAGCGCCTGTTCACCTAAGCCTCTAAGAGCCCAAGCGCCGAGCGGCCCAGGTGCCTAGGAGCCCACACGTCGAAAGGATTTAAGAACTTGATCATTACGGTAGCGAGCTACAAGGGTGGGGCAGGAAAAACTACCACGGCTGTCCATCTGGCTGCATACCTTCAAACCTTAGCCCCAACTTTGCTACTGGACGGAGATCAAACCCGCAACGCCATAAATTGGGGCGAGCGGGGCTCTGGCTTTCCGTTTCGTGTTGCCCCCGTCAGTCAAGCGGCCAAGCTCGCAGCAGAGTACGGCCGAGGCGGACATATTGTGATTGACACAGGGCAACGGCCTGCTGGAGCAGATCTCAAAGAAGCCGTCGACGGCAGCGATCTTCTCATCATTCCTGCTACGCCTTCCCCTTTAGATACAGATGGGCTTGTTCAGACGATTGATGCCTTGCAACGAATTGGGGCTGGCAATCGTTTTCGCGTTCTACTGACTAAGGTTGCGCCGCCGCCCGAAAGAGATGGCGCCGTACTGAGAGAACTCCTGGTAGGGGAGGGCGTAGCCATTTTCAAGGCTGAAATCCCGCTTCTGAAAGCTTTCGCTAAAGCCGCCGGAGCGGGAGAGATCGTCGGGCAGACAAAAGACAAGAATGCTGCTAGAGCATGGGAGTCATATATCGCAACAGGGAAGGAGCTTCTATGAGCGGAGCGTTGACAGGAATGGCTGCAATCCTCAATAAGAGCAGACATGTGGAGTCTGATATTGAGCGTGAAAGGACCATTCCGGAAATTACTGCCAAACCAAAGCGTGCTGTCGTTCTGAAGCCTGCAGCGCCACCTGCCGTCAAAAGAACCGCCAAGAGCAAAGATCCTGATTACGAACCGGTAAAGGTCTACGTTCGAACGGAAACTCGACGCAAGGCTGCTCGCCGATGGGAAGATCAAGGCGGCCGCGACCTTTCTGATTTAGTAGAGAACCTGCTCAGGAAGTACGTAGGAGCTTAGGTGCCGAGGCTCTTAGGTGCCTTATGAATTTTGTTGATGTGCTGTACCTTACGAAAGAAAGCCCCTGACGCTGAGAACGTCAAGGGCTCGCTTGGATCTATCCGCGTTGGAGGCGGGTACATAATGCTCAAACTATCGGACATTCTGCGCGAAGACAAGAAGCTCTTCGCCCTCATACCGTCCAGAGATACTCTTAATAAACCCGCGCGAGGCAGGCGTAATCTCGGAGAGCCACGAGATTACAAGGCTGAGGAAGACCGCGCACAGGCCGAACTGTTCGAAGTGATGGCAGACTATCGCGTGCAGCGGAACAGTGGGATTTCACCTCAGCTGATCCAGATTGCTCAGGCCCTTATTCTTTGCGGGCTGCCATACCGATCAACCGAAGCTACTGAGCACACGCGCTTCTCAAGAGCTTCGGATGGTTCCCAGGTCAGAGTAACGTTCTATGCCCTTGGCAAGGATGAAAACGGAGAGCGCATACCGATGGCTTATGGTGCTGATCGGACGTTCCTGCACTGGTGCGTCGATCGCGCCATCAAACTCAAGAATCCGTTTGTGCCGCTTTCGAACGGGATCGACTTCATGAAAGACATCGGGCAGAAGCCAAGCGGCCAGAATTACAAGCGTTTACGCGATTCCTTCCGCCGAGTATCCTCTTTAGCGATTGTCGTTGAGCGTCATGCGAGGGCAGGGGAGACCCGCTCCATCCTACCGATCATCGCGCATTCGCACCTTCCACAAAGCATTCAGCCAAACGGTATCCCCATCGAAGGGCCGGCCGGGATTCGCTTCGGGGAAGACTTCTTTCGAGAAATAAATGCTAATCCCGTTCCGTTCCCATGGAATATCCTCCGCGCCCTGGACAAGAAACCCCAGATGCAGGACTATATGCTCTTCCTACATTGGCGGAGCTTCGCAGCTAAATCGGAGACGCTTATTACCTGGGTGGCTATGAGAGATCAGCTCTGGCAGGGCGACAGCAATCCACGGCGTATTCGTTCTCGCTTCGCGGAGGCGATCAAAGCTTTCCGCACCGCATGGCCCGAGCTCAACGCCTCAGCAGATAGCCGCGGACTCCGCATAGGGCCTCCCAAGCGAGGGCAGCATCTATTCCCGGCATATAACGGGGAAATAAAACACGGGTGATCGATGTAATGGGTACAAAACCACGCATTTTCAGACAGAAAAGCCCCTTGCTTAGGGGCTTTTGCTAGCGACTTCTAGCCGTCGATGTTCCGGGTACTAAAAACCTCTATCTTGTTGCTGTTAAAGATGTTAGTTAATGAATAGCGTTTTGAGCAGAGTGCAACGTATAGTGTGGAAGTTTTGTCGATGTTCCGGGTACGCGAATACCGTAAACCTTCTTCTATCAAAGGTTTACGGTATTTCCACTTAAGTGCAACGATCTACTCGTTCTATCGATGTTCCGAGTACGTCCATCGATGTTCCGGGTATGTCTAATCGATGTTCCGGGTACAAGCCATCGATGTTCCGGGTACCCTCTTTATATAGAAGCAAGTTGTTTCAAGTAGCTACAGGACCGTCGCAGGTAGTTTCCTGTGGACAGTGTGCAAAACTCCCCACCAAACATAAAGACAGAACAAGCAACGACCAAAACTTTCCTGATGAAGGTTAGGGCTCTCTAAACCGCCTTGGTCTGACTTCTAGAGCCTAGGGCAGGGAAGCAGAAAGACACCTAGACGGCTTCGATAAGCCCAAGACGCACCCAACCCCCCAAAACAAAGCCTGGAGGCTGTGAGAGCGCGGAAACAGGGCATAGATATGTGCGGAGCGTACGCCAAGGTTCACATCCAGCTGCCTCTTTTTTACCTGAAGCCTACAGCGCATACGGTACTCTCATTCCACCAGCCCTCCCCGGCCGCCGTACACTGAATCCCACATGGATATCTCCGCACTTCTCGCCGCTCTCGACTCCGAGATCGCACGCCTGCAAAGCGCCCGTACTCTACTCTCCGATGATCCCGCTCCGAAAAGAGGTCCGGGAAGACCCAAGGGCTCTGCGAAAGACACACCCAAGCCAGCAGGGAAGCGTACCCTGAGCGCCGCCGGAAGAGCCAGAATCGCCGCCGCACAAAAAGCCAGGTGGGCGGCAAAGAAGAAAGCGAAATAGGGCAGGGAAGTTAATGCCCCTTGTTAGCCTGCGACAGAACAGTGGCCGCCATTTCCTTCGTCTCTCCCGCATATTTGTCGCTTTTCATGACCATGGACGCAAACTCTTCCATCTCCTTGCTGGTCTGCCGCTCTCGACTGCGCTGCGACAGTGCGGACCCTGCAAGACGCTTCTGTACTTCTGAAGCATTTGGGTCATTGAGAACTGGCCCTGCATCTGAAGCGACTCCACTGGAAGTTTTTTTCTTATTCGCTGGCATGACCTCACGCTATAGCGTCGATGCCATTCTTTGCGGCCAAGGTCAGCAGCTTCGCTGCTGGTCCACTTGGTTGCTTCTCTCCACGTTCCCACTTACTAACGACACCAGGTGTCACGTTAAGATGGGCAGCAAACACCGCCTGACTGATGTGCGCCTTGATCCGAATGCCACGGATGGCAGTCGCTGACAGTTTGAGCACCGGAGTGAGACACGATTCATCAAACTCACGCATCGTCTTTGAGTCGAGAAACCCAGCGCTGTGTAGATCTGACATGCCCTCGTGAATCGCCGCGAGCGCGGGGCTGCGATACGCTTTTGCCCCACCGCTTCGCCCCACCACAACGCTCCGGCCACTATCAGCAGGCTTTGACGTTACCTGCTTTGCTACGCGAAACTTTCCCTTTGCAGCTTTCACTTGAATTGCCATGCTCGCACTCCATTGCTGTGATGGCTACTGATATCGGTCGTACGTTATAGCTCAAACGAAGCGTTTGCCGCCTTGATCTCCGTCAGTGTCTTCAGCTTTACCAGCTTCGTCAGGGCATCCTTAGAAAGCGCAAAGTACGCCTTCGCCGCCTTGCGAAAGGCTTTCAGCTCGTCCGGCTTGATGTTTGCCAAGTCTTTCTTTTCAAAGCCAAACATTAGAAATATCCGCTCTCTCCTCTGCACGGCCACAATCGCCCTGCCGCCGCCACTCGTGCCTTCGCCTGGCCGAGCGATGCGGTACTTCATCACCCCGCCGCCCAGATCCGCATCACTTTTGTGCTGCAGTGCGTCCCAGAGCTCTGCCGAGCTCACTCCCATCTGCTCGGCAAAACGCATGAAAGGCTTTGTGGCGAAGATCCGCAGCGGGTTGTTCAATCTGTCGGCCACGTTTAAAGTATAGTCCTAAGGACTATACTTTAAAGACACAATCATTTACGTTATTTCGCAAGCGCACACGAAATAAGTGCGAAAGGCGGATTGTTCCATCGCCGCGCCCGTTCACCGGTTCAAAAACGGATTCCAAACGCCGTCCTTGGTATTCGGAGTCTCTTCTAGTCCACCGGCCTGCCACATCATATCCGCCAAAATCTTGAGAGCGCTTGGAAGTGAACTGGCGTCGTCAGAGTCGATAGTCACCTCGGGAGAGGTGAACTCGTCATTCCTCATTTCGTCAAGACGGGAACGTAATATCGCGGACCAAGGGACATTGCCCTGCCTCTCAAACCCAAGACGCTTACCCCTAGATAAAGTGTATCGACCAAGTCCAGCTCGGCAAACGTCTCGCGAGCATCCCGATACGAGTGCCCGGTACTCCTCCAGATCGACAGCGCCGAAAAGCGACACCGCCAAGCGGCGAAGCTGGTCGAAAAATGGAAGCTGCGAATCGCGGAGTTGGACCGCGCCGGTGTCGCCGCCAGACAAGCCAGGCTGTGGGTGGACGAGCATTCCGAAATCGCGTCCGAGCCCGATATTCTTGCGCTTTGACCGGCAGCCCTAGGCCATCACTCGAATCGAAGTTCTCTCACTATGGACAGCGACTCAACACACTCAATTCTGTTGCCGCCAGCTTCGCAAGAATGAGATGGTGCGCGACATTGAGCTGTTCGATACGCCGGACCAAAGAGTCACGGCATGGTCCAGGGTTGACGCAATCTGCGCGGGTGGAGAGTAGGTCGAGCTGGCGATTGATGCGGTAGAGTGAAGTTCATAAAGCCTCCAAGGTCGCCCATATTGGGTGCCTGCTTAAGGCATCCCGTAGCTGGAAAATGCCAGAACGCTGCTCTGCAGCGGAAGAAGGCCCTGACACATCATCCCCAAATGGGAACTGTAGGTAAACGCGAAGAGTTTCTGCGTTTACAACAAGTAAACGCTTTTACAATGAGCAGCTTAGGGAAATCGCGTTTACATCTGTTTACGCGTAGCTCCCGGCGTAAACGGATTGGCTACTCTGGCGTAAACGCATTGAGGTGCAGCTACTTAGCCCAGAACTGTGATTCAGCCGACTTGACGGCCTCCGGCGACCCGGTCTAGGTTTCCAGCAGGACAATTCCCACTTGAGCACTCCCGGCACGAGCACTCCGGCGACCCGAAACGCCTCAGCAGGCGTGGAGGAGAAGCCCGGCTACCGCACCAAAACCGTCGCCACGCGGATCACGCCTGAGGAGCTGCGGGAGGTCGAGATTGCTGCCGAGCGCGAGGGAAAATCCCTGGCCGAATGGCTGCGCGATCTGGCGTTGAAGGCGGCGCGGCAGCGTCCCGCGGACCCGATGGAACTGCTCCTGAGTGAGCAGTCGGCGACCCGGTACATGCTCCTGAATCTCTTCCACGCGACCGCCCAGGCGAACGCGGAAGGGAAGCATTTGCTAGCCGAATCCGTGCTCAAAATCCGCGACCAGGCGGACGCCCGGAAGCTGGCTGACGCCCGCAAGATGATCGAAACCTTTCATGGCCAGGATGCCCAGGAGGGGCAAAACGGGGATCAGCCGTGAGCCGCCCGATGCGGTTTCCGAGTCGCGGCGGGAGGGTTTTGCTGCTCCTGTTCGGGATCACCCTGGGGCCATTCCTCCTCATTCTCCCCGCCTCCGTTTGGCTGGTATGGACGCTCACCCCGCTCCAAAAGTTCTATCTCGGCACCTACACAGCAAGCTCTATCGGGGCTACTCAGCCGCGCAATATGACGAGCATTCGATGGGTGCTGAAGACTGCTCCCGGGCGCAAATCCGTCACCATGTTCCCCGAGGATGCGATCGCCGGACCGAACCGAGAACTGCCAGTCAGCCTCTCGGCTCAGGCGGTGGCGGACGGCTGGCGGGGAGTGGAGTTGGGTTCCCCGGAGAGGGTTCCGTCCTCCCAACTGGCCCCGCTGCTCCGGGATTTGATGTACGACGGGGAGAGTTTCCCGCGCCTCCTTGGCATGCCGTTGCTCTATGGGTTGGCGGGGCTGATCTTCGTGTGTCTTGCTCTCCAAAAAGCAAAGGAAGCCTGGGGCGATGGACTGAGTTCCCGGATGAATCGGCGGTATGAAAAGCGCCACGGACGGAGGACTAAAGGGCCGGAGTTGACTCGGCCGGCATGGCTGAGATGGCGGGCGGATGCCGGTATCCGGCTTCGGGTACAGGGCGAGAGTATGGGGTCGAAGCTGCTCCCATGGGGCCGGAGCTACGCGATTCCGAAGCGGCTGGAGTCGAGTCACATCCTGCTCATGGGCGACACCGGGAGCGGCAAATCGTCCGCCATCCGGCAGATTCTGCGACAGGTGAAGGAGCGCGGCGACACCGCCATCGTCTACGACCCGGCGATGGACTTTGTGGGCCAGTTCTATTCGCCCGAGCGCGGCGACCTGATCCTCAATCCCCTGGACGCCCGGTTTCCGTATTGGTCCTTGCCGGATGAGATATTCAACGACGAGATCGCTACCTCCATCGCTGCCGCGTTCTTGCCGGAAAGAGAATACGAGAAGGCATTCTTCACCGACGCGCCGCGCCGGGTTCTGGCCCATCTGCTTCGTCGCAAACCGCACGTCCGCGACCTGTTGCGGTGGATGAGCGACCCGGAGGAGATCGCCGCGATCGTGAAGGGAACGCCCCTGGCCGCCTACCTCGATCCCGGCGCTCCGGCACAGCGGGCAGGGATTCTTTCGAGCATGAACATGGTGGCCGACAGCCTGGAGCTGCTGCCGCAGTATGCCGACTATAACGACCCGCGCTTCGCTACATCGTCGTGGATATCGACCCGGAAGCGGTGGGTGTTCCTGACCTCCAGCTCCGGTTACCGGGAAAAGCTCTTGCCGCTTCACTCCGTGTGGCTGGACCTGTTAATCCTGCGCATGATGGGTCACTGCCCGGACGCGCAGCCGGTCTGGTTCGTCCTGGACGAGCTGGCGAGCCTTAACAAGCTCCCGCAGCTCCATACCGCCGTGACCGAAAACCGCAAGTATGGGAACCCGGTGGTGCTCGGCTTCCAGGGCCGGAGCCAGATGGAAAAGCGCTACGGCCAGGACGCCGAAGCCATGCTCTCGCAGCCCGCCACCAAGGTATTCTTCAGGACCTCCGAGCCGCGCGCGGCGAAATGGATCTCGGAGGCCATCGGCGAGATCGAGGTCGAGCGGCTGAAGGAGTCGCGCAGCATGGGACTGTTGTTGTCGAAGAAGTCCTACGCGATGGAGATCGCCACAAGCCGCTCGTTATGGCCCCCGAGATCGCCGGCCTCGACAGCCACCGCGCTTACATCAAGCAGGAGAACCGGGTCGTGCCGGTGCGCTTTCGGCTAGCGAAAAAGCGGAAGAAGCAACCCGAGTTCATCGAGCGCAAGCTGGAGAAACCAGCGCCCCGGAAAGCAGCGGAGGTGCCCGCGCCCGTTCCCGCGCAGACACCAGCTCCGGCGCAAGCGCCTCCGAAGAAGCCGGTTCAGGCCGCGTTGCCGCTCATCCAAGCGCCCGCCGTAAAGCGGGAAGGATTCGCGTGGGATGCCAGTAAGGAGATCGATTAATGGTGAGACCCCGAGATTCTGAGGTATTTAGACGATTCGTGAGCGTGTTGTTACCTTGTGCTACATACAGCGGATGAACGCGGAGAATGCAATGCTTCGAAAGAAAGCTTTTATGGGTGCGTTCATAGCGATCATGTCCATGCAAATGGGTCTTGCACAGAAAAGGACTTCCTCTAACCCCAGTAACCAGAAATCGACGCTAGACTCCGCCACAAACGTCCAAATACGTTTTGTGAAATCGGCAATGGGGGATTACATGCAATATCTATTGGGCCGGAGCACGGGTAAGTTCGACACGCTTGAAAAGGTTGTGCCCCTGGGAGACATTCCAATACTTGACGAAAACATCACCCTCCCCGAGGTAGCCGCTTCATCAAACATAACTTCGTATGCGGAGCTTTATCCGCTGATTGAGCCATATAGGTCAGCGAAAAGCCGTGTAGTGTCTATGGGCGACAACCGATACAGAATTCTCGCATACAGCTACGAGATGCCTTCTTACCAGAAGCTGCGCCTCATCCTTGACGACGGTGCTGCCATGTACCCTCAGTTCGTAAAGTATTGGACTGACAATATAGCGCCCGCCGAGGCGGCTCAAATCGCCGCATGGAAGCAGCAAGACGCAGCATGGCATCCGTTCCATGGTCTCCAATCACTAGCTCGTATGAAGTTTCCGTCCTCCCAACTAGACATTGTTGCTCTCGCGTTGCACGGCTCTGGTAGCGGGAACACAGACCCTGAGGGGATCTACACAACCCTGTTCTCCAAACCTAACCTCGCCTGGGTCGTCGGTCACGAGGGCACCCATCTTCTTGTGGATCAATTCGGAGGACACAACTGGAGAACACTCCCTAGCGCTCAAAAGGCAATCCAACTTGCTGTTGCGCATGGAGCAACAGCAGACGATCTCGAAGAGGCTCTGTGTCTCCTGATGCAAGCAAAGCTGTCACAGTTCTATGGGCAAACGCCAGCTGATTTTAGGGTCTCTGCAAAGCTCCCGCCCTCTCTAAAGAAAGACGTTCTAGTCAACCTCGAAAATAGGTGGCCAGAATATCAAACAAACAGCCGTCAGACTCTCATTGAGTGGTTTGTGTCACAGTCGCTTATATGTCTGTCGGCAATGCCGGTGAAGCAATGAAGGCTGCTTCAGGGGACTCAGATTGCCCTTGGTAACAGCAATGTAATGTTGGGTTTAAACCATGCTAACGATGTCCTCCAAAGCGCTTTCGGCAGGCCAGGCGCGGACGTACCACGCGCGGGAGTTCGCGTCGGAGCGGCAGAACTACTGGAGCCGCGACCAGCAAGGCTTCAGCGAGTGGCAGGGCAGACTTGCCGAGCAGTGGGGCTTGGAGGGCGCAGTCGCCAATGACCAGTTTGCGCGGCTGAGCGAAGGCCAGCACCCGTTCACTGAAGAGCAGCTGGTGCGGCATCAGGTTTCCCGGACCTACGAGGGCAAGCAGGGGAGGGAAGTGACGAGCGTGGAGCACCGCGCCGGATGGGATGCGACGTTCTCTGCGCCGAAATCGGTTTCGCTGACGGCGCTTGTCGGCGGCGATGAGCGAGTGCGGGAGGCGCACCGGGAGAGCGTCCGCGTGGCCCTCGGCGAGATCGAGCACTACACCCAGGCGCGGATCGGCAACGTGCATGCGCCGGAGACGACAGGAAAGTTCGCCGCCGCGACCTTTGAGCACGACACGGCGCGGCCCGTCGGTGGCTACGCCGCGCCGCAGCTCCACACCCATGCCGTGATCTTCAATGTGACCGAGCGTGAAAACGGGCAGACCCGTGCGGTGCAGTCGCATGAGCTGTACGCTTCGCAGCACTACGGCACGGCGATCTATCGCGCGGAGCTGGCGACGCGCCTCGAAAAGCTTGGCTACGAGCTGGAGCGCGGCAAGGACGGTCAGCCGGAGATCAAGGGCTACACGCGGGAGTATCTGGAGGCATCGAGTCCGCGACGGCAACAGGTGCAGGATTACAAGCGCGAGCAGGGAATCGACGGCGCGGCGGCCGGGCAGATCGCCGCCCATCGCACTCGCGACAAGAAGGAACTGCTGTCGCCGGAAGAGGTGCTGCGGCAGCATCGGGAACTAGCCGGACAGCACGGCTATCAGGCCGACCGGGTAGTGGCCGAAGCACTGGAGCGTTCGCAGAAGGTCCAGCAGGAACAGACTCGCTCTCCGGAGCAGATGGCACAACAGGCCGTGACCTACGCCCGCGATCACCTGTTCGAGAAAGATGCCGTACAGGACCGGCGTGCGCTCTACGAAACAGCCCTGAACCGTGGCATGGGGGAGATCACGCATGGACAGGTACGGCACGAGTTCGAGCGCAGGATGCAGGCAGGCGAGTTCCGCGAGGCGCAGGCGTCCGTGCGTGGACCGCAGATCACGACCGCGCAGATGGTGCGGATGGAGAGGGAGATCGTCGGCCAGATGCAGCAGGGCAACCGGCGCGGCTATCAGGACCCGATGCTGTTACAAGGCCGGGAGCGCTTCGACACGCTGGAGCGGCACCCGGAGCTGAACCGTTCCCAGCAGGAAGCCGCGCGGGAGGTCTTCGCGTCGCGGGAGAAGATCGTCGGCATCGACGGCGTAGCCGGAGCCGGAAAGACGACGACGCTGGCCGTCGTCCGCGAAGGAGCCGAGGCCGAAGGATACAGGGTGGAAGGTTTCGCGCCGACGAGCCGCGCGGCCCAGAAGCTCGGCGAGGCCGGCATCGAGACGTCAACCTTGCAGATGCACCTGGCGCGGCGGCAGGGGCCGGACACAGGAGAGAAGCGGCTCTATGTGCTCGATGAGTCCTCGCTCGCGTCCACCCGGCAGATGCACGAGTTTGTGACGCGCCTGCATCCGAAAGACCGTGTGTTGCTGGTCGGCGACCGGCGGCAGCATGAGGCGGTCGAGGCCGGAAAGCCCTTCGCGCAGTTGCAGGAGGCCGGGATGAAGACCATCTCGCTCGATCAGATCGTGCGCCAGAAAGAGCCGGAGTTGCGGCAGGTAGTCGAGCAGCTTGCGCGTGGCGAGGTGGGAGCTGCGGTCAAGAACCTCGACAGCCAAGGCCGGGTGCATGAGTTCCGAGGCCGCGCGGAGCGAATCGACGCCATTGCGAAGGAATATGCGAAGTCGCCGGAAAACACGCTGGTCGTCTCGCCCGACAACCGTTCTCGCGCGGAGATCAATCAGCGCATCCATGCCGAGCTGCAACGGCATGGAGTTGTGGGCAGGGAAGAGCATAGCGTCGAAACGCTGGTGCCGCGCCAGGACCTCACCGGAGCGGCCCGCACATGGGCCGAGCGATACGAGGTGGGCGAGGTACTTCGCTATAGCCGGGCATCGAAGGAGACCGGTATCGGCAAAGGCGAGTACGCCCGCGTGGTTGGCATCGACGCTCCGCACAACCGGATCACGGTGGCGCTGAAGGATGGCACCGAGCGGACGTACGACCCGCACCGCCAGCAGGGAGTTTCGGTCTACCGCGAGGAGCCGCGCAGCTTCTCCATGGGCGACCGCATCCAGTTCACCGCGCCCGCGAATGACCTCAAAGTCGCCAACCGCGAGCTGGGCAAGGTTGAAAGCATCACCGAAGGCTGCATATCGCTTCGCATGGACGATGGCCGCTCCGTGCAGCTCGATCCTGCCAGGCATCCGCATCTCGATCATGGCTATGCCGTGACCAGCCACTCCAGCCAGGGGCAGACCGCCGAGCGCGTGTTGGTGCATGTGGATACGGAGCTGGGCGTGAAAGACCTGCTCAACAACCGCATGGCCTATGTCGCCGTCTCGCGCGGAGCGCACGATGCGCAGCTCTTCACCAACGACCGCGAGAAGTTGCCCGCCGCGCTGGGGCATGAGGTCTCCCGCGAAAGCGCTCACACGCCGCAGCACAAGCAGGAGCAGTCCATCCAGCAGCCGCAGCAGGAAGTTGCGCCCAAGCAGGAGCACAGCTATGGGATGGGACTCGGCCTCTAATTTTTACTGAGATGTTCTGCGATCAGCAACTCCGAGACGCGCTTGCGAATCTCGTCGCGCACAGCGCGAACCTCTTCGATGGAGCGTCCCTTGGGGTCAGGTAGGGGCCAGTCGTTCCGCCGCAGGCCAGGGACATACGGACACTGATCGCCGCAACCCATCGTGATAAGCATCTCCGCACCTTGAGCAAGCTCTAAAGTGAGTTTCTGCGGCTTGGCCGAAGAGAGATCAATACCTACCTCTCGCATGGCCTCCACGACTATGGGGTGAACGTGCTCGGCAGGATGAGTTCCGGCTGAAATTCCCGTGACGAAGGTGGGATCGGCCAGAAGATTGAAAAACGCAGCCGACATCTGGGAACGACCGGCATTGTGAACACAAGCAAATATGAAGGTGCGCATCCGAAGTTGAATCTCCAAAAGGGCTTCCCGACCGCTATTTCTGGCCGATGCTGTCGAGCTCTTTCTTAAGCGCCATGCTGTCGAGGCGGGCCAGGGGCAGGCATAGGAACAAGCTGATTCTGCGGTCGAGAGCCGCGAATGCTTGGCTGTAAGCGCGGCCGATCTCCTCTTCCGTACCTCCGACGGCAGCGGGATCGGGAATGCCCCAATGCGCCGTCATGGGCTGGCCCGGCCAGTGCGGGCAGACCTCTTGCGCGGCGTTGTCGCACACGGTGAAGACGAAATCCAGGTGCGGAGCCTCTGGCCCCGTAAACTCGTCCCAGGACTTGCTACGGAAGCCTTCGGCGCTCAGGCCAGCACCCTCGATGCGCTTCAGCGCCTGCGGCTGTACGGTGCCGGTTGGGTGACTCCCGGCACTGTACGCGTGGAAGTTGCCGCGCCCCTTCCGTCGCAGGATGGCCTCAGCCATGATCGACCGGGCCGAGTTCCCGGTACAAAGAAAGAGGACGTTGTACTGTTTCGATTCGGTCATGCCAGATTCTCCGGGGTACAGCTTCTGAGTGGGTTACTTCGCAGGTGAGCAGCACGTCGGGCCGCAGCATGGAGCCTTCGCCGTCGCCGCAGGCTTGATCGCGTAGACCTTGACGCTTGCAGCGGCGGCGTTCACGTCGTACTTGGCCAGCAGTTCCGTCAGGTCCTCGTGGAGCGTCGCCGGCGTCTCCGTCCCGCAGCAGGGTTCCGGGATGACGTTCAAGCCGTTCCCGGCGTCCATCGCCGGAGAGCAGCAAGCGGCCTGGTCCTCCACCTTGGCATAGGCATTCAGGTCCGCACCACTGTCCACGATCTCGACATGCTCGAATCCCGCAGCCGATAGCCCATCACGGTAATCACTGATGAGGATCGCACCGCCGATGCATCCGACATAGGCAGCCATGCTGCTTGCCACTTCAGGCGGTAGCTCACTCTTGAGGGCGATATCGCTCACAGCCAGGCGACCGCCCGGCTTCAGCACACGCGCGATCTCACGGAAGACGGCGGGCTTATCAGGAGCAAGATTGATGACGCAATTGCTGATAACGCAATCGACCGAGGCGTCCGGCAGCGGGAGTTTGTCAATCGTTCCCAAGTAGAACTCGACATTTCGATAGCTGCCCGACGCGGCGTTTGCGCGGGCGCGGTCGATCATCGCCGAGGTCATGTCGATACCGATGGCCTTGCCAGTTGGCCCGACCAGCGGCGAGGCCAGAAATACATCGAGACCGCCGCCCGAGCCGAGGTCCACCACGACCTCACCCGGCCGGATTGAGGCGATAGCCGTGGGATTGCCGCACGATAGGCCCATGTTTGCATCGGCAGGAATCGAGGTCAGTTCCTCCGCACTGTACCCGAACGCCTCTGCCACGGCCTGAACGCCCGCGTGCTCATTTGACAGCGTGCTCTCCGCCACCGCCCCGTACTTCGACCGAACCGACTCCAGCAGTTGCTCCGACATGACCGCCTCCAAACAAAATATATTTGCTGAAGCGACTATATTCACCCGCAACGTATCCGTCAATACGCATATATTTGAAGCATGGCGAAGCACGCGATGTTCAATATCGAGCGGTTCTTCCAGGCGCTGGGCGACATGACCAGGCTCCGGCTTCTCAACCTCATGGGCGATCAGGAGATTTGCGTCTGCTACTTCACCGAGATCCTGGCGCAGCCGCAGCCGAAGATTTCGAGGCATCTCGCCTACCTTCGCAGCGCGGGGATCGTGACCGTGCGGCGCGAGGGAAGGTGGATGCACTACCGGATCGCCATGCCGCCCCACATCGGCGCGTCGCAGATTCTCAAACAGACGCTGGACTGGCTGAAAGAGGATCGCGCGATGCAGGCCGACCGCACCCGCCTTTCAAGAGCCTGCTGTACCCCGGCCAAGTTCGCCGCCCTTGAAGGCGCTCCGCTTCCCGTTCCAGTCGAACCACTCACCGCGTCCGTTTCGAGGTAAGCATGTCGAGCAATCCCTACACGCAAAGCCAGGTCTGCGCCCCACTGCCACGCAAGAAGCTTTCTTTCCTCGACCGCTATCTCACGCTTTGGATCTTCCTTGCCATGGCGATCGGCGTTGCCATTGGGCACTTCGTGCCCGGCTCCGCCGGGTTCGTCAACAGCTTCCAGTCCGGGACGACGAACATTCCGATCGCCATCGGGCTCATCATCATGATGTACCCGCCGCTCGCAAAGGTGCGGTACGAAAAGCTGGGCGAGGTCTTCCGCAACCGGCGCGTCCTGGGTCTTTCGCTCGTCCAGAACTGGATCATCGGCCCGCTGCTGATGTTTGCACTGGCCCTGACTTTCCTGCACGGCGAGCCGGCCTATATGCGCGGCTTGATCCTGATCGGGATCGCCCGCTGCATCGCCATGGTGCTGGTGTGGAACGAGCTGGCCGGTGGCGACACTGATTACGTTGCCGGGTTGGTCGCGCTCAATAGCGTCTTCCAGGTCGTCTTCTACAGCCTTTATGCGTGGGTGTTCATCACGATTTTGCCGACGTGGTTCGGCTTCCAAGGCTCCGTCGTCAAGATCGGCATCGGACAAATCGCCCACAGCGTCTTCATCTATCTCGGCATTCCGTTCCTTGCCGGTGCGCTGACCCGCTTCGTCCTCGTCCGCGCGAAGGGCGAGGAGTGGTATCGAACGCAGTTTATTCCTCGGATTAGCCCGTTTACGCTGGTCGCCCTGCTCTTCACGATCCTCGTCATGTTCTCGCTCAAGGGCGATCTGATCGTCCGGCTGCCGTTCGATGTTCTCAAGATCGCGGTTCCGCTGCTGATTTATTTCATCATCATGTTCCTGGTCAGCTTTTGGATGGGCAAGAGACTTGGGGCGGATTACGCAAAGACGGCAACGCTCTCCTTCACCGCAGCCGGCAACAACTTCGAGCTGGCGATCGCCGTGGCCGTGGCGGTGTTCGGCCTGAACTCCGGCGAGGCTTTTGTCGGTGTGATCGGGCCGCTGGTCGAGGTTCCCGCGTTGATCGGCCTCGTCAACGTGGCTTTCTGGATGCGTAAGCGGTATTTCGCAGGGCGGGAGCCAAGCTTTCAGGTTCACCCTGTCGAGACTGCCCCATAGCTCAGGACCAGGAGAAGACACCATGCGATTTCTTATCATCGGTGGCAGCGATGCTGGCATCGCAGCCGGACTTCGCGCCCACGAACTGGACCCCAGCTGCGAAATCACCCTCATTCTCGCCGACGAGTTTCCAAACTACAGCATCTGCGGGTTGCCGTTTTATCTAAGCGGCGAGACCCCGGACTGGCACTCACTCGCCCATCGAACGGAGTTCCCGGGTATCGAGATCTTTTCCAGCCATACCGCCGAGACCATCGACGCCACCCGGAAAACAGTTCAGGTCCGCCGTCGCGATGGAACGACGGTCGAGCTCTCCTACGACAAACTCCTGATCGGAACGGGGGCGCGACCGGTGCAGCCCGAGATCGAGGGTTTTGAGCTGCCAGGTGTGTTTCCGCTTCACACGATGGAGGACAGCTTCGCGGTTCACCAATTCCTTGACGACCACAAACCAAAGTCGGCGGTGATCGTTGGCGCGGGTTATATCGGCCTTGAGATGGCCGATGCCCTCACCCATCGAGGTATCCACGTCACCGTCTCCAGCCGAACGGAGAGCATTCTGGCCACGGTCGATCCGTCGCTTGGACGGAGGGTTGAGGCAGAGATGCAACGGCATGGGGTAGACATCCACAACCGCGTCCAGGTCAGCGCGATCCGCAGCTCCGGTGAGCAACTGACTGTATGCGGCTCTTCAGACTTCGCAGTGAAGGCCGACCTCGTTCTGGTCGCCGTGGGCGTTCGGCCGAACGGCGAGCTAGGAGCTGCGGCTGGAATTGCGGTCGGTGCGAAAGGTGCGTTGAAGGTGAACCGGCACATGGAGACCGGCTTGCCCGATGTCTACGCGGCTGGAGATTGCGCCGAGACATGGCACCGGCTGCTGAATCGAAACACCTACATGCCGCTCGGCACCACCGCTCACAAACAAGGCCGGACGGCCGCGGAGAACGCTTTGGGTCACTCACGCGAATTCGCGGGTTCCCTTGGAACCCAGGTCGTCAAGCTCTTCGATGTGGTCGCGGCACGGACAGGGTTGCGCGAGGATGAAGCAAGAGACGCCGGCTTCGATCCATTCACGGCCGAGGTCACAGTTTGGGACCACAAGGCCTACTTTCCAGGCGCGCACGAGATGCAGGTGCGCATCACCGGAGACCGGCAAACCGACAGATTGCTCGGAGCGCAGCTCCTCGGCAATAAGGGGTCGGAGATTTCCAAGCGGATCGACATCTTCGCCACGGCTCTCTTCCACGGTATGACGGTCGAAGCATTGAACGACCTCGATTTGAGCTACACCCCGCCGCTCTCCAGTCCGTGGGACCCGGTACAGATGGGGGCGCAGGTGTGGAGCCGTTCAGCGTCTTGTACTCTCTGAAAACCACCGTTTCAACACAGGTGCGCCGACCTTGGGCTTGCAGCGCTAATTGGAACGCGGTATACAGAAAGTGATCGATTCGTAAAGATCGATCCGCAGTCGCAGGCGCTCTGTGGCGAAGACAACCAGCCGATTACGTCATGGCTTTGCAGCGTGAGCCCCACAATATCGGGCCGCTCAAAGTGAAGGACGTGAAGAACCAACGTCGGCCGTCCATCTGATAAGGACGGAAATCTAATCAGTTTCTCGCCGTCAGCAGCGGCCTCCTATCAGCGAAAAAACGCTGTCAGGCAGACAGGATAATTTTCTCTATTCATCCCCGAGGCCGCATCTGCATTCTCAGCGATGTAGACATTGAAAATCTCCCGGTCGGCATTCAGCCGAACTGTAGGGATCACATTCACATGGGGAAGGCCAGAGCATTTGAATTGACCCGTCATCCCTCACTGGGAAGGATTCTGGCCTTCTTGGCTTCTTCGGCATCCACGAAGGAAGATCCTGCACCCGCAGGTGTCTTCATTGAGATTGGGGGCTGGGTTGAGTATGCGTATCTGCGCAGAACCACAAAACCCAATCTCAAAGCCATCTATGCTCTCGGCGAGAAAATCGCAGCCGATGAGCAGAAGTTCTTTAGGCGGCGCACCTTCTACCCGGTCGCCTAAAGAGTCTGTAAACACAATGTCGCACGGTGAGTTTCACCGTGTTATCGAGCCTTGGCCTCCTCTGGTCAGGGCTTTTCTATGTCAGGTGATCGATGGAACATCTCTTCCTGGAACTGTTCAAGACCGTGGCGCAGTACATTCTTGGCCCGATGGCTATTGCATGGCTGACCGCGAAATTGAACAAAAAGCCCAAAGCCTAGAAGACCTCGTTCCCGGAATCATCTCCACCAAAGCCTTGGCGCTTTGAAAAGGAGACTCCGGTCTCCCGGGAGAGCAGCGTCCGCTTTTCACGCATGATTAAGGTCCTGCCATGCGTGAATGGCTGAAGCAATACCACCCATAACTTCTTTTATGGGTGGTATTGCAAGGCCCGATTTGCTACCCTCAGAACCATGCAGATCACCGTCACCATCCCCGATGCACTCGCCGCCCAGGCCCAAGCCCGCGGCCTGACCCCGGAAAGCTACATCGAAAAGTTGATTGCCGAGCAGAGTGCCCCGTCCGAGAGGTCGCAGGAGCTGAGCCAGGAGGAGTTCACCGCGTCGCTTGATGCGCTGACCCGCTACTCCGACAAGATCCCCGCACTGCCCCTAGAGGCGTTCTCGCGCGAAAGCCTTTATGCGGATCACGATTGATGGCGGATTCGCTGTATCTGGCAGACAGCAATGTCCTGCTTCGCTTAGTGAAGCTGGACCATCCCGAGTACCCGCTGGTGCGTGGCGCTGTGGACGCCCTCCGGGGAAATGGGGTGAGGTTGGGCTACACCTTGCAGAACATGACCGAGTTCTGGAATGTATCGACCCGTCCCAAGGAGCGTAACGGCTTTGGGCTGACCGTTGAAGAGACAGATACGAATGCGCAGCAGATCGAGCGAAGCTTCACCTTTCTGGCCGACAAAGAGGCTGTTTACCGGGAATGGCGAAGGCTCGTTGTGCAGTACAGAGTATCCGGTGTGCAGGTCCACGACGCACGTCTGGCAGCGGCGATGTATGCCCACGGCCTCACGCACATTCTCACGTTCAACACCTCCGACTTTAGCCGCTTTGGAGGGATTACGGCTATCCATCCGAACAGCGTGACGGTGAATCAACCATGAGCACGGAGCTGGTTTCTCTATCGCCCACTTCCCTTCCCTGTCCGGTGATCTCTGTTTCGCTCATTGTGCCGGAGCCGATCGCGCGCGCTGGCGAGAGCGCGGCCCGGCGATACCTGGAGTTCTTTACCGCCAACATTCGCAATCCGAACACCCGCGCGGCCTATGGCGTGGCCGTCGAGCGATTCTTTGCCTGGTGCGATCAATACGGATGGACGCTGGATCAGCTGGAGCCGATGCACCTTGCGGCGTATGTCGAGCTGCTGAGCCGCGATCTGGCCGCGCCTTCGGTCAAGCAGCACCTCGCCGCGATCCGCGTCTTGTTCGATTGGCTGGTGACCGGCCAGGTGGTGCGCTTCAATCCCGCCGCTGCGGTGCGAGGACCGAAGTACGTTGCCCGGCGCGGCAAAACGCCGGTTCTCTCCACTGAGGACGCCCGCAAGCTGCTGGACTCTATCTCCCTCGATACCATCGTGGGGCTGCGCGACCGGGCGTTGATCGCGGTCATGGTCTACAGCTTCGCGCGTGTCTCGGCTGTGTTGGGAATGCGGGTGGGCGACTACTACCTGCAAGGCCGCCGCGCATGGTTCCGCCTGCATGAGAAGGGCGGCAAGCTCCACGCTGTTCCAGCGCACCACAAAGCCGAGCAGTACGTGGACGAATATCTGAAAGCCGCAGGCGTCGATCCAGCCAAGCGGGAGTACGCTTCCCTGCCCCTGTTCCGTGCGGCCAACCGCAAACGGGAGCTGACGGATCGCGGCCTCATCCGGCGCGATGTGCTGGAGATGGTGAAACGGCGGGCGCAGCAGGCCGGACTTCCCTACTCCACCTGTAACCACACCTTCCGGGCGACCGGCATCACGTCGTATCTGGAGAACGGCGGGACCATCGAGAATGCCCAGGCTATCGCCGCGCACGAATCCCCGCGTACCACCAAGCTCTACGACCGGACCTCGGATGAGATCAATCTGAGCGAGATCGAGCGGATTAGTATTTGAGGGACTACACCAAACGTTAAAAATCGTACTTGGATTACTCGCCTGAAGCTGCGAGGGTCGGACGCAGTTAATGGGCCGGAAAGACCTCTAGGATAGCTTTCGGGTCAACGGACTCCCCCGTGTCCAACGTCGCCTGTGCCTTCCCCTTCAAAAACTTATCGAAAAATGAAAGAGTGTAGCGCTGCGCCACTGTGAAGTTATGCACGGCTTGAGTGTGGTCTATGGTTATAGCCAACAACGTCTGATCCGTGAAGCTCCGGTGTATGTAGTCGGGCACATTGAAAAGCATCAGCCGATACGCTCCGCCAGGAATCGAAGCCAATTGCATATCTTGGTTTTCCTGCTCGCCCCGAATGACCTTGCCATACTCGACTCTGGAAAGCTTTTGTGGAACCAGTTCTGCATCCGTCGGATTGACCATCTTCGAACTCCAGATGTCAGCAGAGGCGACGACAAACAAAAAGAAAGGCTGAGTTACTGTTTGCTGAAGATCAGAGACGGCGAAGGGCGATCCCCTGTAGTCCACGCTGTCCTGGTCCATACATGCCAGCACTCGGGGATCAATCTGGCATGTCCGCGCAGAAGCAAGCCCGCCTATAGAGTGACCGAATGCGCCGATTTTGCTTGTGTCGATTCTTCCAGAGAAAGGGTACTTATCCTTTCCTGACTCAGGCTGCAGAATTGCGCTGATAGCGAACCGATTATCTTGAGCCATCACTTCAACGCGGTCCCGTGCATATGCATTCAAACCCTTTGGCTTCGCAGCAGCCTGGTCGAAAGACTTTTGGCCGAAGAGCGTGAACGTTCCATCAGGAAACAGAGTGAAGGCCGTGTCGTATGGGTGATCTACGGCCATGATCACATAGCCATGGCTAGCGATGTCTTCCAACTCCGCGGTGTACAGAAACGTTGGATTGCCCCAGCCATGTGAGAAGACCAGCAAGCGAAACTTCTGTGATCCAGCGACAAACGGCGCGCCTTCATAAACACTGGTAATAGGCAGTGAGGATGGTCCTGTATACGTGGCAGGTCGAAACAACCCCTTGATATCTGAGGCAGATAGTTTTGGGAGGACTACATCAAAGCCAGGCAAATAGGGAGCAGGAGCAAGTGGTCGTCCTGATGTACCCTTTGGATCAGCAGGGTACCAAACGTGCGCCATGAAGCGACGTTTCGACCCTGTCACTTCCGAAAGAGTTTCTGTTCTGGCAGAGTCGGTCAAAGAAAAGCTGACTCTACCCACCCCATAAGGGCCTGTCGGGTTCGGCAGCGCAGGTGTGTCCTTCCCTGGCCCTTGCGCAACAAGTAGCCGACTACTGAAGAGCAGCAACGCGAGCGTGAATAAGTGCCGTCTTTTCACAGCTAAATTATACGTTCGAGTCTGTCCTAACCAGGCGCTATCCATGTTGCTTGCGGAAACGAACCTTCAGGCAATCATGCCCTGCCACAAGCGAAAAAATACCCCGTCTGCTGGCGTCTATCAAGCATCTCCTGCAGCTCCAGTCCGCACTTCGTTCCGGGCTTCGCTTCGTCGCCCCCCTTCGGGGCGGCTTCGCCGTGCTTGACAGACACCAGCAGACGGAAAAGCCGCTTATATGGCAGGGCATGATGGAAATGGTTCACTACGCTTGTCTTGAATAGCTAAGCCGTTCTATATTCGTATTTAGCTATAGTCCTATAGCCCTGTAGTGCTAGAGGAGGGGATTTCATGCAGGTTTTAGCAGTCATCGGACAAAAGGGAGGCAACGGCAAGACTACGACGACGCTAGGCTTGGCTGTCGAAGCCTTTCTCGCGGGCCGCGCTGTTGCTGTGATCGACCTTGACCCGCAGACGACCGCCGCAAACTGGAGTGACCGGCGCGGCAAGGAAGCGCCAGCCATCGTTTCCTGTCAGGTTTCGCGGCTGCCTCAAGTCCTCGATGCCGCCGCCAAGGAAGGCGCGGACCTTGCCATCATCGACACTCCCGGCAAAAGTACCGATGCGCTGATAGCCGCTGCGAAGGTCGCCGACTTCGTCCTGATGCCTATACAACCGCAGCTCTACGACATAGAAACACTCAGCAGCCTTAAGGACGTGCTTACACTGGCCGGGAATCCGCCTGCCGCTGTGTTGGTCAATCGTGCGCCGGTACAGGGAAAGCGGCACACGGAAACGCAGGAGGCAGCTACCCAGCAAGGATTCGCAGTCTGTCCGGTCGTGATCTATGCCCGTGCTGCCCACGGGGATGCGGGAAATGTCGGCCAGACCGCCGCCGAGCATGAACCGAAAGGAAAGGCCGCTCAGGAAATGGGAGAGCTATACGCATATATTTCTATAGCCCTAAAGGAAGGACGCCATGAAGAAAAGCGCATTGGCCGCCGGACTTAAAGCCGCAGCAGGTCATTCCATGCAAGAGATCGCACACGCGTCCTCAGTCACGCCGCGTAAGCCTCTACCGGCGACGGTGTTGATTGGGGGGCATTACACCCCGGAGGTTCGGCGAGCTTTGTTGCTGGTTCAGGCCGAGCCGGAGAATACGGGGAAGAACCTCAGGCAACTGCTAGGCGAGGCGATCAACGATCTATGCGCCAAGTATGGAAAACCGCAGCCCTACAATGGGGAGGTATAGCCGTATACGGCTATAGGCATATATGGCTATTATTCGGGAGAGCCTGAGGACCACCAAACAGCGCGGCGAAGGCGGCCTTACACGGGTAGGGGATTCCCTGGCCGGACTCATGCCGGAAATCTTACCGGTAGGGCTGTTCGATGACGTCATAAAGCCATCGGACGTTGGCTATACCCATCCCGTCTTTCTTCAATGCTTCCTTCCCACGCGCCACAGCGTCAGGAACCGGCAACGCTGGCAAACCAATTGTGGACGCGCCAGCCTCGTGATCCGCGCCGGGGAGCTGGCGAACCCGGCCAAGCCGAACGAGTACGAAACCTGTCTCGTGCCGGCAGGACCGAAAGCCCGGTTCGTCATTGCGTATGTGAATGACTACATCCAGCGCAACGACACGCCGACCGTGAACATGGGCGACAGCTTGCGCGCGGCAATGGAGAAAATGA
>JAABUK010003875.1_pt1 | contig 24884 bp, 29 predicted proteins | sample 5559141 | NCBI WGS metagenome assembly JAABUK01 (sample SAMN10711869, study PRJNA513367) | rock metagenome | isolation source: Antarctica rocks | place: Antarctica: Victoria Land, Pudding Butte nord | collected 2016-01-03 | reverse complement strand
ATCCTTACTATTAATAATATAAGTAATAATACTTTACTATATAATAGACTTATTAACTCCCTTCTTATAAGCCCTTTTTATAATTTTATTAATTAAGGAGAGAATAATCTTAAATATCCTCTAATATATATTCTATATATAGTATATATTATTTAATTAGCCTTGAAAGAGCTACTTAAAAAAGTCTATATTAATTTAATTAATAAAGAGTTTTAGAGAAATTAGGTTAATAATAATAAATAATAAGATATTTAAATAGTAAAGAAGGGCTTATTAATAATCCTAGCTAAGTTATAACCTTTATAATTATCATTTTAGTTATCTTATAACTAATTAATTAAAGGTATAAAAAACCGTAGTATTTATTAATATAAATAGTTAATAAAAGGAGCCCTTTTTTAAAATATGAAAGGATTAATTATAAAAGGATAATATAATAATAATCTTAAATAATAGTATACCTACCTTAGATAAGAGGTATAAGTAAAGATATCCTCTTAAGCTCTTTTAAGATATTAAAATACGCTAGGACTTAACTTATTATATATTAAAATAAATATATCTACTTTATATAAATATAGATTATTACTTTAATAAGAAACTAGGCAGCTTTCTTAAACTTATTAATAATAAGTAATTATAAGTTAGATATCTAATTTAGCTTACTAAGCCTTTTTGTATATTTATATTATTAATAAGTAGAGGGAAGAAGGTTATAATATATAATATCTTTACTATCTATAATAGGCTTTTTAATTATATAAAGTTAGAAGTTAGATAATTAAAGTATAAGTAGGTTATATAAAAAGTTAAGCTTCTTAAAGCCCTTAAAATAGCTTATTAAAAGCTTTCTATATATTATAATTAAATATAATTAGGTTTAGGATTTCTTTATAATTAAATAATACTTCTTTATTTAAATTATAAGGATATAATATTTAAGGATAGGAATTAGGCTATTAAAATTAATTAATAGTTATAAGTAGAAGTCTATTAATATATACTTAAAAGAACCTTTCAAAATTATTAAAATTATAAAGAGAATAATTAAGGTTAAAGGGTTATATTAATAAGGGGTTATACTACCTTTAGCCTTAAAATCTCTATTAAAGGATTTAAATAATATTATAAAGGATTAATTAAAATAGTATAAGGCTTATAATAAATTTTTTAATTATTATTATTATTATTACTAGTTCTCTAATATTCTTATAACGCCTTTTATTTACTTAAAATAAGGGTTTATTCTTAAGTAGTAGAAGGCTTTAAAGCCTTAATACCTATTAATTACTTATATAATACGCGATATCCTTACTATTATAATAGGGGCTATTATATATAAGTAATACTTCTTTATAATAAAGAGGTATTATATAAGTTATATATATTATATACCTCCTACTTTTTATACCTTAATAATAGTCCTTTATATTAAGAATTAATAGAATTTATTTAAATAGGTAGGACTTAATTTAAAGGCCGACTTTAATATATTTAATTAAGTAAAAAGGGCTAATAATATTCCATATAATATATAAGTAGAGGAAGGTTATCTTAATAATAATTATATTAATAATAAAGATAAGGATAATAAGGATAATTTAATAGATAAGTTATAAGCCTTATTATATACTTTAAGAAATAATACTAATACTTAATTTAATAGTTAAGAGGGCGCTTTTATAATTAATAGGAGTCTACTAATAATAATATAAGTATATTAAAGAGGTAGAGGTAGGACTAATAATTACTATTTATAAGAATTTAAGTAATATTATCTAATAGGACTAGTATATTAATACTCTCTATAATTATTATAAAGTAGAATAGGAGGGATAAATAATAATAGCTAGTAATAAGAAGATCTAAGAATATACTAGCTTTATTCTATTAATAATAAAATTTCTTATAAACTATATTATAGAGATAAAAAAAAAGTAAATTCTAGAAAAACTTTATAGTTATTAATCTAATTAGTAGGTTTATTATAAAGAGTAGATTATTATATAAACTAATCGTATCTAATTTATAATTAAGTAAATAGGATATCCTATAAATATCCTATCCTATTAATAGGTCTTATAAATATCCTATCCTATACCTATCCTATACCGTTATAAAGATATGGGATTAGGACCTCATTTTCCTATATTATATCACGGTCCTATACCGTCCCACGTGGGATATCCCATATCTTTCCAGCCAGTATCTCAGTCCAAAAATGTTTTGTAGATGTTATCAGGGTTTAAGTAGAGAGACCTCTAACCCCTAGAACTAAAGTATAGACCTTATCGGGGTAAAATCGCTTATTATAGCACCCTCGCCGAGAAACTTTTCACCCCCGCCGAGCTGTACACAGTAACCCGGTCATGAATAGGACCGGGGATCTCCGGCAATCTTATCTAATCTTAGGCCGTGGGTAGTACTAACCACTTCCGAGGTTCGCTTGTCACTTCGAGCGAGCTTCTCCGCGACATCCTTTGAATCACAATACTTCGGGTCTTCGTTCTGAGTGACCGTCAATGGACCGGTACCTCACGCGATTTCCACCTATGCCTTATGAGATCCAGATCTTGCCCTTGTAAATAGTTTGACTGAGCAAATCTGCAAGACCTCCGCAAGCTCCCCCCCAGCCGCTCAAGTAGCAGGCTTTGAACACTGTGAATTGAGCAACACCATCCTTGGTCGGTAGCTGGGGCGCACTCAATGGCATCCGTCATACAAACCAGTCTCGGGGACTATCTGCCTCTGGTAGCGTCTGGAAAGGTCCGCGAGATCTATTCGCTTGACGAGTCAAAGCTCCTGTTTGTGGCTACAGACAGAATATCAGGTACCACCGGTCCAATAGATCCTCGACTCATCACTGACTTGTCCATAGCATACGATGTCATCATGAAGAATGTACGGCCATGAGAGCCCTCGGCTCATCCTCTATCGGCTCGGGTACAAGTTCGACTGATTCGTGGTGAATACCCTAGGCTATTGACCAAAAGGGTGCTATACTCACGCAGCTCAGCAAATTTTGGTTCACCCTACTCCAATCGATGATACCGGCTCTTCATACGCACTACATATCCATGGGGGTTCCTCCGACAGTCCAGGAACTTCTACCGCCTCACATGGTGACCGAACTTCAGCTGCTGCAACGTAGCATGGTGGTCAAGCGCGTCAAGGTATTTCCAATCGAGAGCATCGTGCGGGGTTACATTACCGGATCTGCTTGGAGCTCATATCAAAAAGATGGCACAGTATGCGGTATCCAGCTCCCCATTGGTCTCCAGGAGTCCGAGAAGCTGGAGCAACCACTTTGGACACCCAGTACAAAAGCCGAATTAGGGGGCAAGGACGAGAACATCAACCCAGCTGAAGGTATGTCAGCTGTCAGTCTAAGAGATCCGTCCCTTGGCCAATACAGAACGCCCAGCTAATAGCTCCCTGGTAGCGGCTGATATAGTGGGTCAACAATATGCAGATCAGATCGAAGATCTATCAATTCAGATCTATCGATCGGCGAATGATTACGCTACCAAGCGAGGCATCATCATTGCAGATACCAAGTTCGAATTCGGCCTCGACGAAACAGCGACGCCACCTACAGTCGTCCTAATTGACGAGGTACTTACACCGGACAGTAGTCGATTCTGGAGCGCGGACAAGTACGAAGTCGGCCGAAGTCAAGACTCCTATGACAAGCAATACCTCCGCGGTATAATCCCGAATTGAGCCAATCCAGCTGCAACAGGACAGATCTCGCTAATACTTCGAATAGATTGGCTCATACGAAACGGACTTAAGGGGAAGGGGGCTGTGGAGATGCCATCAGATGTAGTATCGAGCACGTTGAATCGTTATAAGGACGCATATCAAATGCTTTCAGGAAAGCGTTGGTTCGCCGGGGCTTAGCACGATATATGCTTCGGCCAATCAGATGGCACCCCTTTGTGCGCCACAGACGTCTTGAGCTGAACGCCACACTGTATCAACCCATCTTTCAAGATCCATTGACCAGGATGCCGGTAAAGCTTAACCCTAACACACTCCTCATGCGCGCTGATTCGATACTCCACACTTCTGTCAGATCTGCCAAACCTACGCATCGGAGGCTCAACGATGACTGCCGAGACTGCTTGCAGATCAAGCTGCTCGGGAATACCTGCGAGAATGCTCCACCAATTCGCACCATGGAGGAGCAACATCGCAAGCTGTCTTCCTATAAGTACGCCTTATCACGCAGGTTCAGCAGACACCAATAATATTAGGAGTGTCAGTACATCGTGGCCTCGAAATCTGCCAAATTGCCGAGACCTGCGGGTACCACAAACACGACAAAATTGCAACCTTATCAAACGGGACCTCGCAGCTGCTCACCCGATCACTTGTCATTTCCAGTTAATTCAAGTCCATCATCGTGTCAAATTATTCAATCCACTCTTAATAGCCTGTTCAATTGCTTTCTAGCCCCGAGTCACTTGAAGCACCCTCCTATCGCCTTTGTTAGGCTTCTTTGCCTCGACCAATTCACCTCCTACCTCCTCGAACAAGACTCTTTCCGCTCAGCGTGCATTCCTTATTCAAGACCTCAGATATTGCTCCAATTCGCTTACGTTCACTTACCCAATATGTGTATGTCCTTTCAGGCTTACTCTCCCTCGAAGCACTCAGCTCATTGACTCTCACTATGTTCTTCGGGAGCATCGATCCCTTCTCGTCTTCTCCAATAGACAGACCTACCACCCAATGCGACCATCTATCAGCGACTTCCTATGCTGACCCGAGATCTACGTTCAGGTCACACACATATCACTTACTACTCCTGCGGTCACGTGGAGGACTCGAACCACACTATGTGCCCCCAAGCGGTGACAGAAATGAACCACAACACGACGACAACGCAAACACACAAGACATACCAATGCGCTGCATGCTTTGCGAGAGGGGTTGAGCAAAAGGCTCGGGCAGCAAGGGATGCACAAGCAAAGAAGTGACAGCGGACAGATGCAGGTGGTAGGGCTGGCGGCATGTCTGAACCGTGAAATTTTGTAATTGGACAGAGAAGGCGGAAGAAAAGCGCAATGACATGGGTACAGCTGTCTCGCAGTGCGAACGGTACTTTTGTTGGTTGAAGACGCATGCACGGACAGGGTATCGATGCATTGCAGCGAGCTGTGGTAATACTGAATTGGAATTCTCATGCAAGGGGAAGAAATTTTTTCAAATACGAACTTTGCTCTCAAATGTACTGCTGTGTGGAAATTGTACAGATGACTTTTGAGATTACGGAAGGAAATCAACGAGCCTACTCCTGTTCACAAACCACGCATGTCCAAGGATATACCCAAAAGCAAGTGAAATAAGGAGACACCTCAAGACGCGCATACCTCCTCTCGCCCATTAAGTTCTTACCTCCGCCGGGTCGAAATGGCACCTAATGATTGCCATTGACCTGACTCCCACCCGCACTCGTGTCCTCCTCCTTCTTGATCTGATCCGCCATAGAATGTCCCTCCTCCACCGTCGAAAAGCCAAGCTTACTCTGCTCCCTCCCACGATCCTGACTCGCATCCCTCGGATCCGGGACGCTCCTGCCCTCCAAATGCCACTGCTGAATACTCCTAATGATATCCACACTCAACTGCCCATTCTTCTTCAAGGCATTCTCCCAATGTTGCGGGATCGTATCGCTGAGTGTCAGATAGCGCGCGATCGAATTGACCATCATTTCGCGCATGAGATTATCCTCGCTCGTATTCGCATACACATACTGCACCCGTCTCAAGCCCGGATAGGTTTCGTTATTGTGGTAGAATGCGCGTACGGTCTCGACCACGTCATCGGATAGTTTCTTGATCTCGAATTGTTCGGAAAGGAAGTATAGGTCGAGGAGGGGGCCGATGTCGTTTTCCTGCTCCGGGTAGCGCAGGGATTTGGAGTAGAGCCAGCCGACGAAGAGCTCGAAGGGGAGGTCGTCGGAGTCTGGGAGGCCGAAGGTTTTGGAGGAGGCGGAGGAGTTGGATTTGTTGTAGAAGCGGTGGCGGAAGAAGGGGGAGTGGTGGCAGAGGAGCTTTTCGTGCAGGATCCAGTGCGTGTTCTCGGGACCGATATAGATGTCTACTAGTGAGTTTGAGAGGAGTCTGTGGAGTGGGGGTATTAGTTGGTGAAGGAGCTGATGGGAAAGGGGTAGCGTACTCGTGGAGGGGCTTGTCCACTTTCTCGGCACCGCCAGTATTCTCGTTGGAGGTGCTGATACCGCTGGTGTTCTCGTTGGATGTGGTGGATGACATTTTGATGACGCCTGGTTGCTTCCGTTCGTTTTGCTAAGGTGAAGATAGAGAGGGCGTGCGATTGGGAGGTATTTTGGGGCACACTCGTCGTGAATTCAATGAATACACAAATCAGAAGCCCTTGGAGGTGGAAGCGGAAAAGTTTTGTAGATTGGATTATATGAGAGAGGCTGGAACCTCATTTCGTTGCATCGGATGGCTGGCAAGGCTGAGAATGACGTGCGTCAACAGGGTCCTTCGGCTGCTTCCGCCGATATCAAGCTCTTTACTCGGAAATTTCAGCTTCTCTTTCACCGCATAAGTAGTTATATCTGCAGCTACAATATCAACAACTTCCAGCTCCATTAACTTGCGCTGAAAATTGCACATTCATATCCGCTACACCAACGCATATCACATTGTTGTATGTATGGATCTGATCTTCGATAGTACTGCGATGTGCAAGCCCTGCGGCTGTAATCGTTTAGAAGGTTCCTTGATAAGGTAGTCAGATGAATTCCGCAATGCTAGAATTATAGCCGATTCAGCGAAATGCTTGAAGGAGAGATGACAGTCACTTGGACTCGACCTTAGAATCATGGAGTGCTCGTATTGATAGAACAGTACAAGACCCTGATCATGTCTGTCTCGGAAGTCGTGACTGCGTTTGTGATTTCATGTGGATTACCCTTTCAATACTTACGCAAGGTCAAAAGCAAGATTCACAGGCGCTTAGTTGTCAGCCTGGATGGACACCCAAGAAGACGGTTGATCAAACTCCATTCAATGCCTTCAGAAGCGTCCCTCCGCTCTACCAATAGGCTTGTCCGACAATGGACAAACCTCAACACATTAACCGTGGTAACGGGGAAAGCTTTTTTATAACGGTGGCAATGTACGCAACGGAACGGCACGCTTCTATAGCGATGCTGGTATCGTTCGTCCTGGGAACTTTCTGCACAGAATCTAGCTGCTCCTGACAATAGTTTCGGCCGTTCCCGTGCATATGGCTTCTCTTGAGCCTTTCGGTAGATGAACGGCCTTGGGAAGTACGTTCCGGTATGACCAAATGGCGGCTACAAGCCATGCAAGTCAGCAGTCGATTCCGCCCACGGATATGTTTCAGACCACAACATGGACGTTCTGTAGATCCCTATGATCTATCATTTTCGTCAAATTTTGCCTTCCAAAACCCTCTATAGTGCTTCTGCAAACCCAGCTCCGATAGCTCTTTCACCTCCCTCGGCGTCAACTCAAACGCCATGGCCCGTAGATAATCGCTCAACCGCTCCTCCTTGCCACTCGTGGTAATCGCCACCACGCCCTGGTCGATGCACCACCTCAAAGCTATTTCGCCTTCGGAAACATAATACTTGTTCGCCAAAGACGCCAACATTTGATCGCAAGGCCCGGGCTTTGCCTTGGTCACGGCAGTCAGAGGACCGTATGCCGAGAGAGCGATGTTCTGGGCTTGATGGTAAGCCACGAGATTCCCGTGCTGGAGGTACGGATGAAATTCGATTTGGTTGATGGACGGCGGGATTCTCGCAGTCGCAAGGGTGGCCTTCAAATGCTTTTCCAGATAATTGGATACCCCAATACTCTTCGCTTTCCCACTCTCCTTCACCTCTTCCATGGTCTTCCATGCCTTTTGCAAATCTTCCTCCGTCTTCGCGAACAACGGTGAATGTATGAGGTACAGGTCCACATACTCCAATTGCAGATTCTTCAGGCTTCTGTCAATGGCTCCGTGAATATCGTCCATGCTCTCTAATACTTTTGTAGTCACGAAGAGTTTTGAGCGGTCGACTTTGCTTTCTTTTATCGCCACGCCCATCTCCGCCTCGGTGTTGTAGGTTTCGGCGTTGTCAAGGTGTGTGTAGCCCATCTTGATAGCTGACTTCACAGCCTCGACTGTTGTTCGCTCGATGTCGCGAAAGAGGCTGCTGGAGATACTGCCAAGAATACCGCTAGCTGAGGGCTTCTTGGCCCATGCTGTGCCAGTGCCATAGCCAAGCTTGGGGTAACATCAGCTCTAATTGCATAGCATGGAAGATTTCGTGCATTTACCATAGGTATAGAGGTCCCGTCATTGAGCTTCAGTGTGGGAATTGTTGCGTGCGGTATGCTAGCCATTATCGGGAACTGTTGTATTGCGTTAAGACTTCTTTTGCAATCGCAGAGAATGTAAGATAGGTCAATTCGGTCGGTCAGGAGCTGGGGGGGGCCTTAAAAGATTGGGCTTAGTAGACTTACGACCCTGGAGCAGTGGAGCTTCCTCCGGGAGCATACATTAATGGTTGTCTCCAATCAGATCGCGCTGAGTAAGCGTCGTACCTCGGGCTTCTTTCATCGCGTCCGAGGGTCGGTATCAAAAGTCTCTGCCGACTTTCTCGGCCTAATGGTGGGAGAAAGTCGGCAGAGACTTTTGACACCGACCCTCGGTCTGCACCTAAAAGTTAGTAAGTAATGTAACTTTGCTTCCCGTTCCCACTAAAACGTTAGATTTTTCAACCCCCCACTACAGGCTACCACAACGCAATAAAGATATATAGTAGGAGTGGGAATAATTAATTTAATATCAGTAAATATCGTAGACGTGCTGGAATTTTTAGATATATCTTACTTATAACTAATACTTAGAATAAGTACAGCGCACGCATATTTATAGGGTAAATTATATAAAATTATATAAAATTTAGCTATTAAAGCTGTTCGGAGCTAATTTAAAGGGATAAAGTTAACTTTCCGGTCTAGACCTTGGGAGCAGAATTTATTCGTCTTGGCGACCAGGGTCTGGCTAGTGAGACAAATTTATGGCTCCCTTCACCCGGCCGGGGATATCGGAATTAATCTAGATCTACGTCATTTAACTAAGGACTTGACATGGGTTACGTCGTTCCGACATGATGGCAATAGTTATAATTTGCCTTTTCCATCATTTGCCATGCAGCATGTTGACCTTACGATTCATGAGCTTGTGACTATATGAGAACCAACACCTCATATTGTACATGATTTTCCGCGCTTTGTCTCACCGTCCACATATTCCATATCTGCGTATCGGCCAAATGGCTGCCCATCTCTCCAATGGCGCGACTCATAGCGCAAGCAATGGCACCTTTCATGGTGTATCGCTGCAAGATCTTCCCAAGTCAAATACATTCACCAAGAATCTCCCTCCAGATCCCGAGTTCAAGACACCCTCTGCATCATACAATGCTCCTCGAAGCGATTTGGGACCTCGAATGGTGAAGGGTGCATTATACACTTATGTGCGACCAGAAGAGACGGAGAATCCAGAGCTTTTGGGCGTCAGCCGGACTGCGATAAGAGATATCGGGTTGGTAGACGGCCAAGAGGACACGGAAGACTTTAAGAACACAGTCGCTGGCAACAAAATATATTGGGACAACAAATCAGAAGAAGGCATTTATCCTTGGGCACAGTGCTACGGCGGCTGGCAATTTGGGTCTTGGGCCGGTCAGCTTGGTGACGGAAGAGCCATATCTCTCTTTGAATCCACCAATCCTTCCACAAAAACTCGATATGAGGTCCAGCTCAAAGGCGCTGGAAGAACACCGTACTCAAGGTTTGCCGACGGAAAGGCCGTTTTGAGATCAAGTATCCGTGAATTCATTGTCTCAGAGGCTCTTAATGGTCTTCATATACCTACCACTCGCGCTCTCTCCCTCACTCTGGCTCCAAGCTCGCGCGTCCGCCGTGAACGTCTCGAACCTGGCGCAATAGTTGCTCGCTTCGCACAGTCATGGTTGCGTATCGGCACGTTCGATATCATTCGAGCTCGTGGCGACAGGAAATTGCTTCGAAATCTATCCGATTATGTAGCTGAGCATGTATATCAAGGGTGGGAGTCACTGCCTGGAGCCCAGAAAGACCCTTCGAAACCGAATGCTACCGAGCCTGTCCATTCAGTACCTGAGCATATCATCCAAGGCGCAGAAGGTGTAGAAGAAAACCGCTACACCCGCCTCTACCGAGCCATCGCCCGCAGAAATGCCCTCACAGTCGCCGCATGGCAGGCGTACGCCTTCACAAATGGCGTCCTGAACACAGACAACACATCACTTCTTGGTCTCTCACTTGATTTTGGTCCGTTCGCCTTTCTAGACAACTTTGATCCTAATTACACTCCCAACCACGATGATCACGCATTGAGGTACAGCTACAAAAATCAACCAAGCATTATCTGGTGGAATCTCGTTCGTCTGGGAGAGTCAATGGGTGAGTTGATTGGCTCTGGGCCAAAGGTCGATGATCAGGACTTTGTGGAGAAGGGAGTGACCGAGACCTTCGCACCGGAGCTTATCAAGAGAGCTGAGACGGTCATCCACAATGTAGGTGAAGAGTACAAAGCCGTCTTCTTGGCCGAGTACACACGCTTGATGCGATCGAGGTTGGGTTTGGTAAGCGAACAAGACACCGATTTCAAGGAGTTGTTTTCAGAATTGCTCGATACGCTTGAAGCGCTGGAACTCGACTTCAACCATTTCTTCCGTCGGCTTTCGTCGGTTAGAGTGTCCGAATTGGAAACAGAAGAGCAGCGAAAGCAGAAAGCACATATCTTCTTCCACGCCGAAGGCATGACTGGCACGGCGAGCGTCACTGAATCCGCGGCCCACGATCGCATCGCTTCTTGGCTTGCCACATGGGCTGTGAGAGTGAAACAAGACTGGGGCTCTGATCGGGACAGCGAACGAGAGGCAGCGATGAAGCAGGTGAACCCCAAATTCATCCCCAGATCGTGGGTACTCGATGAGATAATTCAGCGCGTCGAGCATGGAGGAGAGAGAGATGTGATCAAGCGAGCTATGACGATGGCCGAGCATCCTTTTGAGGAAAGCTGGGGAGGCGATGCAGAGGAAGAAGAGCGATGGTGTGGCGACGTTCCGCGACATGAACGCATGATGCAGTGCAGCTGCTCTTCATAAACAACGGTTCGTGTATGATGATTCATGTACGGTGATGAGCAACAACGCCCATGAAAAGTCTCTTCTGCAATACTCATCGCCAATCTGTCCGCTGTTGTCTGCTCATCATCTAGCGTATCAAATACGTACACCAACATATCCTTGTCGAGGAATATATGCACCTTGTGAGCCACAGTTACATTTCGATGCTGGCTCAAGCTCGTAAAATACATCATGAGCAAAACAAACATGGCTTGATAGAACGCAGCTCGACCTACAGGGCTTAAGAAACATCGACCACTAGACGACATTGCACACTAGATTAAGTTCCAGAGCCCGCAAACACTCAGCTCACTGATCGACTCAAATCAGCATAGCAGCAGTTGCCTCACGCGACCAAACCGTAGCCCTCGACTTGGACGCATATCCAACAGCCAAAATCCCGAAAACCCCTGCTCATCATTCTTTGAAGCATTCACAGCTTCGCCCGTAAACTTCCTCTTCAAATCCTAAAAAACCAACTTAGTCCAAATACCTAGTCCCAAGAGACCACCCGACAGCCATATCTCAAAGCATTTCTACATATCCTACAACCCCAACTACCCCAACATCAACAGCTACACCGGACATAGCCTTCCCGATAGCCCCAAAACATCATGATCCATTCGCCCTATCGACGTTCGGAAGTAGCTTTCTTAGCACCAGGACTGATCATCAATATCCAAGGTCGAAGCCAAGATGTTTACTCTGGTCAGCGCTACGGATAGTCGTATAGCGAGATCGATTGCGTGCATAGGCATTGATAAGGTTGCGTGATTGAGGGGTATGTGGAGCTGACAGGAGGTGGGGTGGTTAAGCTTGGGCCGCAGGTTGGAGGGAGGGATGGTGGTATTGTTTTTCTTTACCCGGGGGAGAGGTCGGTTGCGTATGAGGTTGGATAGCCGGGTTGTGTTCAATTAGGGTGATGATGGTGGTGAACGATTGATCGATGCGGGTTGTGCTTTGGTGCGAGGGATGAATTTCAGTTGAATGATGAGAGTAATTGACTAGTAGCTTAGCTAATGCTTTGACCGCATCGGGTTGATTAGCGCAATGTGGACGTCTCCTTTGGAAACCGTTCGGTCAGCTTTGCGGATTTCGATTGGTCTTCTTGCCATCCATTCCTCCTTCATAAGGCGGTTGATACGTCAGGGCGGAGAAAGATGCAGGAGCATTGATAAATCGTCATTCCCAATATACTTTGATTCGTGCAAGCGTAATTGGTGACCCAAAAACAAGAGGGTTGCACGCAGACGTCTTCCTCTATTGGATCTAATGCAATGAGATATACCATCATACGAAGTGTGAGTATTACAGGCCATTACTTACCTTACGCGACAGACATTTGCTTTTATATACAAGAGGCGCCGCAACCTCATACGTTCGACGAGGGTGTCGATGCGAAGAATTTCAGGAGTGGCCGAAAACGAAGTAATGACTCCGTCAGATCTCTAGATGAATCTTCTCCATTCCAGCAGTACGGACATGCTATTCCATATCCTGACGACCTGTGTCCTGAATCTAGGGGTATTTTGGTGGTAAGCAGACGGCGTTATTGCTAGGAACTATTCATTAATTGAGATAAATTCATTACTTCGTAGTGCGTCGCTCTTCACTATCAAACCAGGTAAGCAGGTAGTGAAAGAGGTTGATCTATAATCCCTAAAGCGTGAGTAAATAGTCATCTTAAGGAGTAAGGGTCCTCGAGATCTTACTATAACACCTCCAATGGTCTTTACTTTGCCCGTGGTGAAAGGTATTATGCAATCGAGACCTAGATTGATATGGAATATCACCGATGGTTGCAAAAGGAGAGGCCGATCGCAGGGCAAGCCTCCTGTTTCATTCTTCGTTCCTTGGTCTGGAATTGCTGTCACTGCTTGCGGCCGAAAAGGCCAGGTAACACTCTAAGTTTCTGCGCCATCGATTTGCCTCATCGTTCGTATCTCTCTCTTTCACTTCCATGGGCCTTCCCAATTACAATAACAACATACGTTTCCAACATGCCTTTAGAAACTCCCGTCACGGAGGAAACAGTCCAAACCGGCTCGATGATCCTTCCTCATCTACCGAATGAAGTGTTGATCAAGATCCTTTCCCACCTTTCTCTAAGCCGCGACCTCGCGTCAGCCGCTTTGGTGTCTCGAAACTTTACTGCCCTGGTCCAAGGCATTCTGTATCGCTCTATCCAACTGAACCTTAGCTGCTCGAAGGAGGAAATTCGATCCTATTACTCGCGCGATAAAAAGTCACGCATGTTCGAGCGATTCTCCCACCTCATCAATAAACTCTCGGCGAATCATGAGCTTGGGTATGTCGATCAACAAGTGTTCCATGCCTTTCACTGCCAGCGCAGTAAAGAAACGAACCCGAAAAGCTGAGATCGTAATCCCTTGTAGGCAACAGACTATCGCTCTTTCTTTGACAATTCCATGCCGACTCTGGTACACAGCTGGCGACCATCGCAGGCTCATGCAAAGTATCCCCAATGTACGACACGTGACACTACGCCCACCTCCATTAGGGTGCGATTACCCGAGCGTACGGCATTCGAGCGGTCTCTCTGCGTCATCAGTCCTGCTGGACTTTCAGCTTTTGCCTGATCACCATAAAATCAACTTCGATGATTCCAATACTAACTGGCTTGGGGTACGTATTCCTGATTCATGATTCTTAGGTCGCTGATGTGCTTGCATCATCGCAATCCCTGCCATACCCACGGGACATGCCTGGCTACTTGATCTTTTGACTGCAAAGAACACTGCTAATCTGGGACCGCTCTCAGGAATGGATCGCAGACACAATTGTCCGACATTTGTGGCTCCCCAATCTTCGCAAGCTGCAGGTCGAAAACTCGTAATTCCACAAATTTCGACTTCCTAGGTACGCCGTGGCTGGAGCTTCTTCAAACGGCTACTCTACTGTAAAGGACCTTCGCTTGATCGATTGCCATGAGGCACCAAGTGGCGACTTCTTTGAATCCCTCCTAGCTCAAGTCAAGGCCTTAAAACGTTTTGTCTTTGTAAGCAACGATTTGTCCGTCTTCGAAGGCTTAGAAGTACATGTTCATCCCTCTATGCGTGGCATTGCTCGCGGCCTGATACTGCACATGGCTTCTGTAAAGGAGCTGGTCCTTAGCCCAAGCGATGGCACCTACGGAACACTCCTCCTCCGCGAATGGTTCTTCGACCATTGTTTCACAAATCTCCGAAGTGTAGCTTTGCCTAAATGCCTCCTTGTCCAGGATATGACCAGAAGGTCTCAATGTCTCCTTCCCAGTACGGTGGAAGAAGTGCAGATCCAATTTACCATGTCTGCGGAACATTATGAAGAATCTGACCAAGCAGCCATTGCACAACAGAAAGACACTGTGGAAGTAGAGTGGTTGGCGAAAGCGAAACTGGTAAGCTTACCACAGCTGAAGCGTGTGATTTGGTGGTATCAAACTTGCGAGCTGGACGGCTCGCGGATGGGTGTTGGAGTGAAAGGGAATCCCTTTTATGGCTCTCTTGATCAGTTACGGCGGCTTCGTGAGCAATTCAGCGACGTTGAAGTCAATTTCCAGTGGGTATTTGTGCCGCTGTTCAATGATACGCCATTTGGCAGGCGATTAGACGAGTAAGCTGTGTGGGATCTATAAAGCCTTGGGTGAGCACAGGCTTCAGATTTGAGGGCTATGAGTGTTTATCTTGCGAGATTGACTCTGAGAAAGCTTTGGTAGGCCGCCTGGGATCTTGGAGGATTCGTAAGGGTCATGGGAAGCTCCATGCGTTCCTGGACATTCAACCCGACGGAATCTTGTACGGCCGACGATATTGATTGCAGTACCGATAGGCAGTTCTTGTCCACTGTACAGGGCCAGCATCGGATCGGATGCTTTTGGATTCGCAAAGTTCGGGGAGTGAAGCGGTAGTTCTAGCAATTAGATGGCCCAAAATGCTCACATATATCGTCTAGTTTAGCTAATGCGCATTCTCCCGCGCTGGATGGCCTTCACTTTGACATAAGCTTGAAGAAAGCCGAAGGATTCCTTGCTGTAGGCGAGGAGGGACCTAGTGTCAGCAAGATCACGAATATAATGCAATTCTGTCGAATCACCATGACTTATTGGTTCTATTGTGAACGAATACTTATTATCATATCAAATGAGTCATTTCAGGAGATTCCACTGTATTTCAATCCATGGCGCCAACGGTACCGTTGAGAGTAATGAATGGAGTAATTCAGTGGCGGCATCCATCCACGTTGACAAGATAGACCGAGAGCGCCGAGATTGAGGTGGAACTCATCATTGTATCACAATTTTCCCAATCACTTCTCCATGAAGAAGACCAATATCTAAGCATCATGAAGCAGTTGCTTGATGTGTAGAAAACTACTTTACGATGGAGGAACGGCCTTATCGCCAAGACGCTAGTACCTTCTTCGACGAAAACGCATTTCAGAGGCGGAACTGCCCCAATTCGTGCTTCCAGATAAGCAAAGAATGTGGCTATCATGACCCTGGCTAAATCGTAATACGTCTACACAGAACCCCTAAGCAGATGGTTATCTAATGTCCAAACAATACCAATCCGTTTGCCATGTCATGCTACGCCATCTCGTACCCATTGCCCCTTAATTCCGAGCCACCGCCATACTCAATAACAGGTTCGTTCAAGCGTGTTATCGCTGCTGAGTAGGCAACCTCATGGGCTGCAACAGCTTCCTGGTCTGCTCCGCAATATACTGCACCAACGATCCCACTCCCATTTCCACCCTCCTGTCCCGTTTCCTTCTGGCCCAAGCAACCAATATTCCCAGGACAGCCAGATCTAGAAGCGCATGCCTGATGGCTGTCCACACCAGCCATACCATCCACGCCCATATTCCACTTCTCTTCTTCCCCTCGCCTATTGTCTTGGCTTCTAATTGCTCCCTTAGTGCAGCGACTTCCGTTATCATTTTCGCGAGGGCTTGCTCTATTCTCTTCCTCCACTTGCGGTTTCGGACGTCCAGATCCTTCGTCTCTGAGGTGTTGTCTTCCTCGTTGTTATAGGCGTCGTTACGAGCTTCTCGATGACCACCCTTCTCATTATCTTCCTCATCCTCATCCCCATCACTGACCGGTCGAAGCACTCTTAGTCCGCCATCACCATCCTCGCCTACCCTCCTAGCGAGTCTTGCAGAGGGGCCACCAAGGCTTGCGTAGCTAGGATTTGTGATTTGATGGCTCTGTTCCCGGGGCACTTGACCTGGCGATGAAGCTGCTGAAGATGCCGAGTTGGACTTTATCTGATCCCAAACGAATTCCAATTCGGATACGAGTTCACGCGCTTCCGATGTAGTAGTCGCGTATTGGTGCATAGTTTCGATAAGGGTAGAGATGTATCGCCGTTTAGCTTCTGTGCGCGAGAGGCCATGGTGGGCGTGCCATGCGTCCCTGTCTAGGGTCAATATGACGATTGCCTCTACATTTTGCTGGCAGGGAGCGGATCACCATTTATCCCTTTCCGTTACCGCTTCTGGATCGCTACCATCTGGTCGTTGCGAAAGACCCTCCACATTACCTTCTGTGCTTTGCTTGTACAGACCGTAGAGCTTGAGGCGGTCTGAGGGAGGAGGTCGTGCGGAGCCGGTCCGCGGAATCCTCTTGACTGTGTTGAGAGCGTGTACGAAGACCCTATCTGTGAGAGCTATAGTCAGCAAGGGCAGATGCAATTCGAGCGCTGAGGGGCATGAGGGGCACTTGCCTACAGAATCGGACATTGCCGTGGTACATGGGCAGCCGACGGGGGCAGCGTCTCAGGACAGCGACATTTTCAGAGTAGAGTGGGAGACGAAAGAGGTTACTGTAGCTGGGAAAACGGGCCTTGTATCGATCAGAAGCAGCGAAGTCCTTCCCCCTTGCATATGGCTTGTTCGTTCGGTGATAGATCTAGGACTAGGGCTAGGCTCGATGACGCGCGATTGTGATCTTATAGTATTTCAGGACTAGCCTGGTGCGGTCCGTCCTTGGTCCGATGGGACAATAGAACTAGCGACTATCTTCATCAGAGTATGGTTGCGCGCTTGTTACTCGTTTCACAATGCAAGATGTTTTCTAATTGCTGCACGTACCCACGAGGGCCAATTGCGAGACTACAGGCCCATAATATGTACATTAAATCACATCCTTCCCTTGTCTGGAAGAAGCCGTTCAGTGACAGATCGAGATCATTAGATAGATTCTTGACGCTTTGCCTAACTGGAATGAAATCCGAGGAAATTGGAGTCGGCTGCACTGCCATGCTTTGACAATGAGAAGAGGAGAGCACCGGACGTGTTCTGTCAAAGAATTTCATACTTCAATCTGGCCCATCTCGACGTTTGTCCATTGGGACGAGTCTTATCTTTCTACTTGAACCGCGACTGCCTTCAACGCAACCTCTTCGTGAGATCGGAATGCCAGGGTTTCGCGCATGCTGAAGTCGTGGTTTAGAGGGTAGTCACCACCCACCCTGGCTCTCGAACAGCACACTGCGCAACAGGATCGGACGTCTTGACGACTCACCATTCCAATGCTGCTGTCTTCGAATGCACCCAAATGATCGGCAAGAAGCATGGTTTCCCTCCGGAGGTGAATTATGTTGATCCGCGCTCACCATCCTACGCAGTATAGAGTCCTTTCCCCTCTCCCACTCATCATCTCAATCCAGGCAGCTTAATTGAGCACATCGGCAAGGCAAGATCACCAGCCTATCCCGATCACAAGAAAGCTCTCACCACAGGACGCTGTGGTTGTAATAGGCGCTACCCTGACTTCTTGGAGCCAGAATCAAGGATGGAGTACCAATTCAGAATATCATTACGGCATGTATGATCATAGCCACACTTGGATGAAAATGGAACTTGTTGAGATCATGCTTTCGATCTCAATTGACCGCGAAGGGAGTCGCAGAGCGACAGGCACCCTTGTCGAAAAGCGGAAGACCACGGGATCGAGCTTGACGAGGGCCACAGAATAGTCATGTCGTCAGGAAAGGGTGACAAAGATGCGCTATGCACGAGGAACGGACCCAGTATGGATGAGCTGTGTCTACGAAGCAAATATTGAGCTCCAATCTGTCGGCTTGGATGAGTTGTGAAGGCTTTGAGCTAAGACGTCTGCACGGTGTATCACAAGTACTGACACTCCATATGCTGTTGTTCAATGAGGTCGCAACGGAGGTTTATCAATCAAGTACCCTTCCGCTGAGATCCCACGCCGGCCTTCATTGTTGACATTTACCAGGTCACCCGTGCACCACTCAAAGGTATACAAGAACTTGAGCCCAAGACCCTGAGGCGGAGTGGTATTTTCTCGATGGTCACGAGATTCACTGGTGTAGCTATTACCTTGAGACTCAACAAGCCAGTGGCGTGAGTGGGTGGTAATCAAAGTCATTAAACGGTGTCATGCCTTACTAGCCAGCATCATTGTTGGATGTGGTCCATGCCATGCGCATGAAAGTATCGGTGGCAAATTAGCTTTCACGCCCTTGATCTTGCGCGCCTTTGACAGCCTCGCAACCAGGGGCCTTGAGTTTCAACAAAGCTCCCCGCCATGTTGGACTTGGACGAAAAGAAACAATATTCGTCAAAATATTCCCATTCAAGATGAAAAGCGCGGAAAGGTTTCTTGGCGTATGCAGGTTGCTCTTGACTTGCATCGCTACTAGCCCTCTTGCAGGTGACAGACCAAACCCTGCATACTTCGTGATTCAAGTCTTGCCGATACCCCATATTCACACAAACCTACCCTTCCGAAGAGTGATTGTACGAGAAGTTCTCGGCTGAGGGTACAACGATATGGACAACTAGAGATAAGTTTGTAGAGACATGGGAGAGGATGTCTTGGCGTGTCGAGGCGGGCTAACATCTCGCGCCGAGCCCGCAAGCCCTTAACCCTAGAACTAAAGTACTTCAACACTTTACCATAGTAAGTAAGTACTGTACCCCTCCTCGGCCCGCTGGCTGCAAGTTGAAGTTAAAATATGTTGTAGCTTAGTTCGCGCAAGTGTTGTGGTTGCCCCGCTGGTGAAGCGAATATAAATTTCAAGCTCTGAATCTCCCGCTATGAACACCATCTTCTTTCACAATTGTGCTATCTTGAGCGCTCATAAACAAATTACTGGTATATCTACTTCTTGCTTAATCTGATTACCTGTGATTGGAGAGTCGCTATGCCTATGTAAGCTCAGCAAGCATGTGCATGTCATTGAGCCGTCACTAACCTTGATCCCTATATGTAAATGTAGGCTTCGAGATCCTTCTCAGAAGTATCGTCGCTTTAAACCTCTTCATCTACCTGAGCGCCAATGGCCTTCACGTACAATAGACAAGCCTCCGCGCTGGCTGTCGACGGACCTTCGCGATGGAAACCAATCTCTTGTTGATCCAATGGTACGTACTCATGACCTGCTTTCATTTTCCAGTGAGGGATTCTCAATAAACACTAGAACGAGGATCAAAAATTCCATTACTTCAAGATGTTAGTCGAGCTTGGTTATAAAGAGATCGAGGTCTCATTCCCGAGTGCGTCAGATACAGACTTCAACTTTACCCGCCGCCTCATAGAACCTGGGGTTGTCCCCAAAGATGTCTGGCTTCAAGTGCTCTCGCCATGTAGGGAGGATCTTATTCGACGAACCGTGGATTCTGTGAAAGGTGCTCAAAAAGCCATTCTCCACCTTTACCTGGCCACAAGTGAATGCTTTCGACGCATCGTCTTTGGTTTCACTCAAGAACAGAGTGTTCGCCGCGCTGTGGAGTGCACCAAGTTTGCTCGTTCAATAACAAAGGATTTGCAAACCGACACCGAATGGGCTTACGAGTTCTCCCCTGAGACTTTCTCCGACACATCGCCTGAATTCGTGGTCGAGATATGTGAAGCTGTCAAAGCAGCCTGGGAGCCCTCAGCCTCCAATCCTCTGATCTTTAATCTTCCAGCAACAGTAGAAATGGCCTCTCCCAACGTCTATGCCGATCAAATCGAATACTTCTGTACCCACATGACGGAACGAGAGACATTTTGCGTATCTTTACATCCACACAACGATCGGGGATGCGCTGTAGCAGCGGCCGAACTTGCTCAGATGGCTGGTGCTGATCGTGTCGAAGGAACACTGTTTGGAAATGGTGAACGAACTGGTAATGTGGACCTTGTTACTTTGGCATTGAACTTGTACACCCAGGTATGTACGATCGACTCCATGTCGTTAGTCGATTTCTAAAGCAGCAAACTGTGTAGGGGATTCACCCAGGTATTGATTTTTCAGACCTAAATTCCGTCATCGAAATGGTAGAAAAAGCAAACAAGATACCAGTTCACCCAAGAGCCCCCTACGGTGGGCAACTCGTGGTATGCGCCTTCAGTGGATCGCATCAGGATGCAATCAAGAAAGGATTTCACGTTCGTGATCAACCCACTAACTCCACCCAATGGGAGATCCCATACCTCCCTCTTGATCCACAAGACATCGGCCGCTCTTATGAGGCGGTCATACGGGTCAACAGTCAAAGCGGAAAAGGCGGTGCTGCCTGGATCATTCAAAAAAGCCTCGGACTCGGTATGTATATATTCAGCCGTCATCAGCTTTCGGGAGATTGGGTAATACAAGGTCACAATCGCAGCCTGTCATTCTGCAGCTATTCGAATCGTCATTAACCCCTGCATATTTATGGGTCTTAGCTTCCTTGATCTTATCCCACATGGGCAACGCTGACTTGAGACTCGTCGCAGATCTTCCTCGAGACTTGCAGATTGTGTTTTCACGCATTGTGCAGCGTACCACAAACGCATTGGGGCGGGAATTGCTCTCTGGAGAGATTCAGAAGCTTTTCGAGGACACATACTATCTCGGACCCACATCTCAGCTTCGCTTCCTTCTCGTCGATTACAACATTCTACCAGACCGCCCATTCAGCCCCCCCTCGATGAGGGGCAAAAGCCAAGACACTCGAAATCTCAATCGTTGTTTCGATGGCGTGATCTCGGTAAATGGTAGCGAAGTACATGTCTCTGGTCGCGGAAACGGCCCCCTTTCCTCTTTTGCAAATGCTTTCTACAAAGGATTTGGCATCGATCTAGACGTAAAAGGTTTCACTGAGCATACCGTTGGACAAGACAAAAGCGCAAAAGCTGCGGCGTATGTTGAGTGCACAGTCGCCGGCACCGAGGAGACGGTCTGGGGGGTAGGAATCAACTCAGATACGGCTCAGGCGAGTCTGATCGCTTTCCTGTCGGCAGCGTCGTCCTATGTCACGTCTCATCCAGATGCACTGCCGGTAGCCTACACCAACGGCAACTCAGAGGGCGGCATACACCACAACGGCCAGAGCAATCACCTCGAGCCCGAGCGAGGCCGGGTCAATGGTAGTAGATCATGTGGCACGGGGTTCGTGCAGCTATGATGAATGGCAATGATGAGTGGCTATGATACGTGGCTACGATAAGTGGATACCATATTGGATATGATAAGTGGCTATGATGACTGGATACCATAAGTGGCCATGCTAAGTGGCCATGATAAAAGCAATGATGAGTGGCTTGGATAAATAGCAAGTCTTGTAAAACATTCCATATACCAATCGACCAAAAGCCCAAGGCTTGCTCGTCATCACCGACGCTCACCTTCCGTTTTCACATTTCAACCACAATCCTTTCCCCAGCTGTTCCGCATCCGTACTGTTGTGACATTGCGAACGTCGAGCTTTTACAAGGCGGCGGCAGCGAGGACAGTGTTTGATCTCACCTCAAATCTCCACTCTCCAGGTACTACAGTATCATAAGGCCTTATTGAAGTTGGATCCGAGAACTAACTCTATGCCAAATTAAGTAGCTCTTGCGTGCAGCATTTGCAAGATGACGCGCGGCCTGGCCCGGCAGCTGCAACCGAGATCGACAACTTGAAGATCTACGGACGTTGCCAAGCTTTCCTATGATTAGACCAAGTAGACATTGGACCGAGGTTCAGTGCAGGTTCTCAACGAAGACTTGAGAGTCGAGACGGAAGGATAGTACTGTTGAAGGGCTGCGGATCTGACGACTTGCATCTACTAAGTAAAGTAATAGACTTTCCATACTTCGTAGTGCTTGCCGTAAGGTAGGCACCATGGGATCCTTAGCCCAGATCTTTTACTAAGTACTTAAGTAGTAAAGTAAGTACTTTAGTCTAACGCTCCGCACCTTATCGCTTGGCGCGGTCATCGTCTAATCTTCCCTTTCTCTCACAGGGGTAACAGCAGAACCTACAGCTCCAATTGTCATTGATCCTTCTGCGGAGGGTGAGCTCCGTGTAGCCATACAGGTCGTGAAGTGAAAGTCACCGAAGAGTTGGACTTTGTGGTACGAAAATGAGTATCTAATCCCTGCATGCCGAGGTGCCGAGCATCCGGCAAGCCCAGTCTGCCCAGACAATCGCCAAGCAAGCACACGACCAACTTTCTTCAGGAGGGCACCACCAATCCTTTGAGGAGGGCCTTCCTCCGTCCCGATCTTTACTTTCATCCAGTCTGTTCAGAGTCCTGCGTTTGGCTCACGGTCTACCATTCATCCGTACATAAATCTCTCCCTACATCTTCAGCGACACTGCACAGTCATCAGCCGTAAACATTGACCACCGGCTACCTCAGTCTGCCCTAGCTTGTCCGTCGCTTATCTATAACACTGGATAACCTCAGATCACTATCCCTACGAGGATAAGTCGGCTCGATCGCTCCCTGTAAACACACCCTTTGTTCTCAGTATTTACACAAACGCAATTATGAGGTTATGGCACCTCGCCTTCACTGTCTTCCTAACCTCCGACATCCTTATTGAAGCAACATTGATACCTCGCTCTGTTATCCCCTTCAAAGGTAGTTTAGAGAAACGGCGCCGGAAAAAGAAACCCCTTTCGGCGGCGCCGACACAAGATGGCTGGGCGAAATACTTTCATGAACCTGGCGGCTCCGAGCTTGCCAACCATTATGACAGCAGATACGAGCACGGTATCCTAAGTTACGAAGAGAAGCAGGACGCACAAGTACATATGATGAGAGCATACTTGGATTTTTTCAAGAAAAATGGCATTGAGACGTGGCTGGCACATGGCACATTGTTGGGATGGTGGTGGAATGGGAAGGTGAGACATATGTCTTGATTTGGCGTCAATGCCAAGGCTGATGATCGTGAGATAGATGCTTCCGTGGGACTGGGATATCGATACCCAGGTCTCTGGGCCTTCCCTGACGTACCTTGGCAAGCATTACAACTGCTCGATATACGACTATAGCTCAAAAGATTCGGATCCGGACTTGGAGCCTGTCGTCGAGCGCCAGTATCTTCTCGACGTCAATCCGGCTATCGTAGAACGCGATCGTGGCAATGGAGATAATGTCATTGATGCGCGGTGGATCGATATACGGAACGGGCTCTACATTGATGTTACGGGTTTGTCGGAGACCGAACCAAGGGAGCAACCTGGGATCTGGTCTTGCAAGAACTACCATCACTACAAGACCACGGATCTGTATCCGATGAGGGAGAGTATGTACGAGGGCGTTGTTGCGAAGGTGCCTTATGCGTACGACAGGATCTTGGCCGCAGAGTATCAAGAGAAGGCGCTTTTTATGACCGAATATGAAGGGTACGAGCTTTCGATTGCAAACACAACGAATATCAGCTAATCTTCTTCTAGTCATAGATGGCATCCTGACATCAAAGAATGGGTCAAGAAGACTCCTGCAGAAATCAAGCAAGAAAGGCTCGACAGGCAAGCTGCCAGACGCAAGAAGCAGGAGGAGAAAGCTCAGAAGAAAAAGGAGAAGATCGAGAAGGCCGAACAGAATCATCAAGAGGCGCGAATCAAAGCTGAAGAGAAGGCCAAAGCTGATGGTAATGAGGGACTAGAGGCGCAGATTCAGGATGATCTCGGAATCAAGGAGCCAGAGAAAGAACCTCACAAGAAGCGCAATGCTGAGCCGGAGCTGGAATCCGACCATGATGAAGAGACGCTCCCAGAAAGGGAAACTTCCGGACTAAAGCATTTACGTCGACGGTGGCTTGAGGATATTACTTGACAGTGTCCATGTCAGAACGGAGCCACTTTAACGTAAATCCTATTGATACCCAATCATAATGTTTCAAAGCGAACTTTGCATTCCTCGATGTATATTTCACCATGTGCAATATCAAAAGCACGTTACGACTCTCCAGCATCTTGCGGCGTTTCGGCAACCATCATTTTATCGCGTAGGGGCAGAACATGCGCTGTTGATGACCCGAGCCTAGTCACGATAGTGCACTAAGGCTGAATCTTGACACATTATGCTGTCTTCATAGCCGCTACTATGGATTTGCTTGGGTTCGATAAGGCTTTTGTAGATGGCCAAACGTGGACTCTGTGCATCTGATCTTGTTCATCTCACGACCTTTATTCATCTGATCTCGTTTACGTCATGACGGTCAATAAGTTGCTATACCAGACACTTAAATTACGTTGCATCGTCAAGCCGACTCCCCACTCCCTCCATTCCCCGCCTCCCTCTGCCTCCGCATCCTCTCCTCCGCCGCCTTCGCTATAGCCTCCCTCCTATTCAACGTCTGCGTCGGAGCAGCACCGCCACCCTTCCCGCCCCCTCCAAGCACAAATTCCCCACCACTCCACCCACC